>Ga0070698_100009201_pt1 | contig 10602 bp, 7 predicted proteins | sample KBSK1502metaG_FD_65477 | JGI IMG/M metagenome (GOLD analysis project Ga0070698, IMG submission 65477) | Corn, switchgrass and miscanthus rhizosphere microbial communities from Kellogg Biological Station, Michigan, USA - KBS K1-50-2 metaG | ecosystem: Host-associated > Plants > Roots >... | reverse complement strand
TTGACGTGGCTTGCGTCGCGAGCGCCATCGAGTAGCGCGACAAGCGTGTCGCCGAGCTCCGCCGCGAATGCGAAGTAGCCTTGTTTCTCGAACGAGTCGAGGCGCGCGATCGCAGTTGCAAGTGCTTCGCGCGCGATCGGCGTGAGCTCCTCGAAGAGCTCCTCGCGTGCGCGGTGCTTTTCCGCAAGCCGAGTGATTTGGTCGGAGAGATTGTCGAGGCGTTGCAGAATGAGCTCGTTGGTCAACATGGTGTCCTATGCGGCCTGTTTGCCGGCCATGAGCATCTGGTGATCGATGGGAAGCTCTTTACCGGCGACGATGACGTTCCAGTAGAGCCACTTGAACGCGAGCTTGCCCCAGTGGTTGACGGTGCTCTCGCCGAGCAGCGTGAACGGCCCCAGGCCCGGCAACGGGAACTTCCCCGGCAGCGGTTCGGTCTTGTAGTTAAAGTCGATCAGCATTGCCTTACCGTTGCCGGTTTCGATGAAGCAGTTCGTGTGGCCATCGAACTTCGCAACGGTGGGACGATCATCGATCGCCGCGAGCAGGTTCGCGGTGAGTACGTCTCCTTGAAAGTGAGCGACGGCCCCGGCCTTCGAGCTCGGCAGGTCCGTCGCATCGCCGAGTGCGAACGCGTTCCGCGCCGTGTTCACCGCTAGCGTTTCGCGATCGGTGGGAATCCAGCCGTTGCCATCGCCAAGCTGTGAGCGCGTGATGATCTCCGAACCGGCATGGCTCGGAATTGAAACGAGGAGATCGTAATCAAGCTCGCGGCCGTCGTACGACTTGATCCGTCGCTTCGCGCCATCGACCTCCGATGCCGCGAAGTCACCGACGACGCGAATCTTGCGGCTGTCGAGCATATCGCCGAGCAGTCGCGATGCGACCGGTTTGGTGAATGCGCCCTCGAGTGGTGTCGCAAACACGAGATCCACCGCATCGCGCAGCCCCCGCTGCGTGAAGTACGCATCCGCGAGAAACAGAAATTCCAGCGGCGCGACAGGACATTTGATCGGCAGCTCGGCGATGTTGACGACGATGCGGCCACCGCGGAACTGTTCGAGTGCACCACGCAGCGCCTTTGCACCGGCGAGCGTGTAGAAGTCGAAGCTCGTCTCACCCCAGCCGACTTCGGTGAGCCCGGGCGTCGCCTCGGGACGGATGCGGCTCCCCGTCGCGAGCACGAGAAAGTCATAGGGCAGCGAGTCGCCGCCCTTGAACAGGATGCGCTGCTGCTCGGGTGCGACGCGATCGATATCTGCGAGCCGCAGAGTGACGCGCCGATCGACGAGCTGCGTGCGAGGCTTCACAAGCTCCGCTTCGCGGTACGCGCCGAAAGGCAGAAACAGGAGGCCTGGTTGGTAGAGGTGCTCGTCGTCGCGATCGAGCAGCACGATCTGCCACGTGCTGGGCACGAGCCGCGCGAGGCGGTTCGCCATCATCGTGCCGGCGGTACCGGCGCCGAGAATTACGATGCGTTTCATACCCCCGCCGACTGCGATCCGTGTGCCGCGTTCGAATGAGTCGATTCCGGTAGATGACGCGCAGCGTACGCAACATCTGCGCGATAGCTCTGCGAGTGCGCAGGCGCTGCGCTAGCCTGCGGTGATGAGCGACACAGCGCTGCAGCGGCGAGCCCGACGCGCGCTCGAGCGCCAGCTCGAATCACAGCGCGTCAAGGCGGCGCGAATGCGCGGCCACGAAGCAGAGGTGATGGCCGGCATGGCGCTGTATTCAGCGTCGGTCCGCAAGAAGCTCTCGGCAGTCACTGCGATCCCGCCGAAGTGCCGTGTTCTCGAAGTCGGCTCGGGCGCGCACGGATTGATCTTCTTCTTCGACGGCGCCGAGCGCGTTGGCGTCGATCCACTCGCCGATCACTACAAGGAATTGTTTCCGCTCTGGCAGGACAGAGTCCGCACGATCGCCGCGTTCGGTGAAGAGCTGCCGTTCGAAGATTCGAGCTTCGATGTGGTCTTGAGCGACAACGTCGTGGACCACGCCGCAAATCCGCGACGGATCGTCGAGGAAATCGCGCGCGTGCTCGCGCCCGGCGGGGTGCTGTATTTCACCGTCAACGTTCATCACGCGCTCTATCATTGGGCGGCGACGCTCCATGCCGGCTGGCGCGCGCTTGGCATTCCGTTCGAAGTCACGCCGTTCGCGAGCCACACCGTGCACCTGACGCTGGATTCCGCGCGGCAGCTGTTCGCTGGGCTGCCGCTACGGATCGTTCGCGAGCACAACACGGTCGACGAGACGAAGCGCGAAGCACGCGCATTAGCGCCGCGTCACGTCGGCGATCGATTCAAGCGCTGGTTCTTCAAGAACGCGAACTGGGAAGTCATCGCAGTCAAGTGATCACTCGGGCGCAACATCCCAGGTTTGTAGATCAATGCTTCGCGCGAGTCCGAGCTTTGCGTGGCCACGCCCTTCGAACGACGTTAGATCGCTAGAGCCGGCGTAGAGCAGATAGAAGTAGCCGTCGCGTTCGCGGTGGTCGAGCAGGAATGCCGCGTTCGCGCGTTCGTGATCGAGGAACGGGATTGCGAACGCCGGCCCAGTCGTCGCCGCAAGCAATGAGGAGCGAGGCTGCGATGACGGCGCGCTTCATGGATGCGACGACAGCCACTTCGCGATGCGGGCCGACGTGATCGGCGCTGTGTTCGCGGCCGCGAGATCGGCGAGTGCCGTGGTCGCGAGTGCGCGCGCCGCCGTGCGATCGCCACCGGTCTCGAGCACGTGAATCTTGGCGAGCCGGCTTACCGCGAGTCGCCGCGGATCCGAGGCCTTCCCGGCCATCTCGAGGGCGCGATCGATCGTCGCGGTCGCGGCGGCAACATCGCGATGCGCAAGTTGCGCCTCGCCGAGTGGTACGAGGATATCGATCACGCCGAGATAGTCGCGGCCGAACGATGCTTCGGCGATGCCGACGGCGCGTTCGCATGCAGCGATCGCCCGCGCCGCGTCGTGCTCGCGCTCGAGCAGCGTGCAGTCCGCGACGCGCACCATGAACTGCATGAACGGATCGGTCATCTTTGCGACTTCCGCCGCTGCGAGCCGGGCCGCACGCCGTGCCGGAGCAACATGATCGCGTGCGAGCTCCAGGTCGCTGCGCGCGAATTGCAAGCGCGCTCGCAGCGATGGTGTGCCGCGCGCCGCAAGCGGCTGCGCGCGATCGAGCGCGGCAGCTGCGTCAGCGAGCCGCTCGTGCTCGAGCATCAGCACGGCCGACGAGAACAGTGCCTCAGCGACCGGCGGACCATGGGGACCATCGATCGTTGCGGCAAGCGCGAGCGCGCGATCGATCGTCAACAGCGCCGCCGCTTTACGATCACGGCTGTAGAACTGGGCGCCGGCGAGCTGCAGGAGCACGTCGAGCCGGACCTCCACGGCGGTGCCATTCCGCGACTGAACATCCGCGACTCGTTCGAGCACCGCGCTCGCCTCGTCGCCGCGCCCGAGCATCAGCAGATCGCGACCGAGCCAGCGCAGCTCCTGGACGAGCGGCGGTGCCTCGCGATCCATCGCGGCCTCGTAGCCCGCGACCGCATCACGCGCCGCCGCGGCGGCCGCGACGTGATTCATCTGACGCCGGTACCCTGCCGCGAGCTGACTATCGGCCATCGCGCGGTAGATGCTGCCCGGCTCGAAGCCGGCACGCGCGGCTTGGACGAGCTCGACGAGATGTTCCGGATCGATCGCCGACAGCGCAAGCAGCGTCTTCGCGAGCGGCACGCGGTACGCAGCGCCGCCGGCGGCAAAGAACGCGCGTGCCGAGTCGCAATACGGTCGCGCACGTTTCGGATCAGCGCGCTCCGTGATGCACTGCGCGCGATCGATGTCAGCGAGCAGCGGATTGGTACGGCCGACGAGCCGGATCGCTAGCGCGCGCGCCTCTGCGATGAGCTGCCGACTCTTCGCGGGATCCTGCACGAGGGACGCCGCCGCCAGCGAGATCATCGACGTCACCATCCGGCGATCGTCGCGTCCATATAGCTTCTCGACGAGTGCGCGATGCTGCTCGGCATCGGCGCGCACCTTCGCGGCGTCGCCGGAGCTGCCGTGCAGGAACGCTCGCACTTCGAGCAGCGCGAGTTGCAAGCGCGGACCGTTACCCGCCTCGCGTGCGAGACGCTCGGCGACATCGAGCTCGCGCGCTCCGTCGATGAGCTTGCCGCGAAGGATGAGCGCGCCTGCGAGCGCGGCGGTTGCCTCGGCCTGCCCAGGACGATCGGCGATCGCGCGCGCTCGGTCGACGGCGCCGCGCAGCGTGTTCTCCGCCGGCGCGGCCAATCCGTCGCTGACCTCGAGCCGACCGAGGGCGATGCCGACTTCGACCTCGAGCGCCGGAATTCCGAGGCGCTTCGCATCCGCGAGCGCAGCGCGCATGCGCGCGAGCGCGTCGTCGCCGTGGCCGATGTCATCGAGCGCATTCGCGGATGCGACGTGATCGCGGATCGCATCGATGGCGGATCGCGTCGTCGCGCCAACATCGGGCGGCACGATCGCGACGACCGCATCGGTGCAATCCTGCGGCGCTGGTAGCGCGAACACCGCGGCGGCGATGCCCGCTGGCTGCGCATCGCGTGCGTTCGCGAGCGCGAGCACTGCATCGCGCCGGCGCAGCTGACCATCGAGACAGATCAATCGCTGGCGGCCGCTGATCGTGGTGTGCTGCTGATCCGCCTCGCACGTGGCGCGATACGCCGTGGCCCAGCTACTCGCGTGGGCGTCGAGCACCGCCGCGACGTCGGCCAGTGGCACAGGGCTGGCGTGCCCGGCGAACGCGCGTGCGAGGCGAGCACGCGCATCGGCGTTCCAGCCTGAGTGCGCGCGATCAGCCGCGAGCGCGCATTCTCCGCGCGGCGGTGCGCCACCACGCAGAATGCCGCCTGTCACCGCAGCGATCGCAGCGACACCGAGTGTGCCGCCGACGAGTGCGAAACGACGGCGCCGCGCAAGGCCACGATCGAGCGCAGCGGCAACCGCGCCCATCGATGGAAATCGCCGATCCGGATCGCTTGCCGTCGCGCGTTCGGCGATCGCGCGCAGCCAGCGCGGCGCCGCGGGCCCCGCGAGCTCATCGAGCGCCGCGCCGAACGCGAACTGATCGCTGCGTGCGTCGGCGGTCGCCAGCGCGAGCTCGGGTGCCATGTAGCGTGGCGTGCCCGCAGCCCCGGCGGTCGCGCCGGCATCGACGGCGAGACCGAAGTCGATCACGCGCACGCGACCATCGTCGCCGAGCACCAAGTTATCGGGCTTGATGTCGCGGTGAACGAGCCCAGCGGCGTGCGCCGCCGCGAGCCCGCGCGCGACATCGGCGAACACGGCGGCGATTCGTCGCGCAGATGGCTTCGCATCGGCGATCCATTCGCGCACCGTCGATCCGGCAACGAGCTCCATTGCGAGGAACACGCCGCCTGCGAACGTGCCGACATCGTGAACCGCGACGATGTTCGGGTGTGCGAGCTTGGCGAGCGCGCGGCCTTCGCGGAGAGCGCGCGCATCGTCCGTCTCATCGGGATGTCGCACGACCTTGAGCGCGACCACGCGACCGAGCTCGGGATCGTTTGCCTCATACACGTGACCCATCGCTCCACTGCCGCGAATGCCGCAGATGACGTAGCGATCGATCACCGAGCCGATCGCTGCGTCCGCATGCACAACATGCGCACCGCGGTTCGCGCGCATCACGGCCGCAACCGTGCGGCGGCACGCCTCGCAATGGTCAACGTGCTGCTCGACCTCCGCGATCGCCACGAACGACTCATCGGCGGCCACGTAAGACGCGATCGTCGCTGGCGTTGGACAGCTCACCCGCCGGAGCTAACACGAGCGCCGCCACGCACCGCCGAAAAAAGCGGCCCTGAGCAGCAAAAAACCGGCCGATTCGCGCACGCTATGCGTTAGAGCAACATGCGCTTCGCGTTCGGCCTTTGGGTCCTGCTCGCCGGCTGCTGGCGTGCCGCCGATACGCGCCAGCCTCGTGCCGCTCCAGCACCTCCGCCGGCGATCCGACTGCGCGCGCCGGAGCTCGGCAGCGTCTCCGTCCTGTCGGCGACAGCGCTCGATGACGGCGGCTTGATCATCGTGGGCACGAGCTTTCTGGGCATTCGCCTCGATAAGGAGATTCGCTGTGCCGGCGCGATGTTTTTCGCGCGACTCGATGGCGCTGGCCGCGCACGCTGGACGCGATGCGCGCCGGCCGACCACTACCGACGAATCGTCGCCGCTGCCTCCGATGCAGGCGTGTGGGTCGCGCGCATCGTCGATCCGAACGCGAGCGATCACGTGCACGGCGACAGTCGCGATCTGATCGTCGTCGAGCGATACACCGCCACCGGTGAGCCGGCCGGATCACGCGTCGTCAGCGTGTTCTTCGATCCGCAACGCTCGGAGCATTCGGCACGGAACGCCGCAGACAACATGCAACTAACCGCGGCGACGATCGCAAACGGCGAGCTGATCCTCGCAGGCTCGTCGAAGAGCGGCGGCATCGTCGGTGGGCAATGGCAAATTCCGGAGAGCTACATCTCGCTGCACGGCTTCGTGCTCGGAATTCCCGCCGATGGCCCGGTGCGCTCGGTGTTCGATAGCGGAAATGTCGTCATCGAAGATGTCTCGACAGCGAACGGTCGCTTCGTCGCGACGGGCTGGTGCAGCACGTCGACGAAATCGGCGGCTGTACAGCGCGTGAGCTGCTCCGGCGGCGGAACGACCGCGTTCAGCGTCGATGGCACGCTCGCTGGCGACCCGAATCCGCGCGTGCGCGTTTTTGGCCAGGACATCTACGACGTGCGAAGCGCGATCGCCAACGATGGCTCGATCGTCATCGCGGGAACGTCGTGGCGAAACTCGATCGACATCGAGGGCGCACCGCTGAGCTCGAAATGCGCGAAATTCGCGTTCGCCGCCGCGTTCTCGCCGCGCGGCACTCGCGCGTTCGCGCGCGTGCTCGGCGATTGCCGGCAACACGAGCCAAGCCCGTATGCGATTGATGGTGCCGCCTCGAGCGCCGCAGATGACCAAATTTCGGATCAAACGTTCGACATCCATGACGTGGCGTTCGTCAACGGCGCACCGGTAATCGTCGTCGGTGTTGCGGCCGATACGAATCACGTCGCCTGGCCCGTACGCTTCGATGGCGTGCCGCTCTCCGTACCATTTGCCAGGGCGGCCGCGCTGCTCGTGCTCGATGCGCGCGGAACCATCACGAGCCATCGCATGATGCGCTTCATAGGCCCATCGGAAGTTGCAACAGAACCTGATGCGAGCTTCTCGAATTCGGCCGGCGTGCGGCGCGTGATCGTGACCGCGGCAAAACAAGCGTGGGCCATTGTCGAGCACGCCGGCAGCGTGGAAATCGACGGTGTCCGATTCGCGTTGCGAACCAAGTTGGGCGAGGCACGCCACGATTCAAGCTTGCGCGAGTCGCCTTGCCACGAGCACGCACTGCGGAAAACGCCGCGCAGTGGCCGCGAGCCCGAGGACGGCGAATGTCGTCAGCGGGTCATCACCGAATCAGCGCTCGAAGTGATTCGACTATGATGATCCCATGAGTGACCGCTTCTTCTTCGTTCGGCTGATCGCCCCACGCGCGAGCTTCATGCAAGACATGACCGAGGCCGAGCGCGCGATCATGGGGCAGCATGGCGAGTACTGGCGACGTCAGCTCGCCGCCGGCAAGGTGATCGTGTTTGGTCCCGTCGCGGATCCGAAGGGCCCGTGGGGGCTCGGTGTGTTGCGCGCGCAGGACGAGGCAGAGGTCGCGCGGTTCGAGTCGGAAGATCCGGCAGTCACGTCGATTCCCGGCATGCGCTACGAGGTGCTGCCGATGGTCACTGCCTTGTTCGCGCAGAGCTAGCTCAGAGCGAGACGCTGAGCTGTAGCATCGAGCCATCACGCGTCGGCTTGTTCGAGACCTGAGCAAGCTTGAACTTGCGATTGACCCACGTGATGAGCTTCTTCGTGACCTCGTCGGGCTTCTTCACCTTGCCGTACTTCGCAGACGTAACCTTGACGAGGGTTGCGTAGAACGCGTCATCGGCTGACACCTTGCTATCGAACAAGATCGTCGCCCTGCTCAGCTCGAACGCGTCGGTCTTCTTGTTCTTCGCGAAGTAAAGCTCGAACTCGGCGGCGCCATTGCAGCCATCGGCCTTCACCGTCACAAAGCCGTACTTCGAAACTTGATCGGCACCGGGCAGCACAGTAGCCGCATCGGCTGGACTCATCTTTGGCTTTAGCTTCGCGAACACCGACGGCGTCCACGACTTCTTGTTCCCGATGCAGGCCGCGAGGTCCGCCTCCGATGGCGCATCGGCGTGAGCGAGCGTAGGAATGGTGATGGCGAGTACGAGCAGTGGGATGATCTTCATGCGCTTGCTTGGCAGAGCCACGACCGCCGCGCTGGTCGCACGTTAAATCGCCGTCACGGGACGATCAGCCGCACATCGTGCGAGCCGCCGGAGACCTTCCTATCATCTTCCTCTTCGTAGTCGTCGTCGGCATCGCGCTTGACGCTCAGCAAGAAGTCGCCGCGCGGAACATCGAACGAGAACTTGCCGCTCGCATCAGTGGTCACACCCGTGCCGTGCACGAGCGACGGGTTCGTGTCGCAGCAGTAGTTGAGCCAGACCTCGGCGCCTGCGACCGGGCTGCCATCGTGGTTGACGGCGATGCCGGAGATTCCGGTCGGCCCGACCTGCAGCACGACCTCGGCTGGATGGCCAACATCCACGTGTTGGAATGCGGAAGCCTGCGAGCCGCTGTGTGCGATCAGATCGACCGTGCCCTCGACGTTTTCGATCGTGAAGCGGCCCTTCGCGTCGGTGACGACCGGGCGGATGGCGCCCTCCGACAAGCTCACCCGCGCGGCGGCAACCGGCTTATAGCCAAGGTCGACGACGGTTCCGTGGATCGCGCCGCGTCGCACGACATGCGCGACGAGATTCGCGCGCCCCGCGCTGGGCACATCGACAGAGACCGGGCCGGTGTTCGTCAAGTCTCGTCGATCGGCGGTGAGGCCGTAACGCCCGGCGGCGGGAACATTTACTTCGAACATTCCGCTCGCATCGGTCTTCGTCGTCGAGTAACCCATCTTGGCCGCACCGGCGGGCCCCGCGAGCGCAACGCTTGCTCCGGCGACAGCGTTGCCGTCGGGGCCGAGCACGGTTCCGCTCACCGCGACACCGCGCTTCATGCGGATGTCGCGCTCAACCTCCGCCGGCACATCGAACACGCGATCATCGAACGTGATGCCCATCCCATCCTTCGATGCCATCGGATGATTCGGATTGTCGAGCAGCTCGACGGCGTACACGTAGTGCGCCGCGGTGACGTGGAGACGTAACGGCAGCCTCGCGTCGAGGCGCGCGATTCCATCCGCGCCGGTGGTCGCGGTCATGCCATCCGAGAACCACCATTTCGTCGAGACCTCGGCGTTCGCGATCGGTGCGCCGGTCTCTGCATCGAGCACGCGAATCACCGCGCGCGTGAGACGCTGCAGCCGGATCGTGATCGCGCCGTTCGCGAAGCGGCGCATCCACATGTCGCTTCCGCGCGTGTTGCCCTTCGACGCGATCACCGTGTACATGCAGTGCGGATCGATATCGATCGCAAACGCGCCGGCCGCACCGGTGCGCTGCTTCGGCTTTGGAGCATCATCGTCGTATCCGCAATCGACCTCGACGTCTGCGCCTTCGACAGGTTGGCCGGCTTCGTCGATCACCTTGCCTTCGATGCGACGTTGTTCGGCACCGAAGACTTGCTCGGGTCCGCGTATACCTGCGCGCGCGGCCCTCGGGTCGTCGTCATCTTGCATCGGCAGCTCGGGGCGCGCCGTTGCATGCGCGATCGCGCGAGGCGCTGTATGGCTCTCGGCCTTGCGAACCTCCGAGCGCAACATGACAGCAAAGATCGCGATCGCGATGAACGCGGCCAACAGAAGCTTCGGCAGCGCCGCTGCCTTGATACTCGGTGCGCGGCGAGAGAACGCGACGAGCGGCGCGACCCACGCACGATTCGGCGAGCGCTCCTCGAGGCGATCGCGAAGCTCGTCGATCGCTTGTTTGAGCCGCCACCGCGCCGTGCCCGGCGAGATGCCGAGTCGCGCGCCGATCTGGCTCGAGGTCAAACCTTCGAAGTAGTGGAGCAGCAGCACATCGCGTTGCGGCGCAGCGAGCTCGAGCACGAGCCCTGCGAGCATGCGTTGCAGCTTGATGCGATCGACGATCTCGTCGGGCCGCGCCGGTGTTACGGCGAGCTCGCCAAACGCATGCTCGCGCGCGCGGCGCCGCTGGCCGCTGCGACTGCGCATACGCACGCGATTCCACAGCACGCGCGCCAGCCATGGTCGCAACGGTCGACCATCGGTCGGCGCTTGCGCGGCCGCGACCAGATACGTGTCTTGAACGAGGTCATCGGCTACCGCTTGATCCTTCACGAGCGCAAGCGCGAGTCGGTGCAGCCAGCCAGTTTCGGCAACGAGCTGCTCGAGCGTTGCCGACGGATTCTCCATTCGCATGCATTAAAGTGCCGACCGCGAACGAACTGTTGGAAAATCGTTGGCCACCGTCTCGTTTCGATGAGTTAGCGTCGCGA
>Ga0070698_100009200_pt1 | contig 10602 bp, 11 predicted proteins | sample KBSK1502metaG_FD_65477 | JGI IMG/M metagenome (GOLD analysis project Ga0070698, IMG submission 65477) | Corn, switchgrass and miscanthus rhizosphere microbial communities from Kellogg Biological Station, Michigan, USA - KBS K1-50-2 metaG | ecosystem: Host-associated > Plants > Roots >... | reverse complement strand
GCGGCAGGCTGAAAAATACTCTACAGACCGTCACGGCTGGCCGCACAAAAGTAACCTGCAAATCGCCCGCTGTACAGCCGGTCAGCTGGAGCGCGGTGTTAGGCGCGTTGGCTATGCCTGAGGGAGAGCCGTGCAGGGCCGCCGCATAGCCCACGCCGCCAGCGCCATTGTAGCATCCACAGCAGCGGCTGTCCTGGGCGTACGAGCCGCCAGATGGCCACCCTGCCGCATGCGAACGGGCGGCGAATGATCATAGCCCAGGCCAATTCCGTATCACGCTTTGACCGGCGTGATAGAGTAGCGAAGGATCACTTATTGATCGAGCAGTCCGACTCGTGGTCGAGAGGAGAAACGCATGACAGTGCAGGCACGGCATGTAGGCACACGGCTGCTGCTGATTCTCGCGCTCGCGGCGGCGCTGCTCGCGGGGATTGTGGCCGTTGGGTGGGCCATGGGCTACAGCGGTGTGGCGCATGCCATCGTGACGAGTTCTCAACCGCGCTACATGGCCCCATTAGGCAATGGTGACGGCGGGGGGAAGCTTCGCACCGCGCCACTAGGCAATGGTGATGTCGGCGGGCACTGACGGACGCGAAAGCCAAAGCCGGGACTCCACAAGTGCTCCCGGCGTCTTTCTCTGCCATTGGATCAGGGGCTAGTCGTCAGACAGCCCCTGGGCGCGAGGGTGGCTCCGCGCACTGGCGAACAAACGGCCGGAACCTGTTGAAAAAGCGCATGTTAAACCTCCCTGTCGGTATCGTCACCAGGGAGCTGTTTGTTGGTTGAAGGCGAGCGCATGGGGGTGGTAGGGTACCGCAAGCGCGTGTTGGGGAGCGGAGGTCGCGCAGTGGTGGAGTGGGCCGTAGCGGAACAGCAAGAGATGAGAACATGGACCTCTCCATTCGCCCCGTGCGGGAGAACGATCTCGAGACGCTGGAGGAGCTGGCGGTGCGGGCGTGGGAGCCGGTCTTCGCCTCAGTCCGTAACGTCCTTGGTCCGGAGATCGACGCCATCCTCCACCCCGACTGGCGGCAGCGCCAGCGCGAGGAGGTGCGGCGCTACTGTGCGGAGACGTCTGGAGTAATCGCGCTCGTCGCGGAGATGGACGGCGCGGTTGCTGGATTTATTGCGTATGAGCTGCACCAGGATACCTTCAGGGGCGTCGTCGATCTGCTCGGCGTGCATCCGGACTACCAGAACCGGGGCATTGGTACCGAGCTCAATCGCATCGTCCTCGAGCACATGCGAGAGGCAGGCATGCGCATCGCCATCGTGGGGACGGGTGGGGATCCCGGCCATGCGCCCGCCCGTCGCACGTACGAGAAGGCGGGCTACACCCTCTTTCCAATCGCGCACTACTACCAGGCGTTGTAGCGAGCGCATGTCATCGACCTCAGGTTCATACCATGCTTGGGTCCATGCTCGGGTCGTCGCCACACTACGGCTGAACGGGAGCCCGCCAGGATCGGCAGGAAAGCCCGCCCGTCGCACATACGAGAAGGTGGACTGTCGCACGGCGGGTAGCTGGTGTCAACACGGCCAGAGGTTGATCCTGGCGCAGCGCGCAGCGAGAGAAAGCAGCCAACGCGCTGAAGAAGCGCGCCTGGAATGACCCACGCCTGCGCCGTTGCGCTCCGTATCCGTGACGCCACTGTCGAACCGTTCTGCTATCATGTACGCCAGGGTGCGGTTGGGCGAACGGGTGAGCCGACCTCGGCGGCGGAGAAAGCGCGGATGGCCATGCAAACAATGCAGACTGCAGCGGACTGGAAGGACAGAAGACCAGTCCTGTCAACGCTCTGGATCTTCCTCGTGCTCAACTATCTCTTTGCCGATGTGTATGCCCTGTTCTTTGATCCCGTGCTCCAAAAGGAAGCCACGCAGGAGCGCCTGTCAGGGCACATCGGGTCTATTCAGATCACCCAGGAGTTTGTCTTACTGACGGCTATAGTGCTTGAAACCGCCATTGTCATGGCGCTCGCGTCCCGCGTCCTGCCGTATCGAGCCAATCGCTGGTCCAACATCATCGTCGGTCTCTTCCAGACGGCGTTTGCGGCCACAGGACTGGTTGGCGAGACATTTCCCGACCTCTTTTCCATCTTTTTCGTCGCAATAGAGGTCGTGTGTACCTTGTTCATTGTCTGGTATGCGTGGACGTGGCCTCGCCCTGAGGGCGACATGCTCACGAGCGCGTAATCCGGACCGGGGCGCCAAGCGTCTGGTGGCGCTCTAGGGTGGCTCAACGCCAGCTCCACCTGAATAGTCATCTTGCTGAATAGTCATCTTGAGCGGCGCTCACCCGCGTGCTCGCTCATACCTGGGCGGGACCGCTCCTATGAGCTAGGATATGCCCTCGGTTTTCTCTTTCCCATCGGCGCGCTTACTTGATCCCGATCCGGACGCGGTAACTAAGATACCAGGGTATCGGTTCGGACCCCACGTACCGGAGCGCAGCGCCCCTGAGGCGATCAAACCCGATCTCCTGCTCGGTGATGGTTTTCAGCTGGAAGTGGTGGCCGAACGCATTGCTCTGCATCATCTCAAGAAACCGTGCAGCGTCTCCGTGCTCGATAGCATGCAGCGTCACCTCACGAGTGAAGCGGAAGTGGCCGCTCTCGCGCATGCGGTCCAGATGCCTGTCCTTCGACCAGCGCGGCAGATCCTGGACAAGTCCACGCTCCTGCATAAGCGCATCGAAGCGCTCATCAACCTCCTGAAACTCCCGCTCAAGCTCCCAATGAAGGGTTGGCGGCCAGTCATAGTCATACGCCGCAAAGAGTCCACCCGCTCGCACAATGCGCGCGACCTCGGCCAGCGTCGTCGTCGGCTCCATCCAGTGGAACGCCTGGGCGCATGTGACGATATCCGCGCACCCATCAGGCAGGCCCGTCTGCTGAGCCAGTCCCTCGCGATACTCGATGTGGGCCGCGTACGGATGGCTCGCGACTTTGCGTGCGGCCTCGCGCCGCATGTCGGCATTGGGTTCGATCCCGATCACCCGCTCGGCCCGCTCCCCCCAGATCGCGGTGGACAGTCCAGTCCCACTGCCCACATCCACCACCAGGGCGGGATGCGGCTGGTGAATCACCTGCGTCAGCAGATCGAGCAACACCAGTGGCGGCGTCGGGCGCGCCCGATCGTAGCTGACGGCTTTGCCAGTCCAAACGGCACTGGGATCACGCATGCTGTGTTCTCCTTTTCCAAGCAGGTGAAGAGCTAGCCGAGCAGCTCGAAAACCTGGGCGCATACCGTTCGCAACCCCCCAGCGCATCGAGAAAATCCGCGCCGGCGCCGCCACCATCGCGCACCAGTCCCAGGAGGATATGCTCGGTGCGCACGTAGCCACTTCCCTGCCGCTCTGCTTCGTTCAGCGCCAGGGAGAACACTGTGCGCGCGCGGGGCACGCAGTCGATTTCCTCCAAAAGAGGGTGGACTCCACGCCCCATTTTCTGTTCAACAGCAGCACGGACAGGATCAGGTACAACACCCAATTTTCCAGCGCCAGGTCGGCGGCGGCGTCATCGGCCTCGGCCTGGGACCTGATCCGTCAGATGGGCCCTAGATCAGCCAGAGCATGGCGCGGTAGGCAGTCTCTGGCAGACACGTGCTTTGGTCCACTGGATCCTTACACTTCATGCTGGGCGCCGGATCATGAAGGTAGAGCAGCTGGTTCGGCGGCGGGCCCACACTCTGCGTCGCATCGACCTGGAGCCAGCCATCGGCGCGCTGCCCTGGTCGCAGGGTGAGCCTCCCCGCGAGCGCAGGATGCGCCCGGTCGGTGGCGGGCGTCGCGCTCAACGGTCGGTATTCTGGCGTCAACGAACGAGGATAGACCCAAATCACGAATTGATGATCGAGGGCCGTTTGATCGGCGCTCCCGTCAGCCGGCGTCGGCAGATCGGGTCCGCGAGCGGTGGTGGCGGTGTTGGACGGATTGGCGATGCTGAAGTGAAACCGCCAGGTCGCGCTGCTCTTTTCGACGGCCACGAGGGTCACGTCCAGCCCGGAGAGCAGGCGGACCTTCCAGCCGACGTGCGCGCTGTCGCCGTTCTCCTCGCTCGCGACTCGCTGGGCCGAAGGAGCAGCAAGTGACCGACTGGCGGACTGCGCGTGCACGTCATACACGAGAAAGCCGACCACTGCGGCGAGACCGAGCATCGTCGCGAAGAACGATATGCGACGCCTGAGGTAATACAGCAAGCTGCTCACGGCTTCCCTCCGCTCTGGCTTGGGCATGCTCCGCGTTGAGCAGAGCATACGAGCACAGCAAAGGGAACTAGAGCGTGCGCTGCCGACCGTTTGACAGCAGCGCCTGCTGGTGGACGGAGAGATCATTGCGCTACGCGGCGGTAGGAACCATCCGCATGGGCAATCTCCCGCTGTCACATCCCTTTTGGACTGAATATTAGCTCGAATCTAGATTCATCAGACAGCCCCTAGTCGCTCTGGCCCGCTCCTGTCCACTACAGCGATCTCAATGTCATTCTAGGCGAGTCAAGTCGAAGCCAGGCGGAGCCATGACGACGCTCACCAGGAGTTGTGCGTCGCTCTCGTGCGTCGCTCTCGCCAACCCTGACCCGACGAGACAGGCACACGTACGGTAAGCCGCATGAACTCTGACTTGGACGCTGGCCCTGCGGGTCACGCCTCGCATCTCGCGACAATCTCGTCAGCTCACCTCCTTGACAGGACGGGCGCGGCTGCCGCGCCCGTCCTGTCAACGCCGTACTCGGAGCAAGGGTTCACCCTTCCCCGCCCAGCGCAGCACGCGGAGCGCGCGCAGCGTAATCCAGCGGCTCGGCTCGCCCTCAGCCACGCCTGGCTCGGCGTCCAACTCATCGGGATGCACATTCTCTAGCCCCCCAGCGCCCCGTCGCGTCGCGCTTAGATGCGACGAGGTCGATGGCCTCGGCCAGACGCCCATCTGGCGTCACGTTCGCGCTACGCAGGTATTCGAGCCCCCGCAGCACGTCGTAGTGATACCCAGGTGGGAACGAGAAGTGGGTCCAGGCGGGGTCGATCACGTCGCCGCTGGAGAGGCGGCGCAGCAGGCGGCGCTCGAGGAGGTACTCGTGGCCCCGCTCACGGGCTGCCGTCAGCGCCGGCGAGCCGCTCGTGGCCCGCTCGTGCTCCAAGAGCCGCTCGAGGACGCAGATTGTGGTGTGGAAGGACCCGCGGGTCGAGCCGCGCTCCTGCTTGCAGTTCCAGCCACCGTCCTCCATCTGCTCGCCCAGCAGCCGGTCAACGATGCCGTGCACATCCTCGCCGAAGTACGCCCCCACCGCCACGACCCGTCCATTGATGCAAGGCTCGACCTCGCCGCTCAAGAGCGGCTTGCCGTGCCAGGCGGCGTCCTGCGGCAACACGCCTTGCCAGGTCACGTTGGCACGCACGAGGGCAATTGCACGGCGCGCAACCATACTGGTGGGATCTAGCCCCATGTCACGCAATAACAGGAGCGCCCGCAGGGAGATCCACTCAGGATTGGCGGAGCCAGCGCCCCAGCACCCATCGACGCTCTGGCCCTGAAGCAACTGTGCGCCCCAGCCGTCGGTGGCGACCCGTGCGCGCTCCGTCGCGACCTCGTCAGTGGGAGCATCGGTTAGGTCGCGCAATACCTGCCAGCGAACGGCGGGATCCGCATCCAGCAGCCAGTCCAGGACCATCATATCTTTCTCGTCTCCTCCTGCGATGCGAGCACCCCAACACGCCAGTGTATCATCGCTTTCCTCACCGATCAGTCACGCACGCGTGTCAACACCAGCGAACTGCGGTGACGATCATCAACTGTGACGATCGTCAACGCTAGCCGTTCCATCGTGGACGAGGGTTGTAAGGCGCCATGAGGCCCGCGAGTTGTCCACCGAAAGGACTTATAAGGGGGTATACTTCTGGGGAGAGGAGTGGCTCCTCTCTGCACGTGTCTGCCGGGAGGCTTGAGATGCCGCGTTTCCACTGGCCCTTCTGGCGGCCAGCGCGTCCTGCTCCAGCTGCTGGGGCAGCAGCGCCTGCCCAAGGGAGTGAGTCTGTCTTGCCTGCCCTGCCGACGATGATCGAGGATTTTGGATTTCCGATCACGTTGGCGTTTTCAAACGACGGGAGAGTGTATCTTACTGAGAGGATTACGGGCAGGGTATGGCGGATAGACCATGAGGAGTACCGTCTCATCAAGACCTTCTCGGTTGTGCCTTTAATTGGGCACAATGAAACCGGACTGCTTGGCATGGCCCTTGACCCTGATTTCGAAACCACTGGATACCTGTATTGTTACTATACAGCAGGCACAAGCGAGAAGGATTTCAAAAATCGCGTGGTGCGAATCAGTGACGACGGAACCAACGAAGTGATCGTCTTGGATGATATACCAGCCGGACTCATTCACAACGGGGGTATTTTGGCGTTCGCCCCTGATAAGACCTTGTTCATTGGTGTTGGGGTAGGGAATGATGTCAAAGAACAGGCGCAAAATATTCACAGCCTCGCCGGGAAAATATTGAGGATTAATCGCGATGGGACCATTCCGGGAGACAACCCGTTCCCGCAATCACCGGTCTATTCTTATGGCCACAGGAATATCTTTGGCATCGCCTTTCACCCGATGACAGGAAAGGCGTATGTCAGCGATGTTGGACCTGATAGAAATGACGAGATCAATATCATTGAGAAGGGCGGGAATTATGGTTGGCCAGACGTGACAGGCATTGCGCAGGATGCTCGCTTTATGAACCCGATTCAGGCATACACGCCGACAATAACACCGACGCAAAATGTGTTTGTCGACGCGGATCTCTACTTCGGCAGTTTCAATGAGGGGAGTGTCCATCGGCTCACGCTGTCGGGCAGCAATTATGACACCGTGGTGAAGGATGACGTGGTGTTTAAAGGACCCCCTTATGGCGTGGTCGGTGTGTTTTATGGATCTGATCAACAATTCTATGTCACCACGCCACATAGCATCATCCAGTTTCAGCCTGCGCCATCTGCGCCATAACGCGTGACCAGAGACCATACAGGGACCGCTCCGTCGCTGACGAGCCACCTTCTTGGGGCCGAGCCAGCGTCCTGAATCACCAGAGGACCGTGGTGAAAGACCCCCCTAAGCAGGCGGCGAGGAGTGGGCACAGATGACCGCCACGGAGCGCCGCTCGCAGTACCGATCTCTGGGTCCAATGTGCACAACTCGACGCTGCTGGAGGAGACAGTCGATGCCATGCCGCCGCTGCTCCTGCGTCACTAGCGGCAGGGACGGCCGCGCAAGCCCCACGTGACGCTGCATTCTGACACGGCTCCGACTATCTGCGCTGCCGCCGGGCGCGCCACGACGCGGCGCACCCGGCATCTGCCCGAAGTGAGAGGCCAGCCAGCGTCGCAAAGCCTGAGGGTGCGCCCTAACAGGCAGTACAAGAGGTATTTCTGCGGCATACATGCCCAGCAGAAATACAGCTTCCGATGGTCGGGTAGTGTTTGTAGACTACCAGCACACCACATGAGAAGAGGCGGATAGGGCAGAAGAGGCGGATAGGGCGCTTACAGCAGTGCGCATGAGGAGCTGTTACGAGGAGCTTTACCATGCAGGGAGAAGCGCACCGGTGGAGACAGGTCGCTGATGTGGGCGCCGCTGGACTCCTGGTGCTGATCCTCGGCTCGACGCTGGTCATCGCCAAAGGAGCGCTCCAGCACAGCGGTCCCCTCACACTCGCAGCCCTGCGCTATTGTCTGGCAGCTCTGGTCCTGCTCCCGCCAGCGGTGCGACACGAGCGTCGCATTGGCTCGTGGCCAAAGCAGGTCTGGCTGCGCTTAGCGGCGATCGGTCTGAGCTTCTATGCTTTGGGCAATGGCGCGCTGTTTCTAGCCTTACGGTATGTACCTGCTGCCACCGCTGGGCTTGTGCTGGGCTTGGTTCCCCTCGTCACCTTGCTCGCTGGAGCGGTCTGGCTTGGTGAGGGCGCGACGCGCGGCCAACTCGTTGGTCTCCTGCTCGCCCTGCTGGGAATAGCAGTGTTCTTCGCCCCCGGTCTGGCCCCAGGAGAGCCCGTGGGGCTCGTGCTTCTGGCGGTGGGATTGCTCGGCAGCGCCTCCTTGGGTATCCTCGGGCGTCCCCTGGCGCTTAGCGGGCAGGGACACACGCTGATGCTCACCGCCGCCCCGCTGACCATTGGAGGACTCGTCCTGCTTCCCGTGGCGCTTCTCGCCGAAGGGCCGCCACAGTACTCGCTGGTGGATTGGGCGACAGTGATTTGGCTCGCGCTGGTGAACACCGCGCTGGCCTATCTCCTGTATAACCGCATCTTGCGCTCGCAGGCGGCGTTCGCGGTCAGTGCGCTCACCAGCCTCTCTCCTTGTATCTTGCTCTTGGACGTTGTTCGATGTGCGTGACGCGATAGGCCGTTCCCTCCTGGGTGGCTGAGACCGTACGAGAGCCTGGGTCGTCGCGCCACGCTCCCCAGCAGAACCCGAACAGTTGCCAGGGCGTAGGAGCCCGAATCTGCAAGGCCGGGACGGCCGGGATCGAGGGAGGTATAGGTGCGATGGAGCGGATGGAGGCGACCGACAGCGCCGCAGGAGCGGCCATCTTCGTGGGCATCGATGTGAGCAAAACGACGCTGGATGTGGCGCTGCGCCCGAGTGGTGAGCATTGGGGCAGCCCAAACGATGGGGCGGGCATCGCCGAGCTGGTGGATCGCCTGCGCCCGCGGAGTCCGCAGTTGATCGTGCTGGAGGCCACTGGCGGCTTGGAACGGCTGGTGGTCGCCGCCCTGGCGCTCGCCGCCCTGCCGGTGGCGGTGGTCAATCCGCGCCAGGCACGCGACTTCGCCAGGGCCACCGGCCACCTGGCCAAGACCGACGCCTTGGATGCGGCGGTGCTCGCCCACTTCGCCGAGGCGATCCGCCCTGAGCCGCGCCCGCTGCCCGACGCACAGAGCCAGGCGCTGGCGGCCCTGGTCGAGCGGCGCCAGCAGGTGGTGGGAATGCTGACCGCGGAGCGGAATCGCCTGTGGCAGGCCCTGCCTGCGGTGCGCGCCAAGGTCGCTGCGCACATCGCCTGGCTGGAACAGTCCCTCAAGGACCTGGATGGGGAGCTGGACCAGACCCTGCGCGCCAGCCCGCTGTGGCGCGAACGGGACCAGCTGTTGCGCAGTGTGCCCGGCGTGGGGCCGACCGTCTCGCTCACCGTGCTGGCCCACCTGCCCGAACTGGGCCAGGGCTCGGTCAAGCACATCGCCACCCTGGTGGGACTGGCTCCGCTCAACCGAGATAGCGGCGCCTGGCGGGGCACCCGTGCCATCTGGGGCGGGCGGCGGCAGGTCCGCGCGGCGCTCTCCATGGCCGCCCTGGTCGGGGTGCGCCACAATCCGGTGCTGCACACCTTCTACCAGCACCTGCTCACCCAGGGCAAACCCAAGAAGGTGGCCTTGACCGCCTGTAGGCATAAGCTGCTGATCATCCTCCATGCGGTGCTGCGCGACCGCACTCCGTGGCAACCAACACTGCTTGCCTCTTGACCTTCAAGACAGTTGCTCTCGTGACGACCGTCGGCGCATGGCTATTTCTTGCCGAGCCCTTGTTCTTTGTGCAGATAGTCGGGATGGGGCTCAGTGTCGGGGGTGTGGCGTTGGTGCAATGGAGGAGAGGGACAGGCTGAGAACGTGTTTTGGGGGTCGAGGAATAACCGAGAGAAAAGTAGCGGTAGGGGCGCCCATGTGACGACAGAGGTGATTGGCGCGTTGTGCGAGCATGCCGACCGAGTTCCTCACCGACGACCAGCTCGCGCGTTACGGACGCTTTTGTGGGACTCCGTCACGCGCACACCTGGAACGCTGCTTCTTCCTCGACGACGCTGATCGGGCGCTGGTCGCACGTCACCGGCGGGTACACCTGCAGCTGGGGTTTGCCCTGCAACTGGGAACGGTCCGCTACCTGGGAACCTTCCTGCCTGATCCCCTTGCTATTCCCAGCGAGGTCGTCGCCTACGTCGCCGCACAACTGGGGATCACCAATCTCACTGATCTGCCCGCGTATACAGCGCGGAAGATGACCGCCCATGCGCATACGTGGGAGATTCGCCGCACCTATGGTTACCGGGCCTTTAGTGAGGCAGAAGCGGATCTACGCGCCTACCTCGCCGCACGCGCCTGGGCCACGACAGAAGGGTCCTCGGCCCTGTTTGCGCGCGCGACAACCTGGCTGTTCGAGCGCAAGACGCTGCTGCCTGGCGCCACGACGCTGATGAAACTGGTCGCCGCCGCACGAGCGGATGCCTCCGAGCGCCTCTGGCGCCTCCTAGCAGACCTGGTTGACGACGCCGACCCAGACCTCCGCACTCGACTGGAGCGCCTTCTTCTCGTCGAAGCGGGCTCGCGATTCTCGGCCCTCGAACGGCTGCGCACGGCGCCCACGCACATCTCGGGGCCGGAACTCGTGCGCGCGTTGGAGCGCGTCGTTGAGGTCCGCGCGTTGGGGGCCGGCGCGGTCGCGACGCCAACGGCGCCGCTGAATCGGGTGCGCTCCCTGGCGCGCTATGGACTCGTCGCCAAAGCGCCACAGTTGCGCCAACTCACCCAGGCGCGGCGCACGGCGGTTCTGCTGGCGACGGCGCAACGC
>Ga0070698_100009199_pt1 | contig 10602 bp, 10 predicted proteins | sample KBSK1502metaG_FD_65477 | JGI IMG/M metagenome (GOLD analysis project Ga0070698, IMG submission 65477) | Corn, switchgrass and miscanthus rhizosphere microbial communities from Kellogg Biological Station, Michigan, USA - KBS K1-50-2 metaG | ecosystem: Host-associated > Plants > Roots >... | reverse complement strand
GGCCAAGGCTCCTGCCGGCAGAATAAACAGGAAAAACGGGAGTGTGGCTGCCGTTGATATCAGGGAGAGGAGCAATGTCGATTGGCTGATGCTGTTCATCATCCAGGTGGCGGCCGTATCGTGCGCGGATACGCAAGTTCCGGAAACAACCGTAGCAAACCAGAGCCTGCTAAAGGTTGGGTTTTTTAAGGCCCACCAGCTTGAAGTCGCAGTCATTAAGACCGAGGAAATTTCTCCTCCAAAATACAACAAATCGATTCCGCGGGGATCGCTGTTGGAAGCGGCGATCCCATGCATTAATCACCAATCACCTATCACGCCGGCCTCTTACCTCTCACTTCTCACATCAGTGTGCTGCGGCGGCGGCGCCGGCTTTGGTTTTCTTACAAAACCAGATCGTGGCAGACCCGACTAAAAGGATAACGCCAAGCGCCAGAAAGCATTCGCTGTACGCCATAACGTACGAGTTTGTTTGAACCGAAGCTTGAAGCATTCGGTAGGCCTGTTGCAACGCCGCGACCGGATCTCCTGAATGTTGGAGGTTCTGGACAGATTGGTTCGATAGAAATTGTTGCACATAAGGGTTATAAGCCGTGACTCTTTCTCCAATCCGGAAATCATGGAATTGTTCACGCTGAGTAATCATCGTGCTCAGCAACGCGGTGCCGACGCTGCCGCCCAGATTTCTCATGACGTTGAAAATAGCCGATCCGTCCCCCTGTTGTTCCCGCAGTAACCCTGCAGTGGCAAGAGCGGATAGCGGAACAACGGTGAACGGTTGTCCCAACGCCCGGACGATATTGCTGAGCTGAAATTGCGGCCCTCCAAAATCAGGGTCCATATGGGTATTTAACAAGCAAGCGCCACCGAAAACGAGTGCCCCGACAAAGATGATGAGCCGCAGATCGAACTTTTGCATCAGACGCGGGACAATTGGGAATATCAAAAGTTGTGGGAGCCCGATCAGTACCATCGCTTCGCCGGTTTGTTTGGCGCTATACTGTTGGACTTGCTCAAGATACTCCGGCAAAAGAAACACCGACCCGTACAGACTTGCCCCCAGCAAGAAATTCACTGCGGAAGCCAAGGCTAAATTCCGAATACCCAGCAACCGGAGATTAACCACCGGGGTTTTACTGACGAGCTCGCAGATAATGAAAAGAGGAATGAAAATCACTGCGAGCAAAAAACAGCGTTGAATGAAAACGCTCGTAAACCAATCCTGATTTTGTCCTTCTTCCAGAAACGCGATGAGCGAGCCGAGTCCGATGGCCATGAAAACTGTGCCGAGCCAATCGCCTTTCCAGAGTAACGGCATATTCAGCGGTTCTGGATCAATCGCGAAAAAGATTGTAGCCAGCATTACCGCCCCAGGGATGAGATTGATGTAGAAGACCATGGGCCAGCCATAGCTGTCTGTGAGCAAACCCCCGATGTAAGGACCAATAGCGGGCGCCATCGTGGCGGTGATTCCGAAGAGCACCAATCCGATCGGGCGTCTGGAAGGAGGCAGCTGGGTATTAATAACCGTGAATGACATGGGAATCATGACACCTCCGGTGAAGCCTTGGAGCGCCCGATAGATGATCATTTGCGTGAGCTCGCCAGCCGTTCCGCAAAGCCCGGAAAAGAACAGAAACAAAAAGACGTTCACTAGAAGATAGAGACGGGTGCCGAAAACGCGTCCCAGCCAAGCTGTGAGCGGAATCGTAATAATCTCTCCAATCAAGTAACTGGTGGAAACCCAGGAAGCTTCAACCGAAGTGGCGGCAATGCCGCCCGTGATCTCACGCAGTGAGGCATTCGTAATCTGAATATCCAACACCGCCATGAAAGCCCCCAGGATCGTGCCAAGGACTGCGATCCAGGTGCGTAAACTGACATGTTCTTTTGATGATGGAGCCATACGGTGAGAAGTGGTTAGCGCCTGAAAGTGGCGAAGAAAGTAATCAGTAAATCAGTAACCAGTAATCAGTGATAAGTGATCAGCATCGGCTATTGGCTATTGCCCTCATTGCATCACTCCGGTTGCAGGGACGCCATGAATTTGGGTGATGGGCTGGCTTGCAATTTGGTGCGATGGTTTCTCCGTCTCCGGACCATCTTGATATGGTTTGTCGATCACTTTCTCGGTAACGGCGATGCTGGGAACTGCCGATAGGCCGGCAACAATTTTCTCCCGAACACCTTTGATGCTTTCTGGATCGAAGAGGATTTTCACGGGTACACGTTGGACGATCTTAATGAAATTGCCGGTTGCGTTGTCCGGAGGAAGCAGAGCAAAATTCGAGCCACTCCCAGGTTGCAGACTGTCAACCCTTCCCGTGAACCGGTAGTGCGGGAGTGCATCGATTTTGATCTCGACCGGCTGCCCGACCCGGACTCTTTCCAGCTGGGTCTCTTTGAGGTTTGCTAGGATCCACATACTGTCCTCCACCACCGCCATCAAAGCCTGTCCGACTGAAACCCGATTCCCGGTTTGAACCGTTTTTTGGGCGATGCGTCCGGAAACCGGAGCGACGATGGTGCAGTAGGAAAGTTGCAGTTCCGCGTTCTGAACTTGCGCCTGGGCGGCGTCAACCTGAGCGCTGGCAGCTTGTTGTTGAGCCTGGGCGACCTTCAGATTTTCCTTGGCCACCGTTACCGCCGCCAGGTTCGCTTTGTAGGTGGCAACATTGGTTTCCGCCTGAGATTGAGCGTTGTCCAGGTCCTGTTTCGAAATGACTCCTCTCCCTTGATAGAACAGTTGGCTGTTTCGTTCGAATGTGCGCTCCAAGTAGTCGGAATTCACCTTGGACGAGTCTGCCTGAGCTTGAGCCTGGGCCAATTGAGCCTCGACCAGCGGTATCTGCGCGGTCGCCTGCACGAGTTGGGCTTTGGCTTGCAAGTAGCTGGCGCGGGCTTGAGTCAGTGTCACTTCGTAGTCGCGCCGATCTAGTTTTAAGAGCGGTTGTCCGGCGGTGACATGCCAGTTGTCGTCAACTAACACCCGTTCGACCGTACCCGTGATCCGCGAGCTAATCTGGTGGGTGTTACCGGCTACGTAGGCGTCATCCGTGTCCTCGTGGGTCGAAGCATACATCCAATACCGAACACCGAAAAAGAGGCCGAGGACGGCAATGACCGCGCCGATGACTAAAAAACGGCGGGGCGGACCGCTCCTTCGTTTCCCTTTTTGATTGGCGTCATCTTTTTGATTCGCGCTACCCGCGGGTTCGCGAGCTGCGATATGCACCCGTGGAATCGGGTTTTCTTTTACGAGCATAAGCGTGTGATGATTTGAAAAAGGTCAAAGCGAACGACTAAGAGCGATCGAGACCGAAGATTTCGCCGGTTGACCAAACAAATATTGTCATTACGTTACGTAACGTCACATTGATAAATATATTGTCAAGTCCCGCTTCTGATTCGCTGTCAAAACGGCGTACCCTCCTGCTCGGCAGCAAACCGTTTCCCGTTTGCTTTCAGTAAAATTTCGCCGAACAAACTTCATCCCATGCCTCGAAAAAAATCGACTCCAACCCGCCCCAGAACCGGAAATCGACGCAATCCGCTGCTGCACGAGGCGATCATTGCTGCCGCCACCGAAGTGCTAGCCAAGGGGGGACCGACACGTTTTACAATTGAGGCCGTGGCAAAATTGGCTGGATGCGGCAAACCCACGATCTATCGATGGTGGCCCTCCCGACCTGCGTTGCTATTGGAAGTCTATGATCAGGCTGTTAAACAAGAGCTGGTTGAGGGCGAAGGAAAGGACCTGGCGAAGGATCTCGCCGCCAACCTGCGACAAGTCTGGCGACTGTGGCGAAAGGAGTCGTTGGGCTCGCTTTATCGTCTCATTCTATCCGAAACGATGCTCGAAAAGGAAGGAGCGCGTTATTTGCGCGAGGTCTTTATTCCGAGACGCCAGGCTTTTACCGCGCTCGCGTTTCAAGCGGCAATAGATCGCGGCGAAATTCCGCGGGAAACGGACATTAAATTGCTAATGGATCTCTTCTATGGCTATTCGGTCTTCCGCCTGATAACGGAACAGATCGATGATGACGAGATGCCCGACCGAATTGGCGCAACTATTGCCAAGCTTGCGCGGAGCGGCGTTCCTAGTCCGGACCGTGCGGAGAAACGGCCACGCATCAAGCATGTGGCGTGAGCGGATCAGCCATCTAGGCAGAGGAACGCGCTAACCGCAACAATCTTTAGGCTAATCGCGGACACATCCGAAAACTTTGTCGAGCGTTGCATTGACGAATCGACCAACCTCAGACTCTTTCCTCGCCCGGGACCGGCTACATTAAGGATTTTGACCCCGTTTTCCTCGACAAAAGTTTTGAGGCTCTCGGTGGCGTTTGGCGGCAAAAAACCGGTCTATATTCTGACCAGCCACGAGACTTTCTCCGGCGCAGAAGATTTCACATATTGGGGTGCGCACACGAAACGGCAATTTAAGTACGGTAAGGAGCTCTCTCCTCGTGGACTGGAGGGCGAATGCACTCAGGAGGAACGCTCAACCTCCATCACAAAGCAGTTGGTCTTCCAGTACCCGTTTTGCCGTAAAACGAGCTGTAATCGAGTTCTGGAGCGTTTTCTTTTAGTCGAATGATCCTTGGAAGGCCTAAGCGTACGATTTTTTCCGTTTCGTGAGCGGATCCCAAATAGGTGCCGACGGGACGGCCGACCTTCGCGCCGGCGAGATCACTGCGTTTTCGAAGTATAACTTTACACAGTCAAAAAAGGCACCGGCCGGCCGGGCTAGCAGGTACTCGTACCAAGTCGCTGCCCAGTTCGACAGCCGTCGCGGAACCGGCCACTCGACAGATGGCCGTCCGCGGATCTTTACGTTCGTTAAAGAGCGAATAGCGACCAATGCCTGCGTTTGGTAGACGCCAGCGAGGCGACTCGGAAGGTCTAGAGACCAGGGGAGATTACGCGGAAACTCATTGTGATGGGGTGCCGGTCAATGCAGGGCGAAGGTCGGCAATCAAATGCGCTCTCAACCGATCCTGGAAGCAATTCGCGATCGAATATCACCGCGGTTGACCAAGTTGATTAGGTCCTGAGCCGTGAACTTCGTGTCGTCGGTTGTGTCCCCAGGATGATAGATAATCGGAGTCCCAGGCATCACGTTTAGACCCAACGAATCGAATGGCCAATGAGCCGAGACACCGTCGAACATTGCAGGAGGATTGGTCACCGCGACGCGGGTGACAATATGTCTGACGGCTACGTGGCTCACGTCTAAATAGGTACCGCTGGAGAATCGTGACAGGTCACTGCGACGGTATGAACCCTTTAGAAAAGCCGATCGGCGCGACCGGGAAAGACGCTTTGAGCGCGAAATGCAACAGCGCAAGGGCAAGCCATCTGGAAAGCAAGTAGCACCGGAGAGAAAGAAAAAACCCTGAAAGAGAGGCGCGTTACTTGGACATCTCCGGCCGGCACTTAGCAAACTCACCGTTTTAGTTGGCGATCAAAAGGGCTGTTCGCATCGCTGCTCTTTGAAGAGCCGCAATTGACCGCGCAATTAGGTCATCCGCGCGGGGCAACGCCTCGAGCCTCAATCCTCGTACACCCGGAACAAGACTTGGCTGCCCCGGTAGGTGCGCTTTTCCTCGGCCGATAAGCAGCCTTCCAAAAAATGGATCAATGATTTGACCCGGTAACGCTCGGCCATCACCTGGAACACGGCCCGGTCATGGGGTTCTAATTCTATGACACTAATTCGGTGGGTTTCGGTGGCGCCGAAACTATTGAAAGACCGAGCTTTCGCTGTCTTATTTGGCTTCTTGCTTCGGGGTCTAACGATTCGGGGTAGTGCTCCGATCGGACACGTTTCGCCCGTGGACTTGGCTTTCATGTTCTGGGGGGTAAGCGTTTAGAGCATCATCTGTTTGCGAGTTGCTACGGCGAGATATGCCGCCGTTTGAATTCGTGAATTAGCAGCAAACCAACGTAGATCATGCGGTGTAGGGTTTTGCAAATTAGGCAGGGATCCGCCTGGTTCGTACATGAACTGGATCAGGTCATCATCGGACCAAGAGCTAAACTCGCCTTTCTCAATTTCTTCTTTGAGCCCGGGAATCTCGATTGGTGGCATTTTCGCTTTTGGGGGGCAAAATCTAGCCTAGCACCGGCCGGGCGGTCAACGGCGGGAAGCCGGAAAAGGTCAAAACGGAGTTTCTACGGTCTGACGTTGTCGCAACTCTTTGAACAAGCGCAGTTGCCGGCACATTCGGCCGTACCTGGATCGCCACAAGGTCTTAAAGCAGCGCAATTCGACTTTGCTGTAGCTGCCGTTCTTTCGGCGATTCTCGTCGAGTGATAACACTTGCAAGTTACTCCAGTGAGAACACTTTGCTTGCAAATCACTTTTTCTTAAAAAAAACGGCCATGTTCGTGCCGGCTGAAACAGCCCCTGATACTCCGAAAATTCTCCTTCAAAGAACCACCTGTCCCTTGATCATCAGATTTCCGATATGGAAACCCCCAGGCCGGTAACCGCCGGCCCTGCGGAGTTTCCACGGCGCGGGCCAGGCAAGCTGTCTCTCCTCTCCTTCCTGTACGGGAACCCATGGTTTCGCTTAACGCCCTCCTTTCTTTGTCTCTATCACTGAGACTTTGCTAAGCATCCTAACGCGTCGATTTTCGCAGGAGGTGATTCAGGGTGGGAGCCGGGGAAAAGTTGCGCAACCTCTTCCCGGCTCGTCCTGCTCAATTTTCTGTTTGTATCAGAAAACCGCTCCAATAGACGCGCCGATCGGTTCATGGGAAAACCTGGTGTCTTCCTATGCAAGAAAAGATGGAGAGGAGCTCGCTACGGGCGTCGGCGAAAAAGCCACAGAGGGAAGAGCCTGAAATTTGTCTGTGACAGGATCGCGCAGAAATGGGATTTTCTCGGCGAAACTCCCATGTCACTAGCGTCGCTAAACACTACGGTGAAGACCAAGGATGGAGCCAGTCACTAGATAAGTTAGCAGAGGTCCTTGCAGCTCAAGGGAGGCAATTATGAGGAAATTGATTCTAAAAATGTCTATCACGCTCGATGGTTTTGTCGGCGGCCCGAATGGCGAAATAGACTGGATATTTAAAACGATGAGCGAAGACGCTGCAGCCTGGACCGTGGATAAAATCTTGCAGGCTGGCGCTCATTTGATGGGACGAAAGACGTTCAACGACATGGCTGCTTACTGGCCCAACTCCAGTGAAGTTTTCGCTGCGCCGATGAATGAAATTTCCAAAATCGTGTTTTCAAAAAAAGGTTTTGATCCATCCCAAAAAGGTGAGTCCTCCGCTGCACTTAAAGATGCCATGCGAATTAATAGAGCTGACGGCGGCAACATGGTTTCCACCCTTCCGCCGAGTGCAAAATCTTGGACAGAACCGAAAGTGATCACGGGCGATTTAGCTGAGGGGATCAGAGAGCTTAAAGAACAATCCGGCAAAGAATTGGTAGCACACGGCGGTGCTAACTTCGCTCAAAATCTTGTTCAAACGGGTCTCATCGATGAATTCTGGCTTTTGACTCATCCCGTGGCGATAGGCCAAGGGCTCGGACTTTTTGCAGGGCTTAAAAGGCCGATGCACCTCAAACTTATTGAGACAAAAATTTTCAGCGCCGGAGCTGTAGCCAATATCTATCGATCCGAGTGATAAGATCTCAATGCTCACGTCACCGGCATGGTGTTTTGTCGGTTCCGATGCCGGCGATTGAAGTAAAAAGTGATTTGCCGCCGCACTATCTTGATTCATCGGCCGGGAGACTCGCCTACGACGACACAGGCGGAACAGGCCCTCTGGTCATCGCCGTTCCGCGCATGGGTGATCTGCGGAGGGAATACCGCTATCTGACTCCCGTTCTCAAAACTGCTGGGTATCGCGTTGTGACGGTTGATATTCGCGGTTTCGGCGAAACGAGTGCCAAGTGGAGCGACTACTCGGCCCATGCGGTGGGCAGCGATCTGCTTAGGCTGGCGACGCATCTGGGACAGACGAAGGATATTTTTATAGGCAATTCATTTGCTGCCGGAGCCCCACTCTGGCAGCACATGACGCTTCAAAACGCGCAGCCGCGCTGGTGTTGCTAGCTCCCGTGTTGCGCGATCCTCCAAACCGACACCATGGCTCTTCAGAAGGATCGAGATCGACTTTTCGCCTGACGATTACGTAACGAAACAGATCTTTTTCACGTCGAAAGATGGAACAAAGATTCCCATGTTTATAGTCGATGCGTTCTTGATTTTCGCGGTGCTCGCCATTGGGCTCGCGCTTCTGGTGCTACTGATGAAACGCTCCGCCGCCCAAAAAGGCGCGCATCGCCGCGGAGTAATCACACCGATCAAGATAAATCAACAACGCCCATGAATGGTAACTTTCGTCTGAGCTGCGTCCTCATTGGCGCTCTCGTTTCCGGATGCGCTCACACCGTCAAGATTTCTTATCCATCAGAATCGGAGATTCATCCGGAATTCGACAAGCCGTATACGATCTGGCAGGGAGAGCGCGCACAAGTGAATTGGACGCCCTCTTTAAATGCGGAGTCGTCCAAATATTTGGCAAAGTACGATCAGGTCCTGCTCGCAAACTCAATCCATGAGAAGGGTCTCCGCGATGAATATAAAATCGCAGGAAAGGGTACACCCCTGGTGGTCTACACGAAAAACCGCCATAGTACACCGAAAGAGCAACACTATCCGTCAAGCGGCATCGTGCTTGGAATAACTGCCGTTAAAGAAGCTTGCCCAGGGCAAGTACCATTGCTTAAACTCTATCATTCGTTCGACCCGGTCGTTGTGCGATCCGCTGTCGGCCCCGATCCGATTGCAGCCAATTACACGGCTACTCTAGCGTTATTGTATTCACACACCCGAAAAGTGGCCGGAAGCTCATTCGCATCGTTCATAAGACCTGACAATCCAAGATTCGCGACCGGCATTTATCTGATACACCCTTACGATCCGAATAAGATTCCCATCCTATTCATTCATGGCCTGCTTTCTTCTCCAATTTCGTGGCAGAACTTGACCAATGAACTGTGCTCGGACCCGAAAATCCTCGAACACTACCAACCGTGGTTTTTCCTTTATCCGACCGGCCAACCAGTCTTGGAAAGCGCAGCGCAACTGCGCGAAGACCTGCAGACAACGCAACGCTTATTCGATCCAAAAGGCAGCGCGATTGCCTCGCATCACGTCGTGGTTATCGCTCATAGCATGGGAGGACTGCTGGCGCATACTTTGGTGTCAGACTCACGCGACGCTCTTTGGAACGTGTTCGCGACTAAGCCGGTAAACAGCTTGACCCTTTCCGTTGACGAAAAGGATGTAATCCTGAAATATTTCTTCTTTCGACACCAGGCCTCTATCGATCGGGTTATCTTTCTTTGCGTCCCCCATCGAGGCAGCTCGCTTGCAGGTGGCATCGTCGGCAGCGTTGGTAACAGACTCATCCGCAATTCCAAAAGCCCTGCCCGCGCGATGAAAGAATTGGCCGCAGAATACCCGGGTATTTTGGACCCCTACTTCGCTCGAGTGAATGCGCGCGGCGGCCCAACCAGTCTGTTTTCGCTGGCGCCAAATCCTTTATTGAGCGGTCTTGCTGCGTTACCGATTAAGGTTCCATTTCACAGCATCATCGGAAACCTCGGAGTAGACCTGGGACCTGACAGCTCAGATGGACTCGTCAGCTATAGAAGCTCCCATTTGGAAGGAGCCGAATCAGAAAAGATCATTCCGGCTGGGCACTACCTAATGGCGAATCCAGAGACCGTCGCCGAGATCAAACGCATTTTGGAAGAGAATATCGCGCAAAGGGCTAGGTGATAGAATTGTTGGCCGATCGGATCTTTCCGCGCTTCATTTTTCCCGCATCAACCAATCGAACAAGCGTGATAGACGGATCTTAGCGAATCGTTGACGTTCATAGCGACCGCAGTCACCTGCGTACGGTAACTGGAATCCACGATCTCGTTTCTTTTTTAAAAAAACACTGATTCTTTCTACGAATTGCAAGGTCAATCATGAGCACGGACCCAGCAAATGCTCCACCTCAGAACCGCGAGACATTTGGGAGAAAAGACTTTCTCCACGTCGAGCCAGCAAACCGTCTCTCCTTCCTCTTTCTCCTAGGAAGGGTACCAGAGAGATCCGTGTAATTTTATACGCTAAGGAGCCGTCTTACGTACCTCGGCTTAGACACGTGACAAAGGGATCTCCGCGTGGATAGCTTGACCGTACGCTCGGCTCTCACAAAAGCCGTGCCTGGAAAGACGTGTTAATCCTTCAGATTTTGCTGGGGCTCCGCCGGTCGCTTGACTCTTGGCTATAAAGTACAATTTCTGGTCGCGGTATGATACCGTCAATGTTTTCCCGCGACCAACTCAAGCGCGCCGCCACCCTGACCGAGGAAGATTTCGTGCAGCTCGACAAGTGCCGGCGAGTGAGTGCGACCCGCTCGCCAATGGAATCGATCTCTCCCTGCTGGAACACACAGCCCAATCGAATGGGACAATGTCGTGCTCTACGGCCAATATATCCTCGATCGGAAGCTCGTCCGCCAGCGCCGTCGCGCAAAAAGGGTCGTCCTTAGCGTATAAAATTACACGGATCT
>Ga0070698_100009198_pt1 | contig 10603 bp, 15 predicted proteins | sample KBSK1502metaG_FD_65477 | JGI IMG/M metagenome (GOLD analysis project Ga0070698, IMG submission 65477) | Corn, switchgrass and miscanthus rhizosphere microbial communities from Kellogg Biological Station, Michigan, USA - KBS K1-50-2 metaG | ecosystem: Host-associated > Plants > Roots >... | reverse complement strand
CTCGATGTACCCCGCCCGCCGCGGCCAGGCATGCCGGAAGGGCCGGCGACGATTGAAATAGAGCACACCTCAAGCTCTGTAACTTCACCTGTGCAGGACGCGGCAGCTAACGGCAACCGGAAACCTCTGCCTGCCGCAAAGTGAGACTGAGAACAGATTCCGCTTCTGCCTGCAGATGCTATCACCTGGGTTTTGGATGATCCGCGAACCTTGATCGAAACGGCCTCAGCTGGTGAACTGCTCAGAGGGACAGCTCCTGCAGTTCATCTCGCAAAGTTAGCTGCGGCCCACTAGGAATACCCGTGGACGCATTGGGATGCATTCCTGCCGCGGCTCATAGTTCCGTAGCGTCCGAGACACCTTCAAGGCGCGTGCGTTGCGCTGGCGGCTTCCTATTCTGTTTTGCGTGGCCTTGCGTTTTGGAACCCGCTGGGTGTTAAGATTTTTTGCCGCAAGTGAATTCGATTGAGTCTTCGTCCATTATGCCCCGTGCGCTAGGAACACTTGTCAAGATTAGAGGCTACGAACGGCTGTCTCGATACCAGTATTACGTGTCTCTTCCAGACCTGCTAATGGACTCCGTTGAACGAGACCCAAGCGTACCAAACGCAGAGCGTCTCGCAGAACTTGCCCACTCTTTCGCCCATGATGTGCTGAATCTCGCGGTGTTAGCTTCGAGGGTACTTTGGCATGAGGCTCTTACGCCTGATATGAGCCGCTCCCCTGACTTAGTCGCTGTGGGCACGGACGTGGAGTCATATTTTCTGTTTCTCAAAGCGGCATGCGACCTACTGGCCGAGATCACCGTCGAAATGGGTGTCGATGCAGGAAGGCGAGGCCAGGTTCCAACGGGCTCCTTTCATGACCTCTCGCGATGGATAAAAGACAACCCGTCCAGAATCGATGCCAGATTTCATTTCCTGGCACAAGATTCGCAGTGGTTCGACGAGTTACACGGAATTCGCACGAATCTGGCGCATCGAGGGTACGACACATTGATTTACACCAACAGAGTGTACTTCTCCTTTGGCACCGCGCCCTTCGGGCGCGTTGAAACAAGCATTCTGCGAAAGGACCAAGGCGAGGCCGCCGAATCTCGCAAGATCGCCATATCTCCACTGCTGCCTCTAATAAAGAGGTTCACTCAATCGACGCTGCGCGTATCGGATCAACTCACTGATGCCGTTATTGCACACTTGAGACTAGCTCAGCCTTCAAAGACACATGCTCTCTGCGGAGTCTACGTGCCTGCACTTCATGGGCTGAACGCGTACGAGCCTCCTACGAAATCGCCCCGGTTGCAGATCACCGTCGACTGTCTGCACGAATGCGGGGACTACCACCACGCGGCCAAGATCGGATTTCCCGATGGCCACTGGTGGCAGTTTCTTGTTGGACTCTCGGAATGTTTCAATGTTCGCCCGATATATATCGGTCCTTTCAGTGAGGGGCCGCCCGATACTCTTGTGGACTGGAAGGTCATTTTTGCTCCTGGTGGAAAGAAGCTCGGAATAGTGGCGCGCGACGCAATTTCCAGCGACAAACGGTGGCTTGAGAGTGCTCACGGCAACCTTCAGAAATTCATCGGGGAGGCACAGCTTGAAGGAGCGACGTTGGTTGCCCGCACGGTACACAAAGCGTCGGAAGCGTTGCGTCCGCCCGGGTTCCCGTTGGTCGTAAGTGACCGGCCCTCGGAGGCCGCCCGAACCGCCTTTGAACTCCTCAAAGATTAGTCTACGGGCTTGAAGATAGTACAGGGACGGCAGCGCTCGTGATGGAATTAGTAGAAGGGTGCTCGCTGGCGGAAAAGATCCGTAACCAGAGCATATCTTTTATTGAAGCTCTCGATCTCGGTATCCAGATCGCGAGCGGACTGGCGGCGGCGCACAAGTGCGGAATCGTCCACCGCCATCTGAAGCCCTCGAATGTGATCGTCACAGAAGACGGCACTGTGAAACTCATCGACTTCGGTCTCGCCAAGCTTCTGGAAGCAACGCCAAATCCTTCAGGTTCCCCATTTAGCCGTCTCGCCTTCCAGGTTTGCTAGAATCGAGTCCCCGTTTCCTCGCCCCGATTTTCGCCGATTTGGAGACCCTATGCAAAAATCAGCCCTGCTCGCTGCTATCCAGCAAGAAATCCATCGGCACGATTTCTCGCACTTCGTTGACAATCCCCCGTCCGTCGCGCAAGGTGGCAGAGGCATAGTTGTGTCAGGCTGTCCCGCCTGCAGGAAGCGCATCAATTCGATGAGTCAATTTCTCGATCATCTGGCAAACGATGCGATGCCGTCTTTATTGGACAGGCTCTCATCGGAACAGTGTGCAGGTCAGCGAGGAATTGCAAAAGAGCGCGCGTGCGAATCTTAGGCAGACGGCTTACCCAATTACTTCGATTGCTTGATCGATGTCGGTGAATACGTACGGGAGCCACGATTGCGGGCGCGGATAGTTTCCGAAGGCACAGAACATTACACTAGGCCGAAGCCGGCCACCTTCAGAAGAGTAGTAGAGCCTCGCGCACGAGCGGCACAGCCAGCGCGACGACTCGGCACTGTTCGTGAACGTTCCCGCAGCCTCCCAGCCATACAGATAACGCCGTGGAATGTCGCAATAAGGACAGACAAGGAGCAAGTCGTCCGCACCATTCTTCGGCAGGGGCCGCCAAATGGCGCGGAGAATGTCGCTCCTTACAGGTTCCACGGCTCACCGACTGCTTGAACCCCCGAACAGTACTGCCAAGCAACGGTCCGAGAATAGGATGTTCCTACGCGAACCCGTGCGTCCGCCCGCCGGCTACGTCGGTTAGTCGTCGATCCCATCCCAGAAATCGCAATGCGCGGTGTGGACGCCGGCCGCTGCACTCACTACATCATTGAACTCCAGGTAGGAATCCGTCGCTACATCGTAGCGCGGCCAAGAAGGAATGGAGGCGTTGTTCGGGCTGGCCTCCTTCGCGAAGGTGGTCCACGTCGTTGCCATCGTAGTCGAGAGCTCCTGCTCGGCTGCTGTAGGCGTGTAGACCAGCCCGCCCATTCCTAACGTATGGAAAATGAAGGGCAGGTCCGTCGTGTGCACTGCCCCTCTGCCTACAAAAGGGTTGGGGTTCTCGAGGGCGTGGGTGAAGAGATAACGATAGACACGCGGACCGTCATCATTTTCCCGGGAGGCGGCAGCATATGCCCTTGCGATCCTGCGGGCAGGACAGACGAATAGATGATCTGAGGTTGCACCGATGAACGCTCTATACGGGCTCGGATAAGTGGCCGCGGGATACTGGACCAGCACCTGCGCGCCGATTGCCGCGACAAAGGTCGCGTAAAGTTGCGCCGCGTAGGTCGCCTCGTCAGGAATAAAGGACGGAGCAAAGAAGGTTCCGAGCTCGTCTTCGTCGTTGCCGATCATAAGCGGACGAAGGTTGTGGTTGAACTGCGCGATCGAGGTGAGGGGAGCGCCAAACGTGATGTTGTCAACGACGGGTACCCAAAGCGACGGCGATGCAAGCGGCGTTGTCGGGGGAGCTGCAGCCACGATCGAGCTTGCGGGGAGCGCGCGCATGCAGGCGGCGACGTCCGAGGCTTCCGAGCAACCCGCGTTTTGCACAACCATGTTGCCCGTCTTCTCGGCTTCCGCCTGCGTCGTCGGGCGATCACAATCATGAGGGGTCCCAGAAAGGATCACTCGCTTAAACAGCTTCCTCACGATTGGTTGTGAGGCGAGAAAACACGCATCGGTCGCTCCAGATGAGAATCCATACAACGTGACGTTATGGGGATCTCCACCAAAACCTCTGATATTCTCCGCAACCCAGCGGAGTGCAGCAATTTGATCGAAGATGCCATAGTTTCCGGAGATGTGGAAAGTATTCTCTGCATCCAGCGATGAATGCGCCATGAACCCCAAGGCGCCTAGCCGGAAGTTGATGGAGACCAGCACTGCTCCGTGCTCGGAAAAGTATTCTCCGGTCGTGTTAAACGCCGGAGTCCCCTTCGCGTCAAAAGAGCTGTTCCCGCCTCCGTGGAGGAAGACGATGACAGGGTGGTGATGAGCGGAGATCGATGCGGGTCCCCAGACATTTAGCGTTAGGCAGTCTTCATCTCCAACGATGCCGGTCGGCAAGCTCTGTGGGCAAGTATTTCCAAAATGAGACGCATCGAAGCTGGTCCACTTTGGATGCGAAGTAGGCGCCCGCCAGCGCAAGTTTCCAATCGGAGAAGCCGCATACGGTATTCCACGATACACATAATGATCGCCTTCCAATACGCCCGTGACTGGCCCATTAGTAGTCTCAACGGTCCCACTTGCGGTACGAAACCGTGAGCCCTGCTGATCGTCGGAAGCGAGGCCTAGGTGCCCGGTGAACCCTAAGAGTGCCATGGGTACGCATGCTGTCCAAAATAGGGCTGATTGAAACCAGCGTCGTAAGCCACACGTAAAGCTTTTCACGCGTCCTCCTTTCGACTCCCTTTGCTTCTAGAATTCGGCATTGAACGACCGACCTTAGGAAGAGCCTTGCCTCGTTCGGGCTCAAACGGCAGTCAGTTTGAAGTTTGTTGCTCTTGCGAGGTGTGCGCGGATTCTCTTCCTGTGTACTTACCAAGTCAAGTACAAGCTGAATGGTACTGGTTGGGGGGGAACTCGCGGCGCGAGCAGCAGTGCGAAAGGAATTGGGGATTGACCAAGATTTGTAGCGCGGTTCTTCGGTCGACTGACATTCCTTTGCCCTGAGAAACTCCTGCGATTGGTTTGAACTGCCGGCAGAGGAAGCGGGGACGCCCGGTGTACCGCTTCTACTCCCCCGTGAAGGAATTGCGGCAGGGGTCTCCATCGAGAGCTCTGCGGGGGGTTAATTCGCGCTTTTTTTACCCATGGTGCAGGGATTTTAGCGCAGATGTAGGTCGAGTACTGCAGCGGTCACGGGTGGCCAGACACATCGCGACCTACTTGAGCACGTCGGACTGTGGCGGTAGTTTAGCCGCCGCGGGGGATGCGGCCGGTGCGGTGAGCTTCACGCCCGTGTCGAAGAAGTCGGTGCCTAGGAATCGCAGCATTGCCCATTGTGGCGCGGTTTGCCCCTGACTAGAGTAGTCCGTATGAAGGTCGCACGAATGGCCGACGTGAAGCGGATGATAACCCACGGCGGGATAGTTCGTTTCACTTACAAAACCGGGTCGGCGATTCTGGTTTCTGCTGATGGAGGAATCCGCTATCAACTCGACAGACCCACATACGATGCGTTTTTGCGAGTGATCGCGCCCCAGCTATTACGCGTTCAATCAGGTTCGGAGGAAACCAACGATTTAGTTATCGAGTGGACGCAGTCGAAGTAGCCAGGCCGCAAAATTTTCGCCGTGTATTCGCTAAAGGTCAGGATACACTCGATCGAGCAACCTCTGGAGCGCAACGCCATTGAGGAGCAGGAGCCGGAACCGGTTAACCCGCGAGCGCCACGGCCTGTTTCAATCGCTGAGGTTGCGCGTCACGCCGCTGACAGGCATTCGCTGAGGCAAACAGAGAAGAGCCCGACTTTGTGAATAGGATTTGTGGGCCAGGTTCGACGAAGCCCAGCGGGAGAAGTTCAGGCGGCCGCTTTGGGTTCATGGGATGAAAATCAAATAGAATCAAACCCAGCCATCGAAGCGGCGCGCCGCGCTTCGGGTTCCACGGTATGAAAGCCCTTATGCGCGAGTGGCACTTTGGAGTAAGACGACGGCCCGAATCGTCGCATTGGTCTGAACGAGACCAAGCATGCACGCTTGGCACGGTCGGATCGGAGTTTGCCATTCGTCCTTAGGTGCTTTGATGGAGTATTCGGCAAGTCTCTGGCCACAACCATCCCAGATCCCGGCCTTATACCTGGTAATTTCGATCATTGTGGCCTCCCGGTATTTACCCGGACTCAGGCTCCAAAACGCTGAATTTTAGGTAGTCAAATTGGTTGTAGCGTTGGCGAACGTGCCGTTGATCGCCGTAGCGAGTCCGCTCAGGGCGCCCACTGCCGCCAAGGAGAGCAGGACCAAGAGCAAAGCATATTCCGTCAAATCCTGGCCTTCCTCGTCTTTCCAGAGCTTAATTAGGATGTTCTTCATCGTCATTCCTCTTGGGCAGAATTTGGTAGCTGGCGGGGAAACATCCACCTGCCCTCTTATGCTGTTACTTCCTTACGAGCTGATTCGGCAATGGGACTAGCGGCCCAAGAGTTTTAGGTCCTGGCCATTGTTGGCCGTGCTGACGCGGGCGTAGATGGCAACTTTCATGGGCTGTACATCCATTGACATCCGCGTTTCTTGAGTGCTGTAATTCTTGCCTCTCTCAAAACTCAGAACTCGCGAGGTGGGGCGTATTTCCTGAGCTGGGCGATGCGCTCCACCTTTTTCTTAACCTGCCCGCAGATCTTCTCCGGGTGCGACCTGGTTGCAACGTAATCGTGTGCAGCAGGAACTTCCCGTCTCCGTGGCAACAGAGCTCGAAACGCCTTTCGACCGAGAGCAATTCCTTCAACCCTTTTTTCCCCGTAGTCAGCGTCACAATCGTGGCCGCCTGGAAGAGCTCTGCCTGAGTCATCGCACGAGTTTCCGAGCCAGGCATGTACTTCAGCAAGGGAATGACTCTAACTTGAGGGTCAGGTACCGGATGAACAGAAAAATCCCCTCCGTTCGCCGGGCAATGGCGCACGGAGGGGATCGTGGGTGATGCAGGGTTCTAGCGAGCGATCAGGAACCGGAGTTGGAGTCCTTGATGTCCTGATGGGCCCGCTTCATGGCCTTCTCGGATTCAGACTTGGAGTCCGTGCCGGGCTTCAAGGTGTCAATAGCTTGGCCCAGGCTTAGCCTCTTGGAGCTGGTGCTCGTGGGACAAGTGGCCGTCGGAGTATCAGCCTTTCCGGTCATATCACACTTGAGAGCGTTGAAATCGAGCCCCAAGTTGTGGGAGACGTGGATGGCCGCCACGCACTGGCCGAGGTTCTTGAAGCCGTCGCAGGCCTGCTGAGTCGTGACGCCGGTGGGGAGCAGCTTCGAGAGATTGTCCGAGAGCTTGGTATTCTGCGAAAGAAGCTGATCAGGCGTCTTTTTTCCGGAATCCATCGAGCCGGAATTACCGGAATGAGACGCGGCGTCGCTGTGACTCGAAGCCGCGGTTGCACCGGGGGTAGCGCCGACACCGTGGCCGCGCTGCGCATAAGCCGACGAGCCAAGAAAGAGCAGCGTTGCCAGAGCGAGAAACGGAATGTATAGACGTTTCATTGCTATTTCCCTCCTTGATTGCGAGACGAACTGCCGAGAAAACGGGCCAGGTTGAAACCTACGCCGAAATAGACGGTGTTGAGATCAAAGCTGACAGAGCGTGTATAGCCGAGAGCGAAGTCCACGTAGTGGAAGGCACTCGCATTGAAACCGAGAGAGAAGCCGTGGTCGCGGGCGATGTCCGCAGAGCCAACGGTTTCCGGCGCATTCTGGAAAACCCCGCCGTGGGAGGCCCCTCGGCCCGGCGAGCCGGATTGGCGATTTAGCAATTTGCTGAACACTTTTTGCTGACCGGAAGGCTCAATGGCGTAGGCGGAGGCGTGGAAGTCGAGAGAGCGCCAGAGGTTGATGGATGCGCCGCCCTCGAAATGGCCGGTCAGACCGAGAGTGGTGAACGGCCGCTCAAAGTAAGCGCTCTGTGGCACGGTGTTGGCAACGCCGAGCTCGGCGTACGGGGTGACGTGGCCGAAGGTGCGATCGAAATGATTGTTCCAGTCGGCGGTGACGCGTCCGGAGCTAAAGCCGTTCGATGAGTTGCCGGTGGGCAGAGAGCCGCGGATCGCAGAGATAAAGTTCACCGCGGGATTCGCCAAGGTGAAGCGCAAGTCGGTGTAGACGTCGCCGATACCGTTGGCCGAACGGTAGCCGGTGGTCGTGGTGGAAGAAGAAGCGTGGACGAAGAGAACAGGAACACCGAAATCCGCGGCGAAATGGCGATTAAAATTGTAGCCCAAAGTGGAATCGAAGCGCGTAACGGTGCCGAGGGAACTTGAGGAACCGATCAGACTTTCGTACCAGATGAGGCCCTGGCCAGAACTTTCCTGCGACTGGGCGCGCGCCTGGTTCGGCTGGCCCAGAAACAGAGCCGTGAAGAAGAATGTCGTTAGCAGCCAGCGCATCTTTAACATAAAACCCGCCTAACAAGAGGAAGTTGCCCAGGAGCATGAGCAGGCCCGAATCGAGCTGACATCGATCCCGGAGTGGGTCGGGAAGTTATCTATGTCGATTTTAGAGGATAGAGCGACACTGAAAGTGGCTGGAAACCGCTTGAGTCGGGTATCAATTAACTGTCCCAGAGTACAGGGTCGCGTTACCGGACAACTGAGTCGGAGCCCGTTCCATAGGCAACCTTTCCCCGACATGTCCTCCCCGCGCCCTAAGCCGTGGGCTCCATACGTCTTTACCTCAATTTCGCAAGCGCTGGAAGCGGTTGCGTAGATCGATCATGCCCCCACCGAGTCGGGTAGCCTGTCAAATCGCCGAAAGACCGATCGCGGAGGAAACCGTGCGCCCTGGATTCTGCTAGCCGTTGCGGCTTGTCTGGTTATGGATGGACCAACCGGACCGGAACGAAGCCTGTTCCGCCACCAGCCACCGTGCCGCCGGTGCCTTGCCCGCTTCCGCCTGTGCCGCAGGTTCCGCCACCTGCTCCGCAACTGGAAACGTTCAGGATGATGACATCAATGTCGTCCGTCGGTCCGAGGGCTCCGCCTCCGTGGTGCTGGATATCTTTAATGAACAGCTGTAGATAGCCGACGACGGTTATGGTGTCCCCTCCTGGATTCAGCGCGTGGCCGTCATAAACGGCAACGGTGATGAGCGAAGCGCTCTGAGTGATCGTCGAGCCCGCGGGGAAAAATGGATTCCCCGCTCCTGCGGTGATGGTCCAGGGCGGCGTGCTCCCGGCGTTTACAGTGATCGAATCTGTCGAGGTCACGTTCTGAGCATTACAGGTAGCTCCGTAAGTGATGAGGCAACCGACGGAGTGGCTGTTCGGACCAACCGCGTCGCCATTAAGGGTATTCAGAGTGTCACCGCAAGTGATCGTCACATTCGTGTTGCACAGCTGGACGTTGGTCTCGAATTGGTTTTTGCTCTGTCCGCCAATGGCGATCTCATAGTATTGGCTTGGAGCTCCGTTGGTGTGGAGTGTCCAGGGCTCTCCCACCACTCCCGTCGTGTAGGTCCCGGGGTTCGCGATGCCGCCGCCGGGCTTGATGAAGTAGCCTGCCGCGGCGCCCGTGCATGCGGGGTTCGCTGGAGCGGTGTGGACGACGTCGCAGTTAGGCACAAGGAAAGGCTTTAGGCAACTCACACAAAGAGTCGGCCCGCTGGCATCTCCGGACGGGTTAAAGGCCTCGGCAGTGGCGGTCGCTGATATGTTTGCGCTGTTCACGCCAAAAATCTTCATAAAGAAAGTGGGCAACGTGGCATTCACAACCACTGTGATCAGCGGATCGCCTGCGTGGGACAGATCATAGGTAACGTTACCGGCGGGAACCGTTGGAGCCGTGCCGCCAACCTTATTCGCCTGGCCCACATTGACAGCCTGGTTCGTGGCCAGCGTTTCTGCCCCTGCACAGCCCGTAGAGAGCGAAGTGCAACCAGTGGTCACAAAGACGGTTGCACCCGCCAGCGCTGCGGCATCCGCGGAGCGTTGCGCTTCGCTCCTGCCGAGATAGAGGGCCACGAGGTCGATGGCTATGCCCATCAACCCGACGAAAGCGACCATCGCGGCCGCGACGAAGAACAGGGTGGACCCTCGCTGTCGCTTCTTTTTACCGGAAGTGCTTTTCGTACTCATGGGCGGGCTCGCCTCCTAGTTGAGGTTCTGCATGATGGCGTCGGTAGAAAGCGTGGCCGGAAGGGAAAGGGTTGAGCCCGGCAACAACAGCTTTATGACGTTGCCGAGACTCCATGTATATGGGTAAGTGAGCGTTACGTGCGTGCCTGCGGACGTGACGGTGCCCACGGTAATCAGATAATTTCGATCGATCACTAACGAAAAGCTTCCGCAACCGCCGCTGCTGGAATTGAAGGTGTAGACGTACCCTGATACGGTCGGACTGCTGGCAATGGAGCACTGGGTTACGCCAGCGTTTGTCAGGTAATTATTCACCGCGTCGCGGACGGCGGTGACGTCGCTTGTGCTCAAGTTGATGCCGGAGTTTTGTCCCGCAGCGAACCGGGCACCTTCCCGCGCCGCATTGTTCAGCTTTTGTTTGAGATTGTAGGCTTGGCCGAAATCCAGGATGCCAACGACCACGACGGCGAGGAAGGGAAGTACCAGCGCGACTTCGAGCAACTGCGAACCATCTTGCCCGGACGCGAGACGTTTCATCACGCCCACGATCTGGCACAGATGAAGCGTGCTTCTCGATCGGAGGGGGCTATTGGTCTCCATCAGTTTTCCTCGCGCATCTGCACCATCGTGGGAATGTTCACGGTTGTTAGGTTGACGGACGTGAACGGCAGGACGAACTTGAATGGGTAGGTAAGGCCGACGACGACTCCAAACTCCTGCGGTGTGCTGGCATTGAGCTGTACGTCTCGCTCATAGCAGATCGTTGAGCTCTGGTTGTT
>Ga0070698_100009196_pt1 | contig 10604 bp, 10 predicted proteins | sample KBSK1502metaG_FD_65477 | JGI IMG/M metagenome (GOLD analysis project Ga0070698, IMG submission 65477) | Corn, switchgrass and miscanthus rhizosphere microbial communities from Kellogg Biological Station, Michigan, USA - KBS K1-50-2 metaG | ecosystem: Host-associated > Plants > Roots >... | reverse complement strand
TCCCAGACCGCCCCGAGCAAGCCCTCTCCAGACTTCACCGTATGAAGCCGCACATAACTTTCCAAAGCAACCGGCGAATTCAAACTCTGTTGGGAGATGCTCTGCGGAATATCTACCAGGGGAGGGCAACTCTTTGAAATAAAGCTCGGGACAAGCAATTTCCCCGTCCGGTCGACGAGATACAACGCTCCGCCATGAGCATCAATGATCCGCGTCGCTCCTTCAACGATCAGTCGGTAAAGATCCGAAGATCTCAGGTCCCCGGAAAATGCTTCCCCCAATCCATGAAGAAAGTCGAAAACACGGTTCTCCTGAGCCTGCAATTCCTCTCTTTCGCGCTTAAGTTCCTCAATCAGCTTGCGCTGCTTACGAACCACCGCCAGAAGGGCAACGACACCGGCGGACAGTAGTCCTATGATCAAAGAGGACCACATTGAGACATGCTATTTCGAACCGGCGCGAAGATCTTGCTTTAAATACTCCAGTACGTCCTTGAAGCGCGCGAGGTTTTCCGGATCGGCGTCCACAAGTGCTTCGTGAGCCTCAATCATACACGCGGCTTGGTCCGACCGGTTGGAGCGGGTCTGTTCCAAAGGAGCAGCCTCCAGACTCGTTTCACTCCTCACAGCAGGGATTTTTGACTCGATCTCAAACAAATTGTTTAGGCCCAAATTCTTAAGAAGATCGGAGTTTCGTTCGTTGGCATTTCGAACCACAAGCCTTCCGTCGCCAAATTCACGCAGGCGTAATGCAATACCAGCCAGCGTCCCCATGAACGTCGAGTCCATCACGGAACAAGTATTCAAATCCACGACAAAATTCCGGAACCCGCGCTCCAGCATCTGCTTGGAAAATTCCTTGAGCGCAGGACTGTTCTGAAATGAACCTTTCCCCTCCACCCTAATATGGACCGCCCGGCTTGTTACCCCAACCAAGATGGAAGCTGCCGCATTCACGAAACTTTATGAGTATATCTTCCCCAGCGCTTTGGTGTCAAACTCAACAGACCATGCGATTTAACGCCATGTGCGCGATTGCAGGAGCGCTACTATTTTTCGGTCCTCAATTAAAATGGCTCGCCACGATGTGATCGGCCCATCAGTCTCATAGTCATTACCCACAATCGCAAATTCTGAAGTGTGACTTCCTTTTGCATCCGGATAATAAAGTTCCCGTGCCTGGACGTAGTTTTTCAAAATAGCCTGGCGATATTCAAGCCGTAGAGTGAGGTGCGCAGGACGCTTGGATCGCCAGAAAAACGTGAAATACTGGCCCGTTTTTGCAGCGTAATCAGCCCCCTCGATAGCTCCCCACAATCTGCGCTTCCTCTCAAAGTCGATCATCAAGTCCCTTGTTGGTATCGGCGTAGCTCCAGGCACAGGAACCGCATTTTTGAAAATTTCGAATTTTCGAAATTCAAAATCATCCGTAATCGCAAGAGGCAAAACGTCGGCCTTCTCAATAGGTGCGGGATATTCCGCACGCATCACTAGAGCTCCGGTCACTACGACCAGCAGTAAACCAGGAACTAGTGCACTGTCTCGCATATAGTGGTGATGTCGCCGCTGGTCAGTTGGCTGTTTTTCAAGGCGCGAGCGAAGCGCCCATATCTGAATTGATACGGGTCGAGCGAGCAACGCGGAAAAACAGCCAACTGGCCGCGGCCCGGAGGGTTGCGTTGAAAATGGGCCGGCGGCCGCGTTGCTCGTCGGTTACGTATCGATTTAGATATGCGCCCTCCTCGCGCCTTGCCGACGGCCCATTTTGAACGCAACGACGTCATCATTATATGCGAGACAGTACACTAGATTCTTCATCTGGTTCGATCAAACTCCGAAGCCGAATAGGTGTCAATCAGGAGTTTCTGACGCGCAATTTTCGTCCCCTGGGTAGAAATGCAAGAGAGAGAGCCGACTCCCTCAGGGCTATGCGCAATCGCCTTCCCCTCGGCAAGTTGCTTCCCAATCAGCTTGCGACCTTCTCACAAGTTTGCAAAATTTGTGAGAAGGTCAGACGAGCGTACCATGAGTTGATGCAGGTCGAATTTAGACGCGGCATTTTCCTGCCGAACCTGGATCTTTGGCTGGATCCTTGGGATGAGCAGCAGACCGCCTTCGTTTCTCACGCCCACAGCGACCACATCGGGAACCACCGCGAAGTAATCCTTTCTCAGACCACCGCCAGGCTTATGGCTGCGCGTCTGCCAGGAGAGCGAATCGAACACCAGCTTGCGTTCCATACCGAAATCGATTTCAGAAATGCCGCCATCAGCCTCCTTCCCGCCGGGCATATTCTCGGTTCGGCACAGATTTATATCGAAACCGAAGGAAAATCACTCCTCTACACCGGCGACTTCAAATTGCGACCCGGAAAGTCGGCTGAAGCCGCCGAGTGGCGTCACACGGATACTCTTATTATGGAAACCACGTATGGTTTGCCTAGATACCAGTTCCCCCCCACAGAAGAAATCATTTCTGATGTTACGAAATTCTGCGTGGAAGCGCTCGAAGACGGTCATGTCCCGATTTTGTTCGGTTATTCGCTTGGGAAAGCTCAGGAAATTCTTGCAGCGCTGCGCGGATCAAGTTTGCCCATCCGACTGCACCCGAGCGTATATAAAATGACAAAACTGTATGAAGAATTGCATCAGCCACTTCCGGAGTATCACCTCTATGACTATGCAAACGTTAATGGCAGTGTGGTCATTTGTCCGCCGGGCGCAAATCGAACGCGACTCGTCCAACAAATCAAAAATCGTCGGACTGCCATACTGACCGGATGGGCTCTCCAACCGGGCGCAATTCATCGCTACCAATGCGATGCTGCTTTTCCACTCTCCGACCACGCCGATTATTGTGACCTCCTTCAATACGTTGATCTGGTGCGCCCGGAAAGGGTGTTTACCGTTCATGGTTTTGCTCGTGAATTTGCCGAAGATCTGCGGCATAGAGGAATTGAGGCATGGTGTCTGGGTGAAGACAATCAACTGGAGTTGACGCTTCCTGGAAATGCTCATCGGGTCCCGTCGATCCCGGCTAAGCTTGTTCACGGCGCGGCGGATACCGGCTTTTCCCGATTCTCTAAAATATGTGATGAAATCAAGCTGCTGACCGGTAAGCGAAACAAGATAGATATTCTCTCGGTCTACCTGCGCTCCTTGACCGCCGAAGAGTTGCCAATCGTTGCTACATTTCTGACCGGCCACGCATTCTCTCGCAACTCCGGGCGCCCACTTCAGATTGGTTGGGCGATTATCCGAAAAGCTCTGATGCAAGCGGGCGAACTCACTGAACCGGAGTTTCGTTCCATCGCTGCGGGATACGGCGATGCAGGTCAGGTCGCCTACGAAATTCTGTTAAGCCACGTGCCACCAATAGAAGTCTCGGTACGCGACGTCGCAGAACGCTTTGCACTTTTGCAATCTACTGCGGGACCTGTTGCCAAAGCCTCATTTCTGGGTGATTGGCTGCGGATTCTTGGCGCGCAGAATGGAAGTTATGCAATTCGCATTCTGACAGGCGATCTGCGCATAGGACTGAAAGAAGGGCTTTTGGAAGAAGCGATCGCCGCCGCCTTTGAAGTAAGTCTCGATCAGGTCAAAGAAGCCAATATGCTAACTGGCGACATCGGTGAAGTCGCTCTTCTGGCCAGAGAAAAGCGACTCGAATCCGCGATTCTTAAACTGTTTCGGCCAGCCAAATCAATGTTAGCAATCCCCGAGCCCTCGGCAGCAGCCATTTGGAATCGAGTGATTTCAGATTTCCAATCCAAAACGGCGTTGGCGGAACGGAAATATGACGGAATTCGGGCTCAGCTTCACGCAGATCAGTCGCAAACAAAACTCTATAGCCGCGATCTGCGAGATATTTCCGCTGAGTTCCCGGAACTGACAAATCTTAAGTTTGCTGATGAACTCATCCTTGACGGAGAGATTCTCGCTTTTGATCAGGGAAAGAAACTATCTTTCTTCGATTTGCAACGAAGACTCGGCAGAAAGCGGACCTCCGACCTTTTTGAAACCGATGACGTTCCCGTTATCTACATGGTCTTTGATCTACTGCGGGTTAAGGGCGAATCGCTTCTAAAAACCGCGCTGCGCGAGCGGCGACAGAGGCTAAATCAGCTAATTTTCCCGGATCGAATTAGAATCGCGCCAATCCAGGAAATTTCGAGTTTGCCAGAAATCGACGACGCCTTCTCTACCGCGAGGCTGGAATCTCATGAGGGCTTGATGATCAAAGATCCCGACAGCTTCTATACGCCGGGGCGTCGCGGAGGGAACTGGATCAAGTTTAAGAAGGAACTCGCCACTCTTGACGTCGTTGTGGTGGGCGTTGAGGAGGGTCATGGAAAGCGCAGCCATGTCCTCAGCGACTACACTTTTGCGGTCCGTGACCAGGAAACCGGTACTCTGGAAATCATCGGGAAAGCGTACTCCGGCCTCACGGATCGGGAGATCGAGGATTTAACCGAGCACTTCATTCGGACGACAATTCGACGCGAGCGAAGATTTCGTCAGGTAATTCCGGAGATAGTTCTGGAAGTCGCGTTCGACTCGGTGCAGCCAAGCGATCGGCATTCAAGCGGGCTAGCGTTGCGGTTTCCGCGAATAAAACGCGTTCGTCGCGAAAAGACCGTCGGGGAAATCGATACACTCCAACATGCCCGGTCTATCGCCGGAATCGAATCCAAGCCCTCAGGAAGCCCGCCGTTCAGTCGATAAGACTGGACCCACGCTAAAAGGGCCTGCCAAAGGACTATTCAGCAGTAAACTTCCCGGGCCCTACTTGTTTAACTCCCTTTAGCCGGTAAATACGGGCAAAGAGATTCTTCTTCGGTTCAGGCGAAGCAAATCTATAACCGTTCGCGAGCAGCCCGTCCAAAATCTCCGAAACGCTCATGGGTGAATTCTTGGACTTCAATACCTGAACGACCGCCGGAGCCAAAGGACCGGTTGGAGAAGTGGAACGGCGGCCTCGCCCTCTGACCGGGGTCACCTTTCTGCCACGTCCTGGACTCACAACCGGAGTTGAGACTTGCGAAGGGGGCGCCGAATTCTGCTGGCCTTCACTCTGCAACAAACTGCCGAGTTCCGTTTGTAGTTGTTCGATTCGCTCCTGAATTTCTGCTGCTTTCCTTAAGGTGGAGGAAGATAATTTCACAGGCGCAAACTATGCAACGGATTACTGCTTTGCAAGAAACTTTGGATAGTCGTAATGATTTTGGATTTGTTAACTAGCGAGGCCGCCCCTCAGATCGGCAAGATGTAAGGATCTCAAGGTCGCGTTGGGAGCAGCGCCGATTGGGCGAAGCGGCCTCGCTCTTGCGGGACCGAAATTTTGTTAGAGGTCCGGGCCATTGTCTGCACGTGATCAGCATACTGCGTCTGGGCTTTTGATTCGTGCATGCATTTACAACTGATGTCGGAATCCGAAACCTTGGGTTCCGCGGTCCCGCCTATAGAATCCTTGAAAAGCAAAACCATCTAATGATTAATGTGCGGATACAGAAAAAAACTTGACTCATCTGCAAACAGTTTTGCTTTTCAAGGATTCTGGCGCGCTGCTACTATATTTCGGCAAACCTTTTCCGGCGCCGGAGCCCGCAATCACATATGCTCCTGGAGGTGCCGCGATCCTTAGCAATCACCCTGTTTCTAACCTGCGTCTCGCGTTTTTGCCGGATCCAATTGGCAGTTACTATCGATTCGAAACAACCTTTCGAGCCCGGACTCGAGATAACTCCAAAAATTACAGTGAATCTGGTTTACGTTGCCCGGCAGCGCCCTGCTCCCTGGTTGTTGCGCTCCGGCTACCGTCGCCCGTTAGTTCAAAAAGCAAGCGTCAGATCCAAGGATGGGAAAGCCGCAGGGTTCGGGCGCACCGGCCTGGCGAGGTGCAACCACAATCGGTCAGAGGTTTCTGATCTCGCCGGAGCAATCAGATGTTAAAAAGCCCCATCTTACTGAAGAAAACGAATGGGCACGGAGGGGCACGACGCATCGCGCGGCGGCGATGTCTCGTCGGTTCAAAAGGTTCGATATTCGCTTCTCGTGAGAGATTTTGTTTCACCTCGGCTTATAGCACCTCTTCTTCGTGGTGAAGGCCCGAATCTTCGCGGATCGAGCGCAACCGGCGCCTCACTCCAAGCTTGGACTGCGGGCCATTAATCAGATCTGCCACGATTCCGACCAGGGTCGGGACCGTCGTCGCTGTAGCCAAGGCCAACATGGCGATGGCGGCAGCGTTCCGCTTGTTCTCGCTGATCTTGTCCGCAAGTAATATCCCTATTCCGCAACCGATTGCAGCCTGGGAAATGGTGAGCAAAGTCGCCGAATAAAGCGAAAGGGAAACGGTCTTGTAATTATCGCTCGACATAAAAAACAGTACTCTGTTGAGGGGGGCGCCCTAAACATCTATAACTCGAGATCCACCGTTCTTTGGACGGACGAAAAATTTTCGGAGAATATTCACGCGATGTCGAATTCTTTTTACGCACTGGTGTTGGCAGGCGGAAGCGGAGAGCGCTTCTGGCCCCTGAGTCGAAGGACTACTCCAAAACAGTTGTTGCCCTTGTTCACTAATCGTTCGCTGCTGGCGGAGACGGTCTCCCGACTGGATGGACTGATCCCTCCGGAGAACATACTGATCCTGACAAATCAGGAACAGGAAGCCGCAGTGCGCAAAGTGCTTCCGGATCATCCCGAACACAATATTTTTGCAGAACCGGCAAAGCGCGATACTGCTGCGGCAATTGCGTTGGGCGTCGGCCTTATTGCTTCTCGAGATCCATCCGCTACCATGGCTGTGTTGCCGGCAGATCATCGAATATCCAATGTCAACGCGTTTCAATCCGACTTGAAGAGCGCCGCCCAAAGAGCCGAACATGGAGGCGACTTAATTACGATCGGCATCACGCCGACCTGGGGCTGCCCCGGGTTCGGATACATAGAGCGAGGCAAACCACTCCAGGGGTCCGAATTTTTCGAAGTCATTCGATTCCGTGAAAAACCTAATCCGGACCTCGCTGATGCCTTTGTGCGCAGCGGCAATTTTTACTGGAACGCCGGGATGTTTATTTGGTCGGTACATTCCATTCTGACGGAGCTGAATCGCCACGCACCGGACCTGGCAGAATTTGTTTCAGCGATCCGGAACAGCCCCGATCGCGCGAAAGTTGTCCGGGATCACTTTCCTTCACTCCGCAAAACCTCTATTGACTACGCGATTTTGGAGAAGGCGAGCCGAGTCCTTGTAAGGCCCGCTCAATTTGATTGGGATGACGTTGGCAGTTGGACGGCAATCGCAAAGTATCTCGAGCAATTGCCTGGAGAAAACGCGTCAAATGGCCCTGTCACGGTCCAGGGATCTACCAACAATATTGTTTTCACCGACTCCGCAACGCACGTAGCTTTACTGGGGGTGCACGATCTTGTGATAGTGCAAACCAAGGATGCGACTCTGGTGTGCCATCGCCACGAGGTGGAGAAGATCAAAGGCCTCATACCGTTCATTCCGGAGACGCTTCAATAGATATGCGCTGGCTCGGCATTGACTATGGGGATAAGCGGATTGGCATTGCGATCTCCGACGAGCTTCAGTCCTTCGCTCATCCATACCGGACGCTGCAATCTGATTCTCAGCTGCTCCTGGAAATTCGCAAGATAGTTGAACGAGAGAGAGTTGGTGGGATCATCGTTGGATTGCCGAAAAATATGGACGGGAGTTTGGGTCCTTCCGCTGCGAAGGCTCAGTCATTTGCAAGCAGGCTTAAGACAGAGCTTGTTTCCGTAAAGATACTTCTGTGGGACGAGCGCCTGACCACGGTTGAAGCGCAGAAAGCACTGCATCTGGCCGGAAAGAATGCTAAGCAGAGCAAGAAAATGATCGATCAGGTCGCAGCTCAAATCTTGCTGCAAAGCTATCTGGACTCGCTGCAATGGACACAGGCCTTAGAAGAGGATGAACCCTGATTCGAATTTCAGTCACTCGTTGCACTGTATCCGTCCATGGAACGCTTTGAACGGTTGAAGCTGACCATCGCGTACGACGGGCGCCCCTTCAGCGGGTGGCAATCTCAACCGAATGGAAATGGTATACAGGATCACCTGAAGAATGCTTTCTTCAAAATGCTCGCGCAACCGGTAAAACTGCATGGAGCAGGACGGACGGACGCCGGCGTTCATGCGTTTGCCCAGGTGGCTCACGTCGATGTCCCGCCCGGCAAATATGCGCTTCACACGTGGACGGCGGCCCTGAACGCCCATCTGCCACGGGAAATCCGAGTGCTCAGATGCGGACACGCTCGCGACAGTTTTCATGCTCAATATTCTGCTGTGGGAAAAGTATACATATACCGGATCTGGAATGACCCGATCCATCATCCGTTGGAAATCGGAAAGTCGTGGCACGTCGTTCAACCCCTCGACCTGGATGCATTGCGAGCAGCGCGCAGCCGATTGATCGGCACCCACGATTTCGCTTCTTTTGCAGCGAATCGCGGCCTGGTGGAGGATACGACACGCACAATCTACGACATCCGAATTAAGCGCCGCAGGGAATTGCTGACTCTCGAGTTTGCGGCGAATGGGTTTCTCTATCGGATGGTACGAATGCTGATCGGGAGCATGGCTAAGGTCGCTTCCGGGAGGAAACCATTGAGCTGGCTTGACCAACTCCTGCGCGAACCGGGCAGACAAAAGGCACACTTTACCGCGCCGCCGGAGGGATTGTATCTGCTTAAAGTAATGTATTGAGACAGATTTAAATCCGGAATTCGAAGTTAAGTTTGGAAATCCTTCCTGCAAGAAACTTGAATCGGTCATCGATCACCGGCTCGTCTGGAGGGGAGTTGCTTGCAACTCCCGCGAATTTCGCCAAAGCGAGCCAAATTAATTATCTTTTACCGCGCCTCCGGGCGTTGCAAGCAACGCCCCTCCAACGGCTAAGAGCTTCCCCCAGCAGTCCTGGAGAAGGTTAAATTTAAAGATTCACGACCCTGGGACCGGAGATACCAGGTAGGTTTCGACGATTTGCGAATATTCGATTGCCACATTGCCGGCGCGTGCAATTCTCGTGCCTTTGGCGGAGTCCACGTAAGTGTACACGGCGAGCTTCTCATCATTCAACCATGCGACGCGGATTGCGATCTCATTGTCGTAGGCAAACACGTTCCCATTTCCATCCGGAAGTTCCTCGTTCGCTCGAAGGATCGAAACATGCGTCGTGATGGAATGCTCTTCGGGGCAGAGCCGGCGAAACGTCAGCGCCTTCAACCGCCCGTTTGGCGATAGCGCTTCGGAAGTTGTCACGTTCCGGCACCGCTCAGGTTCGTGACAGGAACTCATCAGAAAGCTCGCAAAGAGCAAAGCGAACAAACGCCGCACGACTCGCACAAACACATCCGCTAGCGAACGGATCCCAAGCGCGCCTCAGCAATTCTTCGACGGTCAAGGAAGACTTTGCAAATGCCTTTCATCCGGGTAAGCACGTAGTAGACGGTCTGGCTGCGAACTCGAATCAACTCACCGCCGACGATTTTCGGCACAAAATCGCTCGGGACATCGAGGATTTCTTTGATCATCGTGTGATCAAGTCCGCGGCATAAGATCGCGGTCATGGCTCGGGTCAAAGTCTGCACTTGCGGGCCGAGAGAGACTCGAATCGAAGCCCGGTCGTCGGGATCAACTCGCAGAAAAACTCCAACCGTATCGGTGCATTCTTCATCCTTGCGAACATCTTGGAGGTCAAAAGATTCTCCAACTCCTGGCGCCCACTTTCGAGCCTGGTCCGCGTACGAAATCAGACCGTCACGCCGTTCTTGATCTGGCAGCGTTTCAAAGAGTTCAATAATGGATTGCAGACGTTGTGGATACATCGGGAGTTTTTGCCAGCCTAGTGCACGATAACACCAGCAAACCCTATATTTAAAAACAAGCAAGCCCTGAGCTTCACGCCCAGAGCTTGCGCCTTAAAATCACCTTTTTATCGCTCAGGGTTTCTGAATTGGAGATCTCACCTTGTTACCCCATTCAGTCCATGAACCGTCGTAGTTCTTCACATTCGAGAAGCCGAGAAGCTTGGTGAGTACAAACCACGTGTGGCTCGACCGCTCACCGATCCTGCAGTAAACGACCATCGGCTCGCTCGGGAGATACCCAAGGTTCTCCACATAAATCTTCCTCAATTCGTCGGCCGACTTGAACGTTCCATCATCATTCGCAGCAGTCTTCCACGGCACGCTCTTTGCCGCCGGGACGTGGCCGCCGCGAAGGACACCCTCCTGCGGATATTCGGGCATATGCGTAATCTCACCTTTGAATTCCCCCGGAGAACGCACATCAATTAACGGTTTGCCGGCCTTGCTCTGCGCCAATGTCTCCTCGTAAAACGCACGAATCGTGACATCGTCGCGCGAGGGGGGAACGGGATATTCCGTTCGCGGATATTTGGGTACTTCTCTGACCAGTTCCCGGCCTTCGGCGATCCATTTGTCCCTTCCGCCGTTAAGAATTTTTGCTTCTTTGTAACCAAAAAGGGAAAAAACCCAGAGAGCGTAGCAGGCCCACCAGTTGGATTTGTCGCCATAAAACACAGCGGTTGTGT
>Ga0070698_100009195_pt1 | contig 10605 bp, 7 predicted proteins | sample KBSK1502metaG_FD_65477 | JGI IMG/M metagenome (GOLD analysis project Ga0070698, IMG submission 65477) | Corn, switchgrass and miscanthus rhizosphere microbial communities from Kellogg Biological Station, Michigan, USA - KBS K1-50-2 metaG | ecosystem: Host-associated > Plants > Roots >... | reverse complement strand
TGCTTGACTCGACCATCCGGCATCAGCAGACGATACTCGATGTCGACATCTATGCTGTCGGCGGTTTGCCGGTGCTGCGTCTGTTCTACGAGAGCGATATCATCGGGATGAATTCGCTGATAGTGGAGCGCCACACTGGGAGCACGTGTCGAATCATATTCAAAGATTCGAAACATTTCATCCGACCAGGAGACTTCTCCCGTGGCAACATTCCAGTAGACGCTGCCAGTGTGGCTTAGTCGCTGTGCTTCGAATAAATAAGCCTCGCTTTGCCGCAGCTTCTGTTCCGCCTGCTTGCGCTCGATGGCGATACTCGCGAGATGGGTGATCCGCTCTATGACATTGCGGTCTTGCGAACTGGGGCTACGCGGTTCGCGATAGTAAGTCGCGAAGGTCCCTAACACCCTACCTGCCGAGGAGAGTATCGGCATCGACCAGCACGCTCGCAGTCCATGCGCCGATGCCAGATCGCGGTAATCGGCCCACAGCGGATCCGTGGCGATGTCGGAGACGATCACTGGCTCTGCCCGGTAAGCGGCCGTCCCGCACGAACCCACAGACGGGCCGATAACGACACCATCGATTGCCGCAGTGTAGGTTTTTGGCAGGCTGGGCGCTGCGCCGTGCCGAAGGCAGTTGGCGCTCGGGTCCAACAAAAGGATCGAAGACAGAGAACCGCTGGACAGTTCTTCGACGAGCAGGCATGCACCGTCGAGGATGAGTTCGAGAGAATCGCCCTTGGCGATCCTCTCGAGAAGCCGTTTCTCGCCGGCCAGCAACACCTCGGCCCGCTTGCGCTCGGTGATGTCCGTCGAGCTGCCCACGAATTGCACCAAATCCCCGGATGCGTTTAAAACAGGATGGCCGACGGTGCGGATGTGTTTGACGGTGTCATCCGGAAGAAGGATTCGGAATTCCACTTCGTAATTCGTTTTTTCCTCTGTAGCGCGATTGATTACACCTTGCCACCTGGCTCGATCCTCCGTATGAATGCGCTCTAGCCGTTCTTGCCAAGTTGGAATTCCGTCTTTTGGATCGAAGCCATGGATGCGATACCATTCCTCGGAGAGATGCAACGCGTCTCTTCCCGCCACCCGCCAGACCCAACTCCCCGTATGCGTGAGCCTCTGCGCTTCCGCAAGGTAGCTCTCGCTCCGGCGCAACGCTTCTTCCGCACCCTTACGGTCGCTGACGTCCATGACCGCTCCGACAAACTCGATGCCGGCCGATTCATCCTGTAAGGCGTGCGCTACAACATTGACGTGCTTGATCGCGCCATCCGGCATCACCAAGCGATATTCATGCTCAAAATCCTTTCCATCCTGCGACGCGCGCTCGATGGTCTCTCTCACCGAAGCCGCGTCTTCCGGATGGACCCGCTCGAGAATAAATTCGACGGTCGGTGTCCTCGTTCGGTCGTATTGGAAGATCCTGAAGGTTTCCTCTGACCAGAAGATCTCGCCGGTGGAGAGCCTCCAGCCGAAACTCCCCGTATGGCTGAGCCTTTGAGCTTCCGCCAAGTAGGCTTCGCTTCGCCGCTCCGCACGCTGACGGGCGATGAGAATACTCGTAGCATTCTGCAGGGCAACCGATCGCAGTAGCTCGTTTTCGTCGCCCTTCATGGTCACAAGTCACCTCCGATACGTTGCTCCGCGAGTTGCGTGCCCAGCACACGCGCCCGGATCTTGGCAAAGGCGGTTTCACGGCTGGTCGACGTGTCATCACTGAAAGGCGAGAATCCGCAGTCGTCGGTCGTACCAAGGTGCTCGGCCGGTATGTACTCAGAGGCCTCAAGCACACGGTCCCGCACTTCTTCCGGAGTCTCGATGTGGGGGTCGACTGGAGCGGTGACTCCCACAAAGACCCGCTGATCCGGTTTCCGGTATTTACGAATGATTTTCAGGGCGTGGCGGCGGTCCCGCTCACCCGCCATCGCGATGTAGAAATTCCCCGCCTTCAGCTCAAACAAGCTAGGCAGCAACTCTGCGTAATCGACATCCGCGCTGTGCGTCGAATCGAGATCACTCCCCGGGCAGGTATGGACTCCTATGCTCCTGCGTTCTTCCGCCGAGAAGCGCGACAGCGCGAGATTGTTTAAGTCAATGAAGCTGTTGAGGAGGTTCCCGGAGGGATCGATCTTCACGGCCAGCCGTCCTTCGGTGAAGTCCACCTGAACCTTATGGGCGCCCTTTTTCAAGCAGCGCCGAATCTCGGTTTCATGCTCGCTCAGGAGATCGTCGATGAATTGCTCGCGTGAATAATTTCGAATGCTCTCGGCTGGGTACATCAGACTCAAGGCCGAAGGCGATATCACTGCCTGTTTGAGCGGCACGTGCGCGTAGCGCATGGCGACATCCAGGTAACCGTCGGCGTACCGCCTGTAACGGAAAGGGCCGCCTGTGAGCCGCGACAGGCGGCGCACATGACCGTCCGAGAACGGAATGATGAAGCCATCCGGGGCCGTGTTCGGAAGCCCATGCACGCAGTAGGTGCAGAAATTGTGATACTTCCTCTGTTCGCCGTCCGTAACAACTGGAGAACCCGTGGCTTCAAACCGTTCGATGGTGTCTCGAATCGCATCTTCATAGAGAAGGTCGAGGCTGGGGTCCTCGCTGTCGCCCTTGGCGATTCTTTCGATGAGATCAACGGGCCTTGGGATACTGCCGATCGGCTCGGTGGGGATCGTGACTGGCGCAGGCTTGGCCATACGTGCTGCCCTGCTCGAAGTATAATGGACCTCACCATGTTTGAGCGGTAGGGATTTCAGGGTTCATCGCGACGAACGAACCCCAAACCACGACAGCTAAGGCCCAAATCTCTGACTTTAGTGCTGGCTCTAACAACCCCACCTGCAGCTCGATGTCTTTCGTGATCCTGGCCCATCCCCGTGCGACAAGGGCCCTTGGGCGATTTTTTAGGAATCGTAGCCGGGGCCGCCAGGCGACCCGCACTCTTTCCACAGCTTTTCCCAATTCCAGATCCCGTAGGCCACCTCTTTCGGCAACGGGAATCCGAGCTGATGCGCGAGCATACACACCTGCCCCCGATGGTGGGCTTCGTGAGAAAGCATGTAGCACAGCATTTCCACGCCAACCGGCCAAGGTGGAGCCCAGCCGTCTCTGCGAAACTTCTCAACGCGGCCCCCACCACCGCCGAGCGCTTCAGCGAGCATCTCCGCGCAGCGAGCGGCGCTCTCGGCCAATCCCGCGCGCGCCTGCTGCGGCGTGCAGTGCGCGCGGTTGAGCTGGGGTGGAACCTTCAGGTGCGGGGCTGTAAGCCTGACCCATTTGGAGCGGACATTGTGCATGTGCGTGAAGATCGCCGCAATGGTGCGGGCCTTGCCGGGCGGCTTGGCTCTCCAGGCGGTCGGGTCAAGATGTTCGATAAGAATCTGATTCATGCGATCATTGGCGGCAAAGATCTGGACTGCGGCTCGGCCGAGTTGAGTGTGAACCTCCTGTTGACGCGTGGTCACGGGCTCCCTGCTCCTTGACCTATGATACTTCGGGCCCTCGGCCACTCTTCCCTAATCCGATTCAACGAGGATTCTGAGGAGCGCTAGCGGAAGGAACCGAGAGGTGCACGACACTGGAATTCGAGGTGGGCGGCCCGGCGCTGCTTTGGGCAACGATCACAAGGTCATCGCGAACGCCCGGCGCAGTTCCGGCGGGAACGGCTAAATCCACGCGTACCGTGCCAGACTCCCCGGCGCCCAGCGCCAGCTCCTTCGGTTCCACCTTGCTCACGAATTGATGCACATCCGTTACGGTCAGTTTGAGGGTGCGCGGGAAGCCAATGTTCCGCACCGTGAACGCGACTTGCTTGGTGCTTCCTGCGGGCAATTCGTCAAAGTCCAGCGTTCTAGAAATCTCCACGCTTTCCGCGTGAAATAAATTCGAGAAAAACCTTTGGTACTGTTGGCCATTCGAGTCGCGTCCAATCGCCGCAACACGGAATGGCACACTCGGAAGGTCCACGCTTCCGACGAATTCAAGGAATTCCCGGTCGGAATTCACCGCGTGCATTTGCAGCTTCTGAGCGGTCTGGCCCCCTTCGGTAACAAGATAGAATTCGGTGCTCTTTGTTGCGCTGGCAGCGAGGGAGGCCTGAAGGGTCGCAGGAGTCCCCGAAAGTGGCTGCCCCTCGATCCGGAACAGTCCTTCGTGACCGGGACGGCCGCCTTCCTTCACAAACTCGACAGCGATAAAATAAATATCACTCTGGGCCTGGGCGGCCATCCAAAATCTGCCGGTGCCGGTGATCTCCGCGCGCCACTCCCCCGCTTCGGGCGAACTCACCGTCAAAATCCGGCCGCAATGCAATTCCGTGACCTCCGCGCCAGCCAAGCCCTCGGTGATCGCTCCGCCGGAAGGTTGCGTCAATTTGAGCTGGTTGCCTTTTGTATCCACTGAGAATGTGAACGTGATTCTTTTGGTCACCGAGTCCACGGGAATGGTGATGGTTTGTGGTTTTCCGTCGAGTGTGCCCGTCGCCCAGAAGACCGTTGACACGTTGTTCCTCGTTGATTCGCGCACGAGGTGGAAAGCTTTGACGGCTTCAGACCGTTTGAGAAACATCGGTATCCCGCCCGTCTCATTGGCGGTGTGAATGTAAGCAGGATCCGCGGGACCGCAAGCGTCCGGGCCGAGAGCCCTCGATCGATTTGTTGAAGGTTCCGTCTGTCCGAACGCCAACGAGGAAGTCGCGCAGAGAAGTCCCGTACTGACAAACGCTTGCGCCCACGCGCGTATCGCAGACGGTCTTAAACTTGCGGAATTCATTGCTGAGAGTGTAGCACTGCACTCTAAAGAGATTGCCGAGCCGAGGCATTTCGTTCGCGCCTCACGATCACTTGTCCGGGTCCTCGGAGGGAACACCAAGACGTTGTCGCTAAGATGCCTCGCGGTCCGTTTCTTCCATTTGGCGCGGCAACCAACAACTACACCGCAACCGTTAGCGTTTTGAGCCCGCGAATGCTGAAATTGGGCGCCCACTCGGGACGTTCAGCCGCCAAGCGCATGCGCGGAAACTTCTGGAGCAATTTCAGAATGGCTACCTGCCCCTCCAGTCGAGCAAGAAGGTTTCCGATACAGAAATGCGCACCCGCCCCGAAAGCCAAATGATCGTTTTTTAGCCGCCTCAGGTTCAGTCGGTCCGGCTCTTCGAACTGGATCGGATCGCGATTCGCTGCTCCAAGCAGAAACATGATGTTCTCTCCTGCGTGGACGTGCGTACCTGCTACTTCGATCTCTTCTTTCGCGACTCGGCTGATGAACTGAACCGGGCTTTCGTACCGCAATAACTCCTCGACGGCAGTGCGAATGATCTCGGGATTTTCGCGAATCTCTGTCATTGTTTGGGGGTTCTTCAGCAGCGTGTACATGCCGTTGCCGATCAAGTTTCGCGTTGTTTCATGTCCGCCGAAAAGCAGCATGACGCACTGTGCATGCAGTTCTTCTTCGGTCAGCACGTCGCCATCTTGCTCGATATCGATCAAGAGGCTAATCAGATCATCGCCTTTATTCCTGCGACGCTCAGTCACGATTTCGCGAAAGAAAGATGTCAGAGCGTTCGCCGCCTGTTGTGCTGCGCGCGCGGCATCCACGGTAATGGGTGAGCCGAAGAGGGAAGCGATTGCGTTCGTCCAAACGATAAACTGCTGTTGCAGGGCGGTTGGTATGCCCAGCATTTGCGCAATGACGCGCACAGGAAGCGGGTGGGCGACGTCGCGCACGATGTTGATCTGCTCCGTCTGCGGTAGCGAACCGAGCATCTCGTCGACAATTGCCGCCACCTGATGGCGCAAAGCAGCAACGATCCCTGGGGCGAATCCCTTGTTCATAAGCTTGCGTAGCCGGGTGTGCTGGGGCGCATCCAGCAAGAGCATCCACATGTCTAACATGCGCTCGAGTGCAGCAAATTCGGGACGTATGTCAGCGGGGAGCTGAAGAAAGATCGGCCGGATCCTTCCCGAAGACGCCAATCGCGGGTCTCGCAGCAACGTTGAACACTCACGATGTCTTAGCAGCGCCCACCTTGGGCCGTTAAACTGAACGTGGTGGATCGGCCCTTCGGCGGACAGATTGGCGTAGAGAGGATACGGATCCTCGAGAGATTCCGGAGTAAAAATCGGTTTCGTTCGACTGGTTAGAAGCATGGTGCCCACCTGGTTGCTCGCCTGAGCTTCGATTCTGTGGCAGTGAGTCCATTATTTGAGGTGTAGCACGCATCGCGATCTGCCCTTCACAAACAAAAGGATTCGCTGCCACGGCACCAGGAAACCAGATTAAGAGGGTTGAGTTGTGTCTGAATATGTAACGGTGTGCCGAATCTTTCGGGATTTCTTGAGGTGAGCCCATTTGAATCCAAGGTCCGAAACGCCCGGGTTTAGGGTCCTGCTGGCTTCAACGCGAATAGCTCGCGCTGACCTAAACCGGCAGACGCGGCGAGGTACACATGACGTACTCGCTCTTCCTTTGCATATGTCAAGGATCGACATACGCAGATTCTCTCCATAACCTCGGAAGGAGAATGCTTAGGAGCGAAGAGCGCTATCCGTGGACCAAAGGAACGTCTCGATTAGCGATCAACTTGCTGGCTACGTTCGCAAAAAGGTGAAGAGCGGCCGCTACAACAATGCGAGCGAAGTTGTCCGCGAAGCGTTGCGGCGTATGGAAGACGCGGACGAACACGCATTGCGGCTGGCTAAGCCCACCGCAGAGGACATGTTCACCGACCTTACTGAGGAGCAGCTTGACGGCATCCGCAGGCGCGTGCGTGGCGGCATAGAGGGAATCGAGTCGGGTAAATTCGTCAAGTAGGAAGGACGCGAAGGGTTAAAGAAGCTTGCAGATGGGGTGAAGGCGAGGGGGGCGTAGGCTTCAGGCCGGGGGAGCCTCCGGCAAAGTAAATGCAGTACCGTGTATCGGGGGATGCGGAGCGGGATCCGGATGAGATCTTCTTGTACTGGGCCAATCGGACGAGTCTCGCGGTTAGAGACTGAGTAGTTGACACGATCGCCCGAGCGTTTCTGGATGCTCGGGGAGCATAGAGATGCGGGTAAGTCTGCAGGCAAGGTGCCTAGTGGCGATCGATCGCTCCGGTTTACCTCTTATTCGCCCGTAACTTTTCGGTGCGGAAACACCTGAACCTCCATCTGATCGGATGAATCTAAGGGTCGAACCGTTCACGGTCTCCCCGCTGCTGCTGGCCGCTGGACCGCAGAAAGAGGATTTATGTCAAAGGTTTGGCTTATTACTGGTGCTTCTCGTGGTCTCGGCCGTGCGTTCACAGAAGCGGCGCTTAAGACAGGGGATTGCGTGGTGGCGACAGCCCGCAATCCAGAGCAACTTGTCGAGCTCGAGAGCAGCTACGGTGAGACGATTCGTACTGTCCAGCTCGATGTCACGAACGAAGCGCAAGCCAAGGCCGCCTTCGAGGCCGCCATTGCAAGTTTCGGCGGCTTGGACGTGCTCGTAAACAATGCCGGCTACGGCTATGTGTGCCCGGTTGAAGATACGTCACTCGCCGACTTTCGAGCACAGGTTGAGGCCAACCTATTTGGTGTCATCATCATGACCAAGGCCGTGCTCCCCTACTTCCGCAAGCGCAGGGCCGGACACATCATTCAGGTAACGTCGATCGCAGGTCGCCTCGGACCAGCGGGCCGCGCGCCCTACGCGGCCGCAAAGTTCGGCGTTGAAGGCTTCTCGGAGTCGCTGTCCAAAGAAATCGGACCGCTTGGCGTCAAGGTCACGATCATTGAACCCGGCGGCTTTCGCACGGACTTTGCCGGCTCCTCGACCGAACTGCGTGAAGGCCGCTCGGAGTATGACTCGACCGTCGGCGCTTCTGTTCGCTTCCAGAGAAACTATAACGGGAAACAGCCGGGCGATCCGGCGAAGGCAGCGGCAGCGCTTCTGCACATCGCCTCGCTCTCCGACCCGCCACTGCGGGTGTTGCTCGGAAGCGATTCTTACGCAGCAGCTGAAAAGAGCGCTCTTGAAAGGCTTGAGTCGGACAGAAAGTGGAAGGATTTCAGCCTCTCGACTGACTACTCGTCGGACGAGACACGGGTCTAAGAATCAGGCGTTCCTCTAAGGAGAGGTGGCTGCTCGATCGCTCCCCGGATGGTCGGCAAGGACTCGAAATCGGCGCCTTTGGTGCTGGCTCTGGTGCGGCGGGGATCAATCCGAAATTGAATCACAGGACCGCGAAATTCGGAAAGTTCGAGGCCTGCTCTCCGATTTTAAGCACCGCTAACGCAGCCAGGGTATTCCCAATGGCCCGCTTCTCGGCTGCGTCCATGATTGGTGGTGGACCATCGATCAGTCGCAGCTCGATTGCGCGCTCCGCTTTCGTTACCGGTCTGGCCGTAAAGCCCCAGCGCTTCAGGCCGGGGATATAAGGCTCTCTTGCTCTTTCCTTCAGATCAGATTCAGGTTGAGATTCGCTGACTACGGCTCTCTAGCTTGAACCGTTGCCACTCATATGCGAGTTCATGATTCGAACCTTTTCCGACCGTGAGAGCCCTGCGCTGTAAACGCGAAACCGTCCAACAAGGCGAGCACGGATGAAGATTACCTAAGTTCTGCGAGAAGGGTCTTCAGGTGGGTGATTCGTTCCTTGACGCGCCGAGCCTCATGCTCTGAAAGCTCGAAACGACGTACGAAACGCAACGCAGTATCGTGGGCTTTCTGTGCATTCTTGATTTTGTGCTCCCATGTTCTTGCGCTGCCTGATGACAACGCAAGTTCGCAGCACTTGATGCCCAAACCGAGTTTTTCGGTCACAACTCCAACGCGCGCTGAGCTCGGAGGATCGGCATGGACGCGGTAGCTCATGATAGCCCGGATTGTCCACTCATGAGAAGGTCTGCGCAAGGGGGAGATGAAACTGGCTAGACGCGCAGAAGTGATTTAACTAGGGAACCTATACCATTGAATGAACAACGAAAAGCGGACGTCCTTCACGACTTGGCGCAATCTACTTTCCCCCAGCCCCGTTTTGGGGCCGGGGGACGGCAATCTTGCCGTCGGGTTTCGCAACACGTCGGCTTGTCCGCGGCCCATCATTCTGCGGCAGGCGACACGAGTCTGACCACGCGCGCGCTCCAAGGGATACCCAGAATCCTAGACGCTTCTCCGAATGCGGGACACCGCTGCCTCATTTTCATCTCCTCCTCGCCGCGGGTTCGGCGGCGAGGGCGGCGTCCGGCTTCGAGTGCAGTTACCGGAAACAGCGATAAACTGACGGTATTTGAGGCATACGCCGGTGGCAAAAGGCCGTCCGTTTTCGTCGATAAGTCAGGTTCGCGAGCAAAGCATCCTCTGCCGCACTGGCGCGGAATCGCATCAAAACTTGTATGACTCTCCACAGGGTGACTCGGCGAGAACTCTTGAAGCGAAGCGGCATTGCTGCTGCCGCAGAGATCGCGTCACTGGCCTGGTATGGCTGTGGAGGCGGTTCTGCCGGTACTTCACCAGGTCCGCCCGTAACGCCCGCATGCGCAAAACTGAGCGATATCGATCACGTCGTCATCCTGATCCAGGAAAACCGTTCTTTCGATCACTACTTCGGAAGCTACCGCGGGGTCCGGGGTTTTTCCGATCAAAGTACAGCGTTCGAACAGCCTGACCCTGCGAACACCACGGTCCCGCCAATCGCGAAGTTGCTGCCGTTCCATCTCGACACTTCGATGACCAACGCCGCGTGCACTCACGACATTACGCATGATTGGGCGCCGCAACACCAGAGCTGGGCTAACGGCGCAATGGATGGCTTTCTGACCTCCCGCCTAGCGATCAATCCCAATGATGCCGTGCTCACCATGGGCTACTACACGCGCACGGACATCCCTTTTTACTACGCCCTGGCCGATGCCTTCACAATCTGCGACAACTATTTCTGTTCCGTGCTGGGCCCCACCGATCCGAACCGCCTGTACACCATGGCGGCCTCGATTGATCCAGCAGGGCAGAATGGCGGACCTATTCTGCAGACCATCATCACAAATCGCTCGTCGTTCTACGGCCGGCTGACCTACACGACGATGCCTGAGCAGCTTCTGACGCGCGGCATTTCCTGGAAGGTTTATTCCTCGCCCGACGAGAACGTGCTCGGCGGGATTCTTTCCGATAACGTTCTTTCTTACTTCAGGAATTTTCAGGATCCTGCGTCGGTGCTGCATCAAAATGCGTTCGGCCCGCAGTTTCCCGTCGATTTTCTGGCGGATGTCGCGGCCGGAAACCTGCCGCAAGTCTCCTGGATCATAGGGTCGGTCGTAACCTCCGATCATCCTCCGGCACCGTCGCTGTTCGGTGAAAATATCCTGTCGCTGATTGTGGATGCCCTGACAGCGGATGCGGCGCGATGGGCAAGAACGGTTCTGTTCGTAACGTACGACGAGAATGGCGGATTTTTCGATCATGTGGCACCGGTTACTGCGCCTCTTCTAACCGCCGGCGAATACGTAACCGCACCGGCTGTCCCTGACCCCACAGTGGTTGGCAGTCCTCCGATCCCCGGTCCGATTGGCCTTGGTTTCCGTGTGCCCATGCTGATCATTTCGCCGTTCAGCCGCGGTGGGTTTGTCTCCTCCGATCT
>Ga0070698_100009193_pt1 | contig 10606 bp, 9 predicted proteins | sample KBSK1502metaG_FD_65477 | JGI IMG/M metagenome (GOLD analysis project Ga0070698, IMG submission 65477) | Corn, switchgrass and miscanthus rhizosphere microbial communities from Kellogg Biological Station, Michigan, USA - KBS K1-50-2 metaG | ecosystem: Host-associated > Plants > Roots >... | reverse complement strand
TTTTTGTCGCCCTGGTTGTTGTTGCTCGGTGGCGGCGGCGGCCTTTCCCCTTTTGGGGCCACAACCACGGTGTTTGGAGGCTTGGGGGGGCGCTCATCCTTCTTTTGGGCAAATGCGCCTGTCGCCAGAAAGCAACCGATTGCCACCACCATTACTTTTCGTTTCAAGTCGAACATCGAATTTCCTGTCCTCCTCATGCTTTTTTTAGCGCGCATGGGAGGGAGAGTAAGAGATGCGCCGACCTCAATCGAGCAAGAACGATGCCAGAAAGGCTAATCGCCTCAATCCCTGAATCCGCCTTGATTAAGACGGGGATAACAGCACATCTGGCGGGATCTCGCACCGTTTTTGCGACTGTTAACACCGTATCGTGCAATTGGTAAACGGAAGCTCAGCGCCGCAAGGTCACGCTAAAAGTCCCCACGTTGCCGCTGCTATCAAAGGCCCGCAGGCTGACCGTGTGTTCGCCCGGCGGGAGTGCCGGCAGGTCCACAGAATACCGCTCGTGCCCACTATCAGCAATCCCGTCGTCCGGGAACAACGGCGTCCAGGGCGCACCATCAAGGCTAAAGTCGCCCCTTTTGATCTTGCCGGTGGAGTCATCAACCTCGAAAACTACGCGACTGTTACTTCCTCCCGATTGGATGGGAGCAACGACCCGCACGACCGGGGGCGTGTTATCAATGTCTACTGACTCACTCACTCGTTCTCCGGTAAGCGCCTGGCCAAGCGGATTATCGGGCGCGTCAGAAGCGATGATTTTGACGATGTAGCGTCCATCCGCGAGGGTAGCCCCGTCGATCGTGTAAAAGTTGTCCCTCAGTTTGTCCTTCAACAACCGAAAGGTGGTTTCGTTTAGCGGACGATAGTAGATCGCGTATTCCATGGTATCGCCGTTTCGATCTTCGGCCTGCCATTGAAATGAACGTGCACCACGTTGAAAAATTCGCCGAGGCTGCACTTGAGCCGCCGCGCCAAACAGCGACGGATCAAGCCCTGACGACTCTACATTGGGATCAATCTGGAGCTGAGCAATCTGCTGCAAGCCAACGCCAATCGGCAGCGAACTAATTGACAACACTTCGGGAGCAACATTCCGGGGGAGATAAGCAAGGCTCGCGTCATCCATCCAGGTCTGACCTGCGTTGCCCCCCGATCGCAAGGTGGCTCGCCATTGCACAAATCTCGCGCGTGGACTCGAGATCGGACTTCCCTCTGGATCGCGATATGCACTGCTCCACTCGCTCCAGGTCGCATCCGGTCGCCCACCGTTCCCGGTTCGTGTCTGCAACTCTACGTTGCCGTTGCCGCGCCACCAGATTCGGCCCCAGGAAGCTGTCAGCTTCGCGTCACGAACGGGTGATTCATACGATCCTTCAGCAACCAATTCCTGCCCGAAGCGAAACAGTCTCCCCTGGTTGCTGGATGCCGCGTAGATCTGGTTTCCACGCGACAGAAATGAAGAGATCTGTCCTTCGCTCGATTGCAAGAGCAGCGTGTCGCGACCGTCGTTTGTAACTGAGTAGATGCGTCCCTTGTCGGAAGTTCCAATTAGCACGCTTCCCGGCTGCAATGCCGGAGCGATAGCGAAGGCCGTAATTGAGGTCGAACTCCAAACGACGTCCGCACCACCGTCCGGGAGTATTCGAAATACCGCGCTGCGTGCAGTTGAAACGTCCGTCCGACTGCGTGTCGGTTGGCCGGCAGGCTGAATTGGTACTCCAGTTTCGTCAATGGCTGTGATCGTCACAGACGTGCTCGTTCCGCCGCTACTTCCCTCCGCAGGTTGCACCACGGGCGGAGGAGCTGATTGTCCACGGCTGGCCGCGGCGGCATCGCTCAGAGCAAGCGCATAGATCGAACCGTCAGCCGCTGGAGCGAGGGCGTGTATTTCTCGCAGTTGCGCGTCAAAAAGAGCAAACGCCTTGCCTTCAGGTGAGATGCGCAGGACCAGTCCACCGGGGTCGGTTCCCGCAATCAAGTCTCCCTGGGCAGTGACGGCGAGCGATATTACATGGGTCTGATTGGTCGCAATCAACAACGAAGATTCCGGCTTCGCTCCCGCCGCGCGTACTCGATAGAGCTTGCCGTTGTCGCCGGTGCCGACCGCCAGCGATCCGTCGTTGAGAACTGCCAGCGACCAGATGTATTTGTCGGCAGGATCAAAAAACACCTCGGCGTGGCCATCGGCAGTTATCCGATAAACTTTTCCGTCAGGAGACGTCCCAGCATAGAGCGCGCCATCTTTGCCCGTGGCCAGCGCGGTGACATCCAATTCTGCAGCGTCATAAAACAAAGCGCCGCGTCCATCGGCAGACACTCTGAAAATCTTTCCATCGTGACCGGTGCCGAGATAAACATTACCCTGCGCGTCGACTGTGCTCGCCCAGACAAATGCCTGCTCGGTATTGAATACCTCGGTGAGACGCGGTGCCAGCATCAACATCCCGGTGTCGCTTATCGAGACTCCGCGGGAGTCACCCTTCAGCAAATCAGCCCGGCCACTCGTTTCCCAAACGACCGGTTGTCCGGCGTAAGTAGCGCCAGCCAAAACTGCAAGCAAAAGAATAGTGGCAGCAACGCCGCTGAGAAATTTTCCCGAATATTTTCGTCGTTTAGCTTTAAGCATATTTTAATTTTAGTTTCCTATGTATTTTGCGTAGAGCGATCGCGCCGTTGTGATTTCGCTCGTGCCCCTGATTATCGATCGTGCATCTTGAAAGACCGTCAGCTCGAAATCTCCGGTGCGAAAGCGCAGCAGATAGTCATTGAACTTAACCTCGCCGGTGACCCTGAGCCTTTCGGCAAGTTCCTCAAAGTTTAGCTGGCTGGCGTGGGCCGGCGAAATTTGTACTGCATTACGTCCGCACAACACTGCGGCAAAATCTCCGGACGCGGCTTCCAGTGTTTCAAATCGTCCCACTGCGCAGGTTTGACAGTCGGGCGAGGGTGGACCGGGATTGATTTTTCGCCACTCGTTGCGCCAAACATCAAACTGCATTAACGCGCCATGCAAGTCCTCGGTTTGTCCGGTGAGCAGTTTTAAAGCTTCCGTCACTTGAACCGCCGCCACCACGCTAATTATCGGCATGATTACCCCCGCCGTATCGCAGGTGGGTGCGCTGGCCGCGGGCGGCGCCTCTTCAAACACACAACGCAGGCAGGCTGTTTGATGCGGCCTGATGGTCATTGTTACGCCGTAAGATCCGACAGCCGCGCCATAAATCCAATTGATTTCGTGCTTGACGCACGCATCGTTGATCAGGTACCGCGTCGCAAAATTATCGGTGCCGTCCAGAACCACGTCGCAATCTTTGATCAGGCGCTCGATGTTCGAATGGTTTACGTCCGCGATCTTTGAGTCAACTTCTATATCGCCATTAATCTCACGGATGTGATTGGCGGCTGCGACCGCTTTAGGAATTCGTTCATCGGCATCCCGCTCGGTGAACATCGTTTGTCGCTGAAGATTTGAAGCTTCAACAAAATCACGATCGATGATTCGAAGTTTACCGACTCCCGCGCGAGCCAGGCTTTCGGCATGCGCGGATCCCAGCGCGCCACAACCAATGATAAGTGCTCGCGATTGGAGGAGCCGGCGCTGGCCTTCTTTGCCAATTCCGCTGAACAGTATTTGCCGGCTGTAACGTTCGATCATCTTTCAAGGCCTCGCTCAGCGGCTTCGTACATCAAGCTTTCCGGCGGCGGTGCGCCGGTCCACAATTTGAACTGCTCAACCGCCTGAGCCACAAGCATCACCAAACCGTCCAGCGTTGCGCATCGAGCCTCACGCGCTTCCTGTAAAAACCTGGTCTCAGTTGGATTGTAAACTAAGTCGTACACTAAGCGGGCACCGCGCAGTTGAGATGCCGTCGCTGGGGTTTCATTCTCAAAATGTCCCAACGTTCCCAATGGCGTCGCGTTTACCACGATGTCAAAGCCTTCGAAGCGGGCTTCGTCCAACTGCCTACACTTCGCTTCAAATCGGTCGGCCAGGGCGCTCGCTTTCGCGGCATCACGAGCAAAGACCGTAGCCTTCGCGCCTGCTTCCTTGAAACTCCATAACGCGGCGCTGGCCACGCCTCCGGCTCCGATAACTGCACAACGAGCGTCGCGCAGGTCACCGAACACGCGGGCGAGCGGTTTGATAAAACCTGCTGCATCGGTGTTTAAGCCGTGTAACGCTTCACCCTCAACGAGGATTGTGTTAACGGCTCCGATTTGTTGAGCGGCGGGTTCGATCCAATCCAGTTGCTTCATCACGGCAAACTTGTGCGGGGCCGTCACACTCAGGCCGCGCAGATGCCAATCGAGTTCTCGCGTCCGCGGGTGAATCATGCGCTTGATGAATGTTTTGAGGTCTCGAGTCTCAAACGGAATATACACCGCGTTGGTTCCCGTAGCCGCAAAAGCTGAGTTATGAATCAATGGCGACAAAGAATGTGAAACGGGACTCCCAACCAGTCCGAAGATCTGCGTCTGCCGGTCGATCTTCTCGAGTCGATAGACCTCCGTGAGTTCGCTGAGAGAGAGTTGTCCGGGAGCGGTAGCTGTTTCGCTATCCAGCGAGGCGTAAGTTAGAAAGCCACCGCGAGAGGGACCGAGAATACGAGTGGCGACTCCCGCTGCGCCCATGGCGATGGCGATCATCTCACGGCCGTCTTCGCGCGCGCGTTCCAATAGTTGAAAGACCGGCAGACAATCGATCGCGTCCTCCGCCTGCACGGCTATTTTCAAAACGCGCGCCGGCGTCCGACTCATACGGTCGTAAATCTGATCGAGTCTCTCGGGCACACTGACGAAATCATGGTGTGAACAAATAGTTCGACTCCAATCGATCGGCATCGACGGTGACGTTTCAGTGGTATTAAATTTCTCGGCAAGATCCAGCTCGACGTCGAAAAAGCTTGACGAGAAGATTGCATCTGACCAAAACGTCTGACGCGTAGCGTCATCAAGCACACGCCGGCCACCTTCCTGTGAGGGCCGGAAGGTCAGAATTGACTCGCAAGCTGATTGCTCCAGAAGTTTTGTGATTGACGCTGCGCCAGTCTTAAGTTCGAGTGGCTCAAGACAGTCCAACCTTACTTCAATCAGATCACAAACCTCGACAGCCGCTGCTATCGCGCGTTCGAGGGCGGCAACATTTGGTTCACAAAGTGAAATGCAAACACGTGGCTTTTGCGAAGAGTCCATTAAGGAAACTGGAAGGCGATAATTCCTGGTGAGGCAATCTCACTCGTCGAGATGTCGTGTGGGTGCTTCGGCGCCGAGATGTCGCGTAGTTCCTTCGGTCACACTTGGAACCGGAGCTCTCAATTCTCCCGTTCGAGGAGCACTGGTCCCGCCCAATATAGGAGCCGGAGCGCTAGCGGTTTGATTCGGGAAATACGCGCCCTGGCCGCCGGCCAGTGGCAAGCTGCCAGCCTCGTTTCGTCGAGAACCCACGATTGCTCCTACGCCTCTACCTATGTTGGAGAAACCCGGGATAAAAAAGCTCCAACCCCAAAAAACGCCACCAGGAAACTTGAGCATGATGGCGATTGCCGCCACTATGAAGCCAAGTCCTATGAAAACGTTCATGATGCCTTTCTCAAGGCTTGGTTCTATTTCTCGTTTGCGAGCTCGATCTCGTTCTCGTTTACGACGAATACGCGAGCCGAAGTCGTCCGGCTCCGGTGCTTGTGGCAATTGTCCGGAGAGTGCCTGCGGGACCAGGCTGATGTTGGCGCCGCAGACGCGGCAAAAGCTGGCGCCATCAAGATTCTGAGCCGCACAGTTTGGACAAAACATTCGCACCTCCCATCAACTTCCCGTCGCCCCCGAATAGAATCCTGGGTAAGCTTCGTTTTCTACCTTTTCAACTTCCCGACGGATCGCTGTCGCAAAGCTTCATAAAGAATAACGCCTGCAGCCACTGAAACATTGAGTGATTCTATCCGCCCCAGCAAAGGAATACGAACTAACGCATCGCATCGTTCCCGCACCAGGCGATGTAAGCCCGTGCCCTCGCCCCCAAGGAAGAGCGCGCTGGGTACGGTCCAGTCCCATTCGGTGTAGTCAGAGCTGCCATCCGCGGCGGCGCCAATTACCCAGATGTTACGTTGTTTCAACTGCTCTATCAATTGGACCAAATTGGTGACCCTGGCAACAGAAATGTGTTCAAGCGCGCCCGCCGCGGTTTTTGCTACTGTCGCCGTTAGGCCAACCGCGCGGCGCTCAGGAATGAAGACTCCGTTTACACCGGCGCATTCGGCGGTGCGGAGAATCGCCCCCAGATTGCGAGGATCCTCCACTGCGTCCAGCCCAAGCACGAGCGGTGGCTCGGTCGTGCCTACTCGCGCAGCCAAATCATCAAGCAGGTCGTCGGCGTCGCTATAGGTCGCGGCGGCGGCTCTGGCAATAACGCCCTGATGCGTCACACCAGGCAAGTTGCGATCGAGTGCAAACCTTGGTGCGCGATGTACCGGTACTCGAGCGTGTTTGGCTAAGTCTAACAACTCTCGCAGACGCTCATGCCTCGCTCCCTCCGCGATGGTGATCTGTTCGAGTTTGTGGTTGCCGGCCTTAAGAGCTTCGAGCACCGGAATGAGACCGTAAATTTGATTTGCTCCGCCAGACTCACTTGCGTGGTTGGAATCAGAATTGTTTCGCGACTCAAGGGGTCTGTCTTCGCCACGAACAAATCTTGGCCTGCCTGGCTTGGGCGGTAGCTGGTGTGACTTTCGAGTCGTCATCAATTCTCTCCGAGTTCGCCGAGGGTATTGCTTGCCTGTCCTGAAGGCGCGGCAGCAGCCAGATGATGACGAAGTCGCGAGTATCGTGAAAACTGCATTTCATTGGTTAGTTCCATGATGCTTCCGATGCTGTATTTCCCCGGCCGATCGCGACGCCAACCGCTGGATTCGTTTTGTTGTTCGGAGGGCCAGACTGGTTCCAGGATCTTGCGCACCGAATCGTACGAGTCGTCATACTCAACACCTGGCGCGTAGTCGCAAAAGAGCTGCAGCAGCCTGGTGATGTTTTCTCCCGCAAGCAGACCTTTTTTTGATTCCAGACAGGAAAAGTCAAAGCTATTGGCCGCAATTCGAAACGGCATCGCCTGGGCTCGAGTGTAAAGGTCAGCGACGATTTCATCAGTGAAGAATTCACTTGAATCCAGGATGCTGTTCTCGTTCCGCGTGCCCTTTCGCTCTTTCATTTCAACTCGTTTAACCATCACCCTACCGACAACCAGCAATACAAGATCAGACCAGGGAACCGGGATGAAGGGGGCTTCAGGAGTTTGATATGCATAGATTCCCGATTCATCAATCTCAAGAGCGCGCACTTTTACAACCCCTGAACCGTCGGTCCCCGGCTCGGCATCTGGCATAATAGAGGAGTCAATTCCCAGGAGGCTGAGCCGTCGCTGTACCAGTTGCGCTTCGTCGATTGTGGCAGCGCGCGCAAGCGGCAAAGGTGTTTCGGAACTCAGGATGCGACTGAGGTCCTCGGGACGCAACCGCAAAAGGCCAGCCGCCTCAGCCAAGGCTGCAGGGGTTAGATTTGCGACCGAAGGCAGGAGAAAGTTGTTATACCCCTGTTCCCATTTTTCCAGGGGCCTGAGCGCCGGCTTTTGCAGGTTAGCGGTAGTTTCATTGCTCGGCAGAACCGACGCACAATAGAGGCAGTTGACTCGAGTTGGCGGATTCGCCCGCAGGCATTCGTCACATCGCACCATTTGATCAGGCGCAAAAGGCGCGGGCGCAAGATCCTGCGGTTCGTCAGTCGTCCAGCTGGGAAGCGGAACGTTTTCGTTATCTTTGTGCAACAACTCCTCCAGGACTCTGGATTATACGACGCAGCAAACTTTCTATCGAACTTTTAACCCAATGCTTATTCCGTTCAATCTGGTTCATGAGACGGCGCGCAGGCTCAGCTTCGTCATAATTGTTTTCGTGTCAGCGTTGGTGTTCAGCAGTTGTGCTGCTTTGCAACCTCCGAACGTAACTGGTCCACCAGGTAAGAATTCACTTTACCCTATTCTCTTGATCGAGGACGCTAACCGGAAAGAAGCAACGCTTGCAGCTTTGAATCGGCTCGGGCAGCTGTCTGGAAAGTCGAACGGAGCACGGCCACAGCTTCAACCAGTGACGGGAACGATTCTTGGCCTGTCTGCGCAGGCGAGCGGTTCCTTTCTTCTCCCAAAGGTTGGAGCCGCCGCAACTATGAACGAGGAAGAAACGAGAGAATCACTGCGGCGGTTCATCAGAGACTGGCAGGAACTCATCGGGTCTGATCCCGCCAAGCTTTCACTGATCGAGCGAACTGATCTACCTGACGGCTCGAAGCTTGCCAGCTATCAACAGCGTCCTTTTCGTTATCCTATTCGTGGAAACTACGGCAAGTTGCAAATAAATTTCACCAGCGACCGACGCGTCCTCAATCTCACCAGTTCCTGCATACCCGATGCCGATCGGATCCAGAGCGCGCTTTCCGGTCTTAACGTTCGCCCGAGGTCCGAGGAAACTCTACAGAAGCTTCGCGCCCAGGGCTTGACCTACCTAGACGCACAAGGAATCCGGCGGAACTTCTCCATACCGCCCTCCAGCGAAATGACAGCTCGCCAAATGACAATTTATATCGTCCCCGCCAAAGACCAGCCCGATGTTCTCGAGTTTCATCTGGCGTGGGAGATCGAATTTACTAATGCTCCCATCAAATTGGCCTATGTCGACGCCCTGACCGGCGAAGTTGTGGCCACTGAATAGCGAACCTCGCCCGTTCACCAAGAGTCTGCTTGACCAATTACCCACAAAAAAGCATCCTAGGCTCGATAAAGTAAAACCTTTTTGGAGTTGGCTATCAGATGAATAATATTGATCCTACACAGAATATTTCATGGCAATTGGGACATCGAGGGCGAGTGGCGGTCTTTATTGATGGAAACAACCTTTTTCACGCTGCCCGCTTCCACAATATCGATATCGACTACAACAAACTGCTTCGCGTCCTGCTTGGGGACGGTCGACTGCTGAGAGCTTTTTTCTACACTGGGGTTGACGTGGGGGCGGAACGACAGCAGGGTTTTCTGTTGTGGATGAGACGGAATGGCTTTCGCGTAATTCAAAAAGAATTGAAGACGTTCTATGACGGAAGCCGGAAAGCAAATCTTGATGTGGAGATTGCGGTTGACATGTTGTCGCTGGCCGGTCGTTACGATACGGCCGTGCTCGTGTCTGGTGACGAAGATTTCGTCTACGCTGTAAACGCAGTCGCGTATAAAGGATGCCGCGTAGAGGTCGCAGGCTTTCGTTCCAATACGGCGCCGAAACTAATCGACGTCGCCGATTATTTTATTGACCTGGGCGAAATAGCGGATCGGGTTCGCAAGGACGCCATTCATGGCCACCGCTATGATGAACGCGATATTCATGAGCAACAACCCACCCAATACCTGCATGAGCAAATTCAGCTTGAGGAATCCGCGGACGATGGATTTCAATCATCTTTACGAGTCGTCCTCGAAACAACGATTGAGGAGGAGTCTGAGCAGTTCGGCACTGCCGTGGATTTCATTCGCATAACTGACGAACATTGAATTTATGAAGCTGTTTACGATCGAAGAAGCGAATGCGCTCCTGCCATCTGTGCGCGAGATCCTGCAAAAGATTCAGCGTTCGCGTCGGCGTTTGGCGACCTATCGCCGCGAGGCAAAGTTTGCTGCGAAAGGCGCAGAACAAGGGGGCGGTGGAATGGAAGGCGGGGCGCTCTATGCCGTGGTTCTAACGCAATTCACCACGGAAATGTCAGAGCTGGAAGCTTTAGGCGTGCAACTAAAGGATTTTGAACGTGGCCTGGTCGATTTTCCTTCGCTTCGCGACGGCCGGGTCGTCCTTCTTTGTTGGCAGTTAGGCGAAGGCGATGAACTCGAGTGGTGGCACGACATGGAAGCTGGGTTCGGTGGTCGCACGCCTCTCTAAGAACTTTTCCACAGGACGATTCCTCACGGGGCAATTTCCGGTCGCTCGGACAACCTCAACGCCTCTTATATTTTCTGGTTGACCACTTAAAGTAGTTCCTGATACGATGCGCCCCGACTACGCAGGAGTCTGCCCGGTTTTCAGTCAGTCAACTAGCCCGGGCTCAGACCGTCCCCTACGGAGGCAGCTTGGTATGCGATGTCCCGCGTGCGGAGCCCGTTATCAGAACTTTTCCGTTAGGTGCCCGGAATGCGGCGCTCTCCAGAAAGAGAATTCAGCGGATAGCACCGTACAAACTCAGTCAAATCAGATAGATATCATGAAAGAAACAGCGCCGCCGAAAACTGCTCAAGCTTCCCCCGCGCCAAAGAGAATGACTTCATTGATTGAGTTTCCGGGCGTCAATCGAACACCTCTGCCGGAGTGGCGGAAAGAATTGGGTGAGCGAGTACGCGAGGCGCAGGAAAAACGCGCGCAAAAAGCAATGATCGAAGCTGCGGAAATTGAACCTCTGTTCAGTGACCTTGAACCTAAGACGGCACCGATGCTTGAACTCCTCCCGCAAGCTGAAACTACGCCGATGAACCCGCTGGTTGTAGCAGCCTTACGACGTATTGAACGCGCCCATTCCCAAGCTGGCG
>Ga0070698_100009192_pt1 | contig 10606 bp, 10 predicted proteins | sample KBSK1502metaG_FD_65477 | JGI IMG/M metagenome (GOLD analysis project Ga0070698, IMG submission 65477) | Corn, switchgrass and miscanthus rhizosphere microbial communities from Kellogg Biological Station, Michigan, USA - KBS K1-50-2 metaG | ecosystem: Host-associated > Plants > Roots >... | reverse complement strand
TGATACACTTCAGTTTTTACCACAGGAGGAAGGACGAATAAGATTTAATGTTGCCGATAGCAGTTTGGCTTATGACTATTTTATTAATGATCATCTTGGAAATATAAGGATGATTCTTACTGAGCAAGGACAAACCGATGCTTATCCCGTGGCGTCACTTGAAACGACACCGTTGTCCAATGAAAAATTATATTATTCCAATTTAGATACTGGTAGGGTAAATAAAAATACAGTAACTGACTATCCCAATGACACATATACTAATCCTAATGATTATATACAAAAACTAAATAGCAACGGCGCTAAAATTGGGGCTAGCCTAGTTCTTAAAGTTATGGCTGGGGATAAATTTAATTTGCGTGTAAATAGTTGGTGGAAAAGCACGAATTCACCTGGTACTCCAGTTAGCCCATTAAATGACCTTTTAAGTGCTATATCAGGAAGCATTGGAAGCTTGGGAGGTTTGCATGAAACAGCTTCTGAAATAAATAATAGCGGGGTGTTGAACCCAAATGTAACGGGATTTCTGAATAGCCATAGCGGTTATACTACCAGTAAACCAAAGGCATTTATTAATTGGATATTATTCGATCAACAATTTAATTATGTAAGTGGCAGTAGCGGATTTGAACAGGTTGGAAGTAGTAATACATTCACTACTCATACTCAAACAAATTTAACACTAGCCAAAAATGGTTATTTGTACATTTATGTAAGCAACGAAACTCCTAACATTGATGTGCTCTTTGACAATTTACAAGTCACACATATTCGAGGGCCATTAATTGAGGAAACTCATTATTATCCATTCGGGCTCACGATGAATGGCATTAGTTCTAAGGCGCTAAACTTCGGAAGCCCTGATAACAAATTTAAGTATAACTGCAAAGAAGAACAGCGTAATGAGTTTACTGACGGTTCAGGGCTTGAATGGTTAGATTACGGAGCAAGAATGTATGATAATCAAATAGGAAGGTTCTTTAACCTTGACCCGAAAGCCGATATGATGCGTAGGCATTCTCCTTACAATTTTGCTTTTGATAATCCAATTAGATTTATTGACCCGGATGGAATGGGCCCAAAAGATATAATTTACCTAAATGAAAAAGGAAAAGAAATTTATCGTGTTAAAGACCAACTTGATCAAACCTTTGTTATAAGAACCACAAAAGGGAACTCTGACTTATATACTCAAGAGGAAATAGACGCTGGTAAAGCGAATGTTACCGTTAATTCTATTTCAAAAGCCGATGCCAAAAACACAGAGACAGAAATTTCCAAAGGAAATCTTACAGGTGACCACATGAAGAATGTTGTAGAGATCGAAAATGTTTCTACAATGAAGGAGATGTATAACATTGTAAAGAAGGACAATGGCAGCGGAGGAACATCGGATGCAAATAACAGAGAGTACGGAGGAGTTGTATCTAAAGATCGAGTAGTTCAGGAGTCTCCGATGGGCCCGGTAAAAAATCCGCAGACTGACCCTAATGCTGAAGTTGATATAAATAGCAAAAGTACCGACAGGGCAGAATTCCATAGCCATCCAAGTGGAGATGTTACTGATCGTCCAGGCAGTAATACAATAGGCGGGAAAACAACAACAAACAATTGGGTGCAAGGCCCATCAGATGTAGATGTCAGCAACATTGGAAATAGAACAGGATATGTATTTGGTCGAAGAGATGGAACGATTTATATCTACAATAAAACGGGAATAGTAGCAACCTTACCTGATAAAATACTTAAAAAGTAACCTACATGATTAAAATAGCATTAACTATAACGATATTTTCTTTTTTAAGTTTTGCAAAATCGCAGGCACAAACTATTAAACAGTTAGATAGTATTGTATATGGAGATTATGGAGGAAGCGAATTTAGTGCTATGAAGGAAAGGTATGCTAAGATTTGTGCTGACTATATTCAAAAGTATTATGCTGCAAAAGCTATTCCTTTAGTTTACTTAGATATTCGAGTTAGCCAAGCATATATTAATGATACTATGGAATTTGCTTACGATAATTTTTATGGTAATGTATTGGATAATGATACCTATGATAGAAGCGGAAAATATTATCAACCAGGAGTAAGAATAAAGTTACGAATGAAGAAAGATAGTCCTGAAAGCTTATTAAAATTGTTAGATTATGCAATCAACAACCTTGATGTATTGAAAGAAAGAAATACTAAGGTTAGCAAACTTGATTATTATGATAGACCTAAATCCCCTGTACTACCTAAAAAGAAAGTCGCTCGGATACTCCATAAGAGAACTTCCAAAAAGATAAAAGATTTTTTAATGCATACTACTACAAGGTAATGTTATTAATAACAACAAGGCCCCTCACGGGGCTTTTGTATTATGCGTAAGCTTTCTTGTTTTAGCATCTCGAAGGAAAGCATCATGATTGGATAAAGCTATTAAACGATAACAAGTCTGATTGGCTGGCGAATTTTGTTCTCTATGATATGTATAAAAAGATGCTTTATTATTTAATACGGTATTAAAAACAAGAAATAAATGGGAGGTCTCTGCAAAAGAAAAAGATATTAGTCGCTGGAAACTTTATTTAAAGTAAAATGCAAAGCCCAACAGTGGCGAAAATTAGTTAATTCAGTAATGAATTAAGAAGCTATTTGTTTCGGTAACAAGATAGTTTAGGGACACTTCTTCGCTTAAACTGTCCAATTAAGAGCAAACGATTATGATGTACAAATGGAAAGTTTAATATTGATACTTTACTGAAAAATTTGAATATATTCGTCACCATATGTTATAGCAATAATAATTCTCTAAATTATATGGACCTTCTAATGACAAGTTTAATTTTTTTATCCTAATTAGCTCCAGTTGTTTTTTTTTGTAGATTGTCTCACCCAAACTACGTATCCATTGAATAGTTGAAGGTTTCAGATCAAGTCTTGTAGAATCAAGTAAAATATAATCCGGATTATATTTATCAATAATGATTTTTCTTAATGAATCTGGATTCTCTTTAGTGAAAAACGCTTTCACCGCTTCTCTTCTTTCTTTAGAATCTTTTATCCAATACACAGGTTTACCTGTAGAGATTACTTTACCATTAAATGAGGGAATTCCTAAACTGGAACCAAGATCAGATAAAACAAGATCGTCAGGATTAATCTTTTCTCTAAGAAATTCATAGCCCTTGTAAAAATGACCAGTGGGAATATAGAAAGTTTCAATTATTAGTTTTCTGTTTAGTAGAAGGCAAAAAAGAAAGCAAAAACTGACAAAAAAAATGTATAAAATTCTTTTGACATTTTTATGGAAAAAAAATGTGACAATTAAATAAGCGATCAATATTTGCGTAAACATCATAATTCCTGAAATAAGCCTGGAAAATCCATACATTTTTAAAAAATAACCAGCTACAAATAGTACTACCATAATTGCAACGGAAACAAAAAAGAAGTAAGTGATCTTGTTTTTGGGTGCGAAAAATATTCCGGGAATCAATGCCAGAAATGGCCAAGCAATTCGTCGTTCACCATGATAAAGTCTTTCCCATGAAGTATTAAATTCTTCATTGTAGCTGAACAAAACGTCTGGCATATTAAAATATGGCCAAAAGAACGATAACAGTATTGTAGTAACAATTAATAAAAAGGATCTTAAAAAAGTAAATTTGAATGTATATCCGCTAAGGCTGAAATTTAGACCAATGATCAAAATAAATAATAGGATACCAGTATTTGGATGAGTTATAAAAACTATTGTACTTAATAATATGATCCAAATCGTTGGTCGGTCAAAATATGCTAATTTAAAATTATTGATAAGGATCGAAAGTGTAAGAAATGTCAATGATATTGCAAATGTGGAAGGATATGGCAAGACCGAGTGAAGCACCATGAAATGATAAAAGCCGCTCCAGCCGTACGGCCCATTGCCCCATAAGAAAAGGGCAAAAATCAAACCTAATGCCGCGATGAGGCTTGCCTTTTCTTTAAAAAGGCTCTGGCAAAACCTATAAAATGAAAATAGAAAAAGAACTAGGTTAAAAAATGCCATACAAGTCAATGCCTGGATCGAATTTAAATGTGCAGCTTTTGCGAATGCTGCAACAGCTACCGAGTAAGGAGAAAAGAAAGGATGGGGTGTATTTAATTTTAAATATGGATGAGATGGATGTAAAAGATTTTCAGATAATGCTTTTATTGCTGATGAATGATCCCAAAAATCGCTTTGCCAGTTTCCTTTCAGAATTGCAAACGACTCAAAAATAAACAAAGCTGTCGCAACTAAAAGAAATGAATATTTATTTACTAGCTTGGAGATAGTTTGAAAAATTGAAAGATGTCCTAATAACATTTCTTTTCAGTTAACTTATCAATTCCTAAAATTAAGTGAATAGAGTTTATTAAATGAACGGTAAAAAGGTTTCGGTCTCATTCCTTCGACAAAAATACACGCCAGCTCGCAGCGTAGCACTTTTAACAAAGAGCTACGCTTTTTGCTTCGTGAGACTTTCCATGCCTTCGGCTTGGAAAGAATCTCACTTGCAAACGCTGTCATGATTTTTGTAACTCAGTTCAGTCGCCTTCATCCGGTGCTTATGAAGCTGTGTTGCCAGTTCCGCATCCGCTTCACTTACAACACATCTTCCGCACCTCCACATTTTTTAGCCCACCGTTTTACGGCAATCAGAAAAGTATCTCCACACACAAAGCGTAGCTGATATTTTCTTCTGCCTTACGGTGGGCAGGCGCCACCGGCCACCACTGGCTGCGTTTAGGCTACAGATTCACAGAGCTATGCTTATACCTTCGGTATGCTTTCACTGTAGCCTGCACTGTGCAAGGATCATTCCTTTCAGTCATTTTACTCCTTGCCCCAGCCTGTGGTATGGCGCATTTGGTGGCGCTGAAAAAAGGGTCTGGATTTATTAAAAAAAGAATTTGGATTAATTCTGTGACTTCTGAATAGCCAGCCATTATTTTTTGAGCCTGAAAAGCTCGGAATAATTACTTCATTTTACTATTTTTCGTTGATGCTAATTTGAGCAGAAAGCAATTTAAGCCACTAAACCATATCAACCGTGAAAAGAGGATTTAAAGCAGAAGCCGAACGTAAGGCTATTTTTTATCGTCAGCTATTAAGTTTAAAGGAGCATGACCCTTTGCCTTCAAGACAATTGGCCGATCATTTAAAGATACGGCTACTTACACCTAAAGACATCCCTCATATAACTGATGAAATACTTAAAGTGCTTCTGGTAACCGGAAAGGATAATTGGTCAGCAGCCATCTATGTGAAGGATGATCAACATTTCATCATTCATAATCCTACACACTCAGCTTTTCGTCAGGAGAGTGACATAATGCATGAAATAGCACACTTGCTTTGTGGGCATGAACTTAAAGATCTTGAGACTGCAATGATGGGTTGTCTTCTGCCTCTAAGAAAGTATGACCAGGAACAGGAAGATGAAGCAGAGTGGTTAGGATCTTGCCTGCAACTTCCCCACAAAGCGCTATTTTATTATTATAAAATTAAAAAGATGAAGGAGGACGATATTTCAAAGTTGTTTAATGCAAGTGCACAAATGGTCCGTTACCGGATTTCGGTAAGTGGTGTAAGAAAAATAAACTGGCGCAGATGATCAATACTACTTTACATGCGTATAAGCGAGATTGATCATCTTGATCAACGCTTCAGCTACATCCTTCGGCAACGTTTTGTCGGCCCGCAAATTAGCTACTACGACCTGTTTCTTTGAATCATTACCCTTTTGAGGTGAAGTGAAGAATTCGATTGAAACTTCAAGCCATTTACAAAGTTTCATATAAGAATCGATGTCAGGAAGATTGCCGTTTTCAACTCTTGAAAGAGTTGATAGACTTATTCCTATTTCATTCGCTACTTCCCTTAACCCCTTGTCACTTCTTTTCGATTTGATCATTTTTGATAGCGCATCGATGTTGATAGAGTGCATAATAGGGTTTAACTTTTTTGAATTTTGTTGTGTTTCAGCAAAGGTAACTTTTTTTTATATATGAAACAAATTCGTATCTTTGATGAAAAGTTTGTTTCACTTGTAAAAAAAACGACTATGAACACAAATCTACAAAACAAAGGTAACGATGCACAAGGTAAGCCTGATCACGGTGAAGACAACGAAAAAATAATCACATTGGTGATCGTGGTGAATACTACGCCAACGACAGTAAAGATTAATGAAAATGCTCCTTTAAAAGCGGCAGCTGAGAAAGCGCTTGAGCAAACTCACAACACTGGAAGACCCCTCAGTGATTATGAATTGAAGCTCAATGACCAGGTACTCGACATGAACAAGAAGGTTAAGGATTATGGATTAAAGGATGGAACAGAACTTTTCTTAAGCTTAAAAGCAGGAACCGGTGGAGCAAATTAATCCGGCTATTGTAATTGAGGTGGCACCGGCTGTATCGTTAGCTTCTGCATCTGCTAATTTGCAGATCATCGATCCAGCCGTGTCACAAGCCAAGTTTGAGGAAGAGACAAAGTTATTCCTCAACTCTGCTGGTCTACACAGAAAGCGAGGAATAATCGTATTGGATTGTTCGTTCCCGAACATCAAACTTGCATTCTGTGCTCGACAAATCATTCCGGCTCCAGTAGTATTCGCTGTAAATATTAATTACACGAACTACGATATGGAGGCTTTATCAGTGAAGTTTATTAATCCATTTACATTTGAGCTGATCACCTTACAAGAACTACGTCACAATTTCAGTCGAAAAGTTCCAATTGGTAATGGGCAAATGCGAAGACAAAATTTAGCACTAGGATTACCTGACGGTACACCATTTATTTGTTTACCCGGAATACGAGAATATCATAAGCACAGTGATCATTCTAACGATCCATGGCTTACACACAGAGGCAAAGGTGGTGAAGGGACACTCGGCTTTATCGTAGACAAGCTTCACCAATATGGTATTGCTGCAATAAACGGTTATCATTTGCCACTCACTATTCCCGAAGTATTATTAGGAATAGATCTTAATAAACTCCCGTCATGAGCAACTTCCAGGAAATAACTAAGATCATATTACCATTTCGTTTCGTCGAACATATATACAGGCATTTGCGCAACGCAGGGAACGACGGAGTTGAAGGTGTTGGATTATGGTTTGGTCAGCAACAAGAAAATGTTTTCAATGTTTGCAGCAGCCTGATACCAGCACAACAGGCCTATCAGTTGGAGGAAGGATTACTTTACCGAGTTGACGGTGAAGAATTACACCGAATTAATAAATGGGCATACGAGCAAAAGTTTGTGCTTGCAATTCAAATACACAGTCATCCGGGAAGGGCTTTTCATTCGGAAACCGATGATGCATACCCTATCGTTACATCGCTTGGTGGTTTCTCAATTGTGATACCCAATTTCGGATTTGATCCTATCGATAAAAAATATTGGAAAGTTTATCGACTGACATCAAACGAGTGGAAGGAAATGTCTGATGAGGAAGTAAATGAATTATTTCAAATTTTATAGTATGGGACTTGCAAAATATCTTGGTAAATCGGCGCTCAGTGCCTCACAAGTATTGAAGGATTTCAATTACGAGGGCTTTAAGCAAATACTATTGTCACAAAGAATATGTATTTGTTTTGATAAGAAAGCTATTGCAAGTGCTGAAGGATTTGCCACTATTGATATGCTGGTTCGTTTGCTATCCAGGCTGTATCCTAACCTTCAACTCAGATGTATAGATGGAAGATCACCAGACCTGGACTATTTTAATGAGCTAGCTCATTCTATTAATGAATATATTGATCTTTCCATCTCTGCACCAACTGCAGTTATTGTTGTAGGTGATATACAAGTTAAATTTCCCTGCTTACAATTTTTTGCAGGCTCTGATCAATGGCTTGCCCGGTTCTCTATGCAACGTCCACAGTTGTGTGGTGATTCAATAAATCGTTTTGGTGCTGGTGCTGCTGCTTGTTTTGCAGCGGCAAATATTTTTCGCCATGTGTTTAAAGACCAGTTGCCAGGTGTAGAATTGGATAATGAATTTGTCTATTCAACTTTTAATGGTTGTATTAATGAAAAGGCTCAGCAGGGGCCGGCGTTAGGAAATATTAATTTGAATAATACTGTACTTGTTGGTTTGGGTGCCATTGGCAATGCAACTGCATGGGCATTGAAAGACGTAAATTTATCAGGTAGTCTTCATCTGGTGGATGGTCAGAAGATCGACTCTTCCAATCTTCAAAGGTATGTGCTGGCCACAGAGGCTGATATCGACAAACAAAAAACAAAACTGGTAGATATATTTTTGAATAGCGCAGCTGTTAAATCATTTCCATATCATTTCGATGAATACATTTCCGTACGTGGTAACTGGAAAATTTTCCGTGCAGCAGTTTGTGTTGATTCGGCAGAAGATCGCCGACTAGTTCAGGGTAGTTTACCCAACAGGATCATCAATGCATGGACGCAGCAGGATCAGTGTGGTTTATCCCGTCACTATAATTTTCTAAATGATCCCTGCCTTGCATGCCTTTATCATCCTGTGAGAGAAGAAAAAAGCCTGCCGATTAAGATTGCTGAGAGTTTTGGATTTACCGAAGTCATGCAGATTAATATGGTGAGAGATTATATGGCTCATCAAAGACCTGCTGATATACCAATGATTCAACTAATCGCACATATTAAGAACATTGATGCACAAGCTTTGCAACCTTATATAGGAAAACAATTGCAGGTATTCTATGCTGAAGTGATTTGTGGTGGAGTAATGATGCAATTGACTGGTAGTACGCAAAAGCAAACAGCTGAAGTACCATCGGTCTTTGAATCAGCTATGTCCGGAATACTTCTTGCAGCAGAAATTATAATTGATTGCAGCAACATTCGTAGTGGTAAAGCATCAACCATCCATAAGCTGAATTTACTTAAACCGATAACACATTATACTTACGATATGTTAGATAAAACATATGCACCGGATTGTATTTGCCACGATCAAATCTATCGGAATAGTTATGCAGAGAAGTGGATTGTTGGATCAAAAAAGAGTTCAAAGATGGAAGATCATACCCAATACGAAAAAGGTGCTCGAACTTTTGAAATCGAAAAAACTAATGAAAGAATTGCTGAATAACCCACCGCTCCTGTTTATGAAAGTAATGACGGGATCAAGTTCTCTGAACAGATTCTCGATGCAGCGTATTTGGATTCTTTTCCAAAACTCACCGGCAATCGTATAGTGGATGTGAGTGCAATTCTGAAACATTTTAAAGCCCATGGTTTCAAAACCATAACTACAATCACCCATACTTCAAAGGGGATAAAATTCAGTTAGAATTATTATCTGAAATGTTTATAAAATCGGCAAAATGGACAATGAATTTTTAGATTCAGTATTGCAAAAAATTGAAGAAAAAAAATCCTACTATATGGAGGTACTTCAATCAGAATATACTCATGAAATTGTAGTTTCAAAATTATGGCCAGCAATTGAATACCTAAATGAAGAGGGTTTACTAAAATCGAGACTTGTTGGAAACCAAACCTGGATTGAATTATCTCCAAAAGGGCAACGACATTTATTAAATGGAGGATTTCAGGGAAAAAGAATAATAATGCCTTGCTGGTATATTACTGATCCGGAAAGATTACAGAATAAGAAAGATGGTAAACCCTACGCTGATTACATTACTACTGATGATTATTTTGAATTAGACAAAAGGATTGATAACATCTTCATTGAGGGGTTTATAAGGAGAAAGGATCGTGCACAACCTTATTTGAATGACGTTAGAGAAAGACTCACATATATCACGGACTTTTTTGAACGGAAGAAAGTCTATTTCACATTTGACAGAATTACTCTTTATCAACTCACGGAAATTTATCCAAGTAATCCAAACCCACTTCGATTCATTTTGAAAAGAATAGATTCTTCTAAGATTCTGAAACTGAACCAGGCATTTATGATTATGCCCTTTCATAAAAATGAATTAGACGACTTTTACTTTTCTCAAATTAAACCATTTTTGAAAGAGAAACTCGGCATTGATATTTACCGGGCTGATGATTTTCGAAATAACGATATAGTTATAGAAACTATTTATACATTAATAGAAGAAAGTGAATTTATAATTGCAGATACCACAATTGAAAATAAAAATTCGTTTTATGAGCTAGGGTATGCTTCGGCTGCAGGAAAGGAAATAATTACTATTCAGAATAGAGGCATTGAACAAAAGCTATTTTTTGATCGGGCACATATTCGCTCTATTTTATATGATCCCAATGATATTTCTAGCTTTCACTTTGATTTAAAATCTACAATTGAAAGTATAAGAGTGAAACCATAGGTTAGGTATAAAACTGCTTAAAGGTTTTACTCGTTCCTTTTGATTTATTTTCGAAGACACTTTTAGATCCTTCATTTAAAAGTAGGATTGACTCCAGTAGCATCCGGTAAACAGACATCAATCAATTCCATACATTCTTTATAAGCCCCTAAAAACTGGCCATCATCTCTGAATACTTTAATGATTTCCTCTGCTTTGTTTTTCATTTCAGGGTTAGTTTCGTTGTTGTTCAAATCAAATACACTTTTATGAATTCTTCCGA
>Ga0070698_100009191_pt1 | contig 10607 bp, 8 predicted proteins | sample KBSK1502metaG_FD_65477 | JGI IMG/M metagenome (GOLD analysis project Ga0070698, IMG submission 65477) | Corn, switchgrass and miscanthus rhizosphere microbial communities from Kellogg Biological Station, Michigan, USA - KBS K1-50-2 metaG | ecosystem: Host-associated > Plants > Roots >... | reverse complement strand
TCGGCGCGGGCATCGTGGGACTGACCACGGCGGTCACGCTACAGGAGCGCGGCCATCGCGTGCGCGTCGTCGCTGCGGCGACGCACGACACGACGTCGACGGTCGCCGCCGCGATCTGGTTTCCGTATCGCGTCGGGCCACCGGCCAAAGTCGTCGACTGGGCGGCGCGCACGCGGCGCTGGCTCGTCGAGCTTTCGCGCGTTCCCGCCGCGGGTGTCGACATGCTCACGTGCTACGAGCTCGCGCATGACGAACCGCCGTGGTGGATCGATGCCGTCGGCGCGGAGCTCGCGCGCGCACCGATCGATGGCGCGCCGACAGCATGGCGCTTCAGCGCTCCGCGTGCGCAGCCGTCGCTGCTGCTGCCGTACCTCACATCGCAGCTGCGCGTGGCGATCGAGCAGCGCATCGTCACCGACCTCGCCGCCGAGCCCGCCGACCTGGTGATCAACTGCACCGGTCTCGGCGCGCGCACGCTCGCAAACGATCGCGAGCTCACACCGCTGCTCGGCCAAATCGTGATCGCCGAGCTCGGCGACGCCGACCCTGCCCTCGCGCTCGGCGATGACCGCGATCCCGACGCGACGTTCTACATCATCCCGCGGCGTGACGAGCTCGTGCTCGGCGGCTGCGCGATCGCGATTTCGCCCGAAGCGCAGCCGGCGATCGACCCCGCGATCAGTGCACGCATCATCGAGCACGCGAAGCGCCTGGGGCTCTCGATCGGCGCGCTACGCAACGAGCGCGTTGGCCTACGGCCGTATCGTGCCGAGGTGCGCCTCGAGCGCGACGGCCGCGTCGTTCACAACTACGGTCATGGCGGCGCGGGATTCACGCTCTGCCGCGGTTGCGCCGAGGATGTTGCCGCGCTAGTCGATTGATCGAGATGCGTGATCATCGTCCCTGCATTCGGGCGCTCCTCTACGTCGTACAGTTCCACGACGATCCGCCGGCGTCGGACGCCGTCGAGCACGCGCTCACGACGGTCGTACGTCGACACGCTCTCGACGCGAACGCGGACCAATATCTGTGGGCGGTGCGCGCCGCGCTGGCGAGCGACGAGAAGCTCTCGACGCTCATTCCTCAGAGCCACTCGGAAGCTCGCGTCCGCGCGTTCTTGCGCGAGGTGGAAAACCGGCTAGCTGCCGAACTGAGTTGAGCTACATGCTCGCGAGCTGCTTCGCGATCGCATCGGCACGCGCGGCTGCGTCGAGCTTGGCATCGAGCGCGGCTGCGTTGCGGTACGCGGCCACGGCCTTCGCCAATAGCTGCTTGCGCGCCGACGGATCGCGACGCGCCTTCGCCTCGTACAAGAGTGCGAGGTCGTAGTGCGCCTCGGCGCGTTTCGTGTCGCGCTTGATCGCGGCCTGATACGCGGCCTCGGCTTTATCGAGCTCCCCGAGGCCGCGCGCCGCGACACCACGCGCGACGTCGGCGTCGTAGCTTGGGACCTTCACCATTGCGAGGTACTTGTTCGCCGCGTCGTAGCGACCAACGCGAAGCGACGCGAGTGCGGCGGCCAGGCGCGTGGAGTCCGACGCCCGCGGCGATGCGAGCGCGCGCTCGAGCATCGCGATCGCGGCGGGCCATGCATCGCGGCTCGCGTAGAGGACGGCACGCAGCTCGAGCGCGCTCGCGAGAGCGTCGTTGCGGGCGAAGGCGTCCGTGAGGAGCTGCGTCGCGAGATCGGGCTTGCGGTTGTCGAGCGCGACGTGCGCGAGGACCACGTAGGGCGTGGCGTCGTCGTGATCGAGCGCGAGCGCGGACTGTGCGTGGAGCGTGAGATCGGCTTCGAGCTGCTTGCGCGCGATAGCAGTCGTCGGCAGCGCACGCCAGCGCTCGAGCTGCGCGACCGCGAGATTCGTGTGCGCCGCGGCAAGCTTTGGATTCTTCGCGAGTGCGCGCTCCCAGTGGGTGGCGGCGGCGGCGTGGTCGCCGCGTCGCCACGCCTCTTCGCCGAGATTTGAGAGCTTGCGTGCTTCGTCGGCCGGCGCCGCATCGAGGATGGGATCGAGCGGTCCGATCGATGGATCTGCATGGAGCTCGTGCTGCGGGAATTCGTTTGGCTTTGCGAGCTGCGCTTCGCGCCAGCAGGCGCGCGAGAACGGGTCGCTGATGCCGTACTCGCGCGCCTTGTCGATGCACGTGCGCAACGACTCGATCGCTTGCTCGGCGAGCGGCACCGCTTGCATGCGCATGATCTCGCAATACGCGGCGGTCTTGTCCTTCGCGAATTGCCCCGAGGTGACATCCTTGGGAAGCTCGCCGACGAGGAGCGCGCGCTCGAGCGCCTGCACACTCTGTGCGAGCCGCAACATCGCGGCGACGGAGCTCGCAAGATCCTTCAACGCGAGCACGTCCTTGTAGCTGCGCGCGAGCGAGGTGCCAGCGCGCGATTGCGCGGCGAGCCAGTCATCGAGCTTCTTTTGGCTCTGCTGGCGACGGTCCGCGTGAGCCGGATCGAAGTCCAGGCCGCTTGGAAAGCCCGCCGCGAGCATTTGCTCGAGCTCCTGATCCGCGACACCGATCTTCGCCATGCCGAGCGCCCACGCATGGCCAGACGACGGCTGCGCGGTCTGCGTTTTGAGCGCCTGCTGATACGCGGCTTGCGCTTCCTTGTAAACAGCGGTGCGCTTGACGACGACGACGCGCGGCAGCGTGTCAGCGCCACAGCGCTTCGGCTTTGCATCGCGTATGAGCTTGATGCACAGGCCTAGGGCGAGCGGCACCGGGCACGACTGCGCCGACAGCAGATCGCCGAGCTTCGTGGACGCGATCGCCAGATGCTCGTGGCTCTTGCCACCCCATTGCTTCACGTAGGCGCGCAGACGCGTGATCTGCTCGGCCGGCGTACCGAACGGCGCGGTGAGCGCGAACGCGACCTCCTCGCCGCGCCGCGGCCCCTTTGCGCCGAACAGCTTGATCGCGAGCATGGTATCGCGCACGCGCTTTTCGTTATCGCCAAGCGCGGTGCGATACATCACCGCATCCGACAGCGCATCGAACGCATCCTTCTCGCTCGAATACTTCGAGACGTACTGCTCGTACGCGGCGGCCGCGCGATCGTATTGCGCGAGGTCCGCGTAGAGCTTGCCCATCCGTGCGACCGCGTGGCGCGTGATCATCGAGCGCGGAAAGTCGCGCTGGAGCAGCGCATAGTTCTGCAGCGCGGCAGCCGCCGAGCCGCCCTCCTCGAAACACACGGCGCTGTTGTAGAGGAGCTCGTCGCCGCCAGCGTCTTTGGGCGCCGCGTTGTAGATGGCGAGATACGCCTTGCCGCAGGCGTCGAGCTTCGCCGGGTCCTTCGTCTGCTTGCCATCTTTCTCGAGCTGCTCCGCCGCTTTCCGCGGATCATCGGCCGCAGCGATTCGAGCCAACGCCGCGACGACGAGTAGCGCACGCATGGGCGCTAGGACACCGCAAACGCCCGATGGGTTTCCTAGCGCAGCACGCCGCCGAAATAGAGGCCAACGGCAGCCGCGGCGACGACCAAGATCACCACGATCGCGATCACCGCGATGCGCCGCGCCGCGCCCCCGCCGGCGCCGACCGCGCGTTGCATCACCGACGGATCGGCCTTCGTATCGGCGGCACTGTCGACGATCACGCGCGGGAGCTGCATGCCACCGGGCGTCGGTCCGACGCCGCGATACGTGACATCGAGCTTACCCTTGCCCTCTTCGCGAACCATTAGCTTCGTCGGGTCGTCGTCGCGCGCGCCGGGACGCATCGCCTCGACGACGAGCTTCGACGGCACCGGCGGCTTGTCGTTGATCGCCGTGACTTCCTGCGAATCACCGAGCGAGAGCGGCACGCTCGGCCGCACCATCCCGCGCGGCTCGTGCATGCGCACCGGCGCCTTATCGTGCGGGACTTCATCCATCGCGAGCACTGCTGGGTGGACGAGGCCTTGCGTGAGGCAGATGTCCCACGCCTCGCGCAGCGCCTGCTCCGCTTCCGACGCATCCTTGAAGCGCGCCTTGTCGCTCGGCTGCAGCGCCGTCATCGTGAGCCTCGCGAGCGGCTCTGGGATCGATGGATCGTGGCGCGTCGGCGGCGGCGCGTTGCCCTGCACGACGTAGCCGTTCGTCGTCTTCGTGTCGGGCCCTTCGTACGGGATGCGCCCCGACATCAGCTCGTACATCACGGCGCCCCACGCGAAGACGTCGGCCTGCGGCGTGTAGCGACCCTCGCGAATCGCCTCGGGCGGCGAATAGCCCGGCGTGCCCATGAAGATGCCGACCTGCGTGAGATCGCTATCGGGCATGCGCGCGATGCCAAAATCGGCGAGCTTCCAGCGGTTGTCGCCGGCGTGCAGCACGTTCGCCGGCTTGACGTCGCGATGCACGATGCGCTGGCGATGCGCGAACGAGAGCGCGCTCGAAAGATCGAGCCCGATTTGCACGCAGCGCGCGAGCGGCAGGCGCACGCGATCGAGACGATCGGCGAGCGATTCGCCCGGCAGATACTCGAGCACCATGAACGGTGCGCCCGAATCTTCGTCGACGCCGACGTCGAAGATCGTCACGATCGCCGGATGTGACATCTTCGCGGCGGCCTTCGCCTCGCGCTGAAAGCGCTCGAGGAATGCCGAGCGCACGCGCCTGCCCTGCTGCTGCGGCGACATGATCGTCTTCACCGCGACGATGCGGTCGAGCAATGGATCGCGCGCCTTGTAGACGACACCCATCGCACCCTTGCCGATCGTCTTGACGACTTCGTAGCGACCGATGAACTTGCGCCCCTCTTCGCCCGCCAGGCCCATGCCCGGCGGAGCCTCGGCTTTGAGACGCGTTGCTGTGCGCGGGCGCGCTTGAACGTCGTCCGTCATCGACCCGCGAAAAGCTTAACACGGACGCGGGAATGGCTGGAAAGAGCTACTTCTGCGTGCGGCTCGACCCGGAAATCTTCGTACCGGGCGCGACCGACGACGTAATGAACGCGTTACCGCCGATGACGGCGCCCTTTCCGATGACGGTGTCGCCGCCGAGGATGGTCGCATTTGCGTAGATCACGACGTCGTCTTCGATGGTTGGGTGGCGGCGCTTGCCGGGTTCGGGGCGCGACTCGCCCTGCGGGACCGTGAGCGCGCCCAACGTGACGCCCTGGTAGATGCGCACCCGGTCGCCGATTCGCGTGGTCTCGCCGATCACGACGCCGGTGCCGTGGTCGATGAAGAACGCTTGGCCGATCTCGGCGCCGGGGTGGATATCGATACCGGTCCTGCGATGCGCGAGCTCGGTCATCATGCGCGGCACGATCACCGCGCCTTCGCGAAGCAGCACATGCGCGATGCGATACACGGTGACCGCGTACGCACCGGGATACGTGAGGAGGATCTCGTCGATGCCGGTCGCCGCCGGATCGGACTCGTACGCGGCGCGCAGATCGATGCGAATCTGCGCGCGCAGCGCCGCGAGCTGCGCGACCAAGCGGTCGGTGATCGCGTCGGCCTTGCGCGTGCACTCGATGCACTCGAGCTCGTTGCGGCCGAGGAGCTGCTGCCGCTTGTGATGGCTCGCGCGATACACCTGGCGATGCAGCGCGACGCGCAGCTCGTCGATGCGCATGTTGACGAGCACGCGCAGCTCGTTGTGCTCCATACGCGCGACATCGGGCCCGGCGTAGCCCGGAAACAGCAGCGCGCGACACATCTCGATGATGCGGTCGACCTGCGCATCGCTCGGCAGCTCGTAGCTACCGATGTGCTGCATCTCGGCGGCGTTTGGATCGAGATAGGCATCGAGCAGCTGATCGGCAACGTCGGGGACCGGCGGTGCCTTACCGTGCCCAGCAAGAGGACGACGCTCAGCCATATCTATGCGTAGCACGATACCAGGGCCGCCAGGTGACAGCCTCGGTCGTGGTGCTCCGCGCGGACCAGCGTCTGTACTCCTTCGTCCCTGCGCTCGAGGATCTCCGACGGGCCTTCGAACGCGAGATCAAGCACCTTGCCGACGAGATGGGCGGTAATGCCATAGCGCGCGAACGGTGTTTCGACGAGCGACCCGCGCAACCCCTCGGCGGCCCACTGCTGTTCGCGTGTCAGGCGCTCGCCTTCGTCGTTGAACTTCCATGGCCCGTGCCAGGGCCACGGGTTCGCGGCGGGATTCGCGATGATGGCGACGCCACCGCGTGCGGCGAGCCGCGGGCCCAGCGCGATGAAGCGCTCGTGCCGCGTGTGCGGCTCGCGAAACCCGTCGTAACACACGAGCGTCGCGACGCTGCCGAGCGGCGTCTTGACGATCGGCACGCGCGCATCGCCGCGGGCAAGTGCGAGCGCTCCACGCGCGCCGTCTTCCATGCCGGGCACGAGATTGACCTTGTCTGTCGTCGCGACGACGTGCCCATCGGGGTCGAACAAGATCGATGCGTTCGTGAGCGCGCCATCGGGGCTGAGGCGCAAGTGCGAGCCGGCGACGATCCATGCATCGAGCCGGCGCGCAAGCGGACCGAACACGCTCTTCCACCAGCGCTCGCCATCGGGCGCGAGTGCGGCGAGCACGGCGTGTCGCGCATCGAGTAAGCGCGTCGTCGCGACGCCGCGCAAGACATCGAGCGGGCGCCGCACGGCGGATGCCGCGAGTGCCGACGCGAGTGTCTTCGCGCGACGCGCAGCCGGCGGCGCGAGCGCATACAGCGCGAGGTGGCCCGCGATTTCAGGAACGACGACGAAGCGTACGTCGGCAGCTCCCGCGCCTTCGACAGCGTCGGTCACGGTCGTGACGAGGTGATGGCGATACGTCTCCGCCGACGCGAGCACCGCTGCGCCAATCTCGAGCTGCACGGCGACGAGCGCACCTGTTGTCACCATCTCGAATGGTATCTGTGCTACGTCAGACGCGCACACCCAAAAAGGAGACAACGATGTCCCTACGCATCAACGACGTAGCTCCCAATTTCAAGGCGGAGACAACGCAGGGGCCGATCGACTTTCACGAGTGGATCGGCGACGGCTGGGCGGTCCTGTTCTCGCACCCGAAGGACTTCACGCCCGTCTGCACGACGGAGCTCGGCTACATGGCGAAGCTCGCGCCCGAGTTCAAGAAGCGCAACTGCAAGGTCATCGGGCTCAGCGTCGATCCGGTTGATTCCCACTCGAAGTGGCTAAGCGATATCGAAGAGACGCAAGGCGCGAAGGTGAACTATCCGCTGATCGGCGATCCCAAGCTCGAGGTCGCAAAGCTCTACGACATGCTGCCGGCGGACGCGGGGGCCACGTCGGAGGGCCGCACGGCCGCGACGAACCAGACCGTGCGCACCGTGTTCATGATCGGTCCGGACAAGCGCATCAAGCTGATGCTGACGTATCCGATGAGCACCGGCCGCAACTTCGATGAAGTGCTGCGCGTGCTCGATTCGATGCAGCTCACCGCGCAGCACAGCGTGGCGACGCCGGTGAACTGGAAGCAGGGCGAGGACGTCATCATCGTCCCATCGGTCAACGACGAGCAGGCGAAGACGAAGTTCCCCGGCGGCTGGAAGACGGTGCGCCCGTACCTGCGCATCGTTCCGCAGCCGAAGTAACCCTCAGCGCGGTTTCGGCGCGTCGTTGATCTTCGCGATCACATCATCGAGCTTTTGCTCGGGGATGGTGACGCGCGTCGGCATGCCGCCGCCGAGCTCGAACATCGAGACGAAGTCCCAGCCGGAATCGAACGCCGCGGCGATCGTCAGCATGCCGGAGTCGCGCACGATCGAGACTTCGGCCTTCTCTTGGCCCGCGAGCAAGAGGTCGGTTTTGTCGAACTGACCGGCGAGCCCGGCGGTATCGACGACCGCGACGCGACCGCGGATGGTGAAGCGCTTGATCAGATCCTGCGTGCACGCATCGCGACGCTCGAACTCCGCGGCCGCTTCGCTGATCACGTCGTCGTGCGGGCCTGGCTTCATACCGCCGACGAGAAAGTGCACGATCGCGCGCTTGAGGTGATCATCGCGAAACTTCGCGCGCAGCGCGCGATCGATGCGCGTCGCGATCGGTCCCGGCGTGCCGATGCGCGTATCGACGGCACGCGCGTCGTCATCCGCGCCTGGATACGGCTGCTCGCCATCGAGGATCCACTTCGCCGCGGCGTAGAGGCCATCGAGATCGACGTGCGTGAGGATCGTATCGATCGGACCGGTGTGGCGAACGAGCTCGGCCGTCACCATCTCGGGACACGCACCGTGTTGCGCCTTCGTGCGCAGCAGAAACCGCGGATCGTTCGCGAAATCGACGTGACGCTCGTGATCGTGATGATCGATCCACGCCGCGAGCCTATCGCCGAGCTTGTCGATGAACGGCTTCGTCGTCAGCTCGAACGAAATGCTCGTTCCGACCGTCGCCGCAAACGCGATGTCGAGCACGACGACGCGCCCGACGAGCTTATCCGCCTTCGGCAGGAGCCGCGGTGAGCCAAAGGCGAGATGCGGCATACGCACGTCGTCATCATACGCTGCGCGCCGACGATATCTCGTCGCCTTGGCGGCTTTCCGACGCTACGATAAGGCGTGAGGCGGTACTTGTTGCTCGCGCTGCTCGCGGCGTGCCGCTTCAACTTCGATTTGTTCGGCGGCGATGATGATGATGACGCGAGCATCGATGCGCCACCGAGCGTGCGTGCGGTTGCGTACATCAAAGCGTCGAATCCAGATTCGTTCGATAACTTTGGCCTCAGCGTCGCGCTGTCGGGTGATGGCTTGACGCTCGCGGTTAGCGCGCCCGCGGAGGACAGCAGCTCGGCGGCGACGGAGGCCGATAACAGCGTCGCGCAATCCGGCGCCGTCTACATCTTCGTGCGCAGTGGCGCAACGTGGACGCAGCAGGCGTACATCAAAGCGGCATTCCCCGATGCCGATGATTTCTTCGGCTGGTCGGTCGCGCTCTCCGGCGACGGCAACACATTAGCCGTCGGCGCACCCGCCGAAGACGGTGGCACGCGCGGCATCAACGGACTCGAGACCGACAACAGCGCGGGAGACTCCGGTGCCGCCTATGTCTTCGTGCGCAGCGGCACGACGTGGAGCCAACAGGCGTATATCAAGTCGGCGAACAGCGACGCCGCCGATTCGTTCGGCGAGACGGTCGCGCTCTCGGGCGATGGCAACACGCTCGCGGTCGGTGCGATCGGCGAGGACAGCACCGCGACGAACATCGACGGCACCGCGACGAACAACATGGGAACGGATTCAGGCGCCGCATACGTCTTCGCGCGCACCGGCACGACGTGGATGCAGCAGGCGTACGTCAAAGCATCGAACACCGGCCAAAACGATGAGTTTGGCTGGAGCATAGCGCTGTCGACCGACGGCAACACGCTCGTCGTCGCGGCGCCGTCGGAAGACAGCGCGAGCGAGGCGCTGCCCGACGATAATTCGGTGCTGGAGTCCGGAGCCGCGTACGTCTACACGCGAGCGCCGACGTGGGCGTTCGAGGCATACGTCAAAGCGCCCGTGCCCGGCTCCGGCGATTTCTTTGGGCGGCACATCGCGCTATCAGCCGGCGGCGATCAGCTCATCTGCAGCGCACCGGGCGAAGACACGGTGATCGCGAACAGCGGTGCTGCCTACAAGCACGTGCGCAGCGGCACGACGTGGCTGCCGGCCACCACGTTCAAAGCGCCGCAGCCCGGCGGCGATGATCAGTTTGGCAGCTCGGTCGCGACAGGCGATGGCACGACGATCGTGATCACCGCCAGCACCGAAGATAGTGCGGCGACCGGCTTCGATGGCGACGCAACAAATAACGACGCACTCGACAGCGGCGCCGCATACGTGTTTCGCGATGGCGCGAGCACGTTCGTCAAACCGACCGTCACCGGAGCCGGCGACATCTTCGGTTACGCGGCCGCGATGTCGAGCAATGGGCTGGCGTACGCGATCGGCAGCTACCACGAAGACAGCGCATCACCCGGCATCGACGGCGACGCGACCGACGACAGCTACCCGGATGCAGGCGCGGTGTTCGTCGTGTTCTATTATTGACGGCGCATCTTCGCGAGCCACTGCACCTGATCGCGCACCGATTCTGGATCCGCTTGCGGATGCACGCGGTACTTGCGATGCGCTTCCTCGAGACGACGCAACGCCGCGCGATCGCCTTCGAGCTTCCAGTGACACGCAGATTCGACGAACTCGAGCTCGAGCTGCTCGGTCTCGCCATAGGTCGGGATCAGGTGCACGTTCTTGCGAATGTCTGCGAATAGCGGCAACGCAGCAGCGTAGCGGCCGGCGCGGAAGTACAGCTCGGAGAGCATCAGCTTGGCGAGCAACGTGATCGCCGGATGGACCTTGTTGCGCTCGGCAAGCTCGACGGCACGCTCGGCCGCGGCGATCGCGGTCTCGAGATCGCCGAGCTGGCGATGAATCTGCGCCTTGATCGCGAGGCCTTGCGTCAGCAGCTGATAGCGCGTGCCGTACGCCGCCTCCCAGATCGCGAGCGCACGATCGACGAGCGCCAGCGCCTGCTTGAGCTGGCCGAGCTCGGCGGTGGTCTCGGAAAGCTCTTCGAGCACCTTCGCGAGCTGCGGGCTCGTCGCGCCATAATCGCGCTCGGCGTCGCGCACGATCGCCTCTTGCAATGGCCGGCGTTTCGCCGCATCGGGCTCGAGGCTCGCGTCGAGGCT
>Ga0070698_100009190_pt1 | contig 10607 bp, 6 predicted proteins | sample KBSK1502metaG_FD_65477 | JGI IMG/M metagenome (GOLD analysis project Ga0070698, IMG submission 65477) | Corn, switchgrass and miscanthus rhizosphere microbial communities from Kellogg Biological Station, Michigan, USA - KBS K1-50-2 metaG | ecosystem: Host-associated > Plants > Roots >... | reverse complement strand
AAGATTGAGGCATCGACGACCCGCAGATTCTGCGTATGATGCACGCGAAAGCCCGGGGACACGACCCCATTCGTCTCCGGTGGGCCGATGGCGCATGTTCCGCAGGCGTGGTGACCCCAGGCGTTCGCTCGCACGAACTCCCCCAGCTCGGCGTCGCCGACGAGCTCGTCGCCGGGCACCTCTTCCCTGGCAACAAGGCCTCTCTCGCGCAGCGTACGCGTCACCCGGCGGACGAAGCGAATCCCTTCCACGACAGCTTTCAGATCGGCGTCGCCTCCATCCGTGAAGTAGTTGAAGTTGATCGCCGGGGTGTCGAGCGGATCGGCCGAGCGCAGCGTCACAGTGCCGGCGCGGTTCCGTGTGTGGCCCTTGAGCACGACCCATGTCAGGGCGTTCAGGTCCCGCGCGAACACGCCGGAATAGCCGGGGTAGTACCCCTGGAAGCTCGCGAGCAGCGCCATACAGAACAGGTCCGGGATCGGCACATCAGGCGCCGATCGCTTGAATAGTGTCAGTAACGACCCGTTCGTTGCATAGACCCCCGTCCGGCGGGCGGACCACTCCGCGAACTGCGGATCGCCGGCGCCGAACGTCGCGCCGTCGTACACCTCCCACGCCTTCATGTTCATCCGGTTGACGACGCTCACCTCGTAGCGATCCTGCAGGTTTGCGCCGACGCCCGGCAGCGGCACACGCGGCTCGATGCCATGGCGCCGCAGCGCGTCGGCGGGACCTATGCCAGAAAGCATGAGGACCTGCGGCGAATTGAACGCGCCGCCGGCAAGAACAACCTCGCGCGACGCGTACAACTCACGCCGCTCGCCGGGCTGACTGCTTGGCGGCGTGTGCGCGCGGTAGAGGCGTTCGCCCAGGAGATATTCCACGCCAATCGCGCGGCGGCCCTCGTCGAGCAGCACCTTGGTCACGAGCGCGTTGAGCACGATCCTCAGGCGATCCGGATGGCGGCGCGTGACGTCGAGCACACGCTCCCGCGCGCCGGTGCGCCGGTGACCGTCGGTGGTCATCGGCAGATAGCGGACGCCGGTGGCATCACCCTGCACCAGCCGCCAATCGTTCGGGTCGAAGAGGCTCTGAAGAAACCACCGGGCCCGGTCCATCCGGTGGCCGTCGGCCATGAACGCTTCGAACGCGCTCTCGATGATGACACGCGTCAGATGCCGGTCCCCAATCACCGCCCGGGGGATCATCGTTTCGGTCGGCAGCCAGCCGTTCCAGCCGTGCCGCGTCAGGTTCACGCCGAGCTTCGACAGCCAGCGATGGAGCGGACGATGCCGGCAGTTCTCGATGCGCTCGAAGTAGGTCCGCATCCTGGCCGACGACCAGCTCGCGTCGCCGGTCAGTTGCGCAATGTGATCCCAATCCGCGTTGTGCGGGTACACGAAGATCATCGCGTTGTGCGCGGTGCACCCGCCGAGAGCCCCGGCACGCGGATAGTACACGCCGTCCACGCGCGATCCTTCGTGGGTCTCCACGTACTTCGGGTCGCGCCGCTGCACCGCGTCGTCGGCGTAATGGCGGACGAAGAAGTTCCAGGCAATCGCGCTGTTCTCGGAGGCGAATCCGTGGAAGGCCGGCACGTCGTAGTCGTGGGGCAGCCGGTTGGCGTCCGGTTGAACCGGCCCGCCGCCGGACAGCTCGCGCGGGTCGCCGCCAGCCTCGAGCAGGATGACACGCCGGCCGGCTTCAGCCAGCCGCGCGGCCAGCGTGCCTCCGCCGGCGCCGGAACCGACGACGACGTATTCGCAGTCCGGCGGATGGGGCGTGGGCGTCGTGGGAGGCATAACAGCCGAGTGAGCGCGCGGCCGTGCGCGGGGCGGTCAGTATACCTGAGCGGGTGCCGCAGCCGGCCGAGCCTCCATCGATCGCCTCACTGCTCCTCGACCCGCGCAGTGGCTTTGTGATCGGTATACTCTGCCCAACACAGCTTGTCGGAAGTTTTTCCGGAGCCTGGACTCAACAACTACCCATGATTGACCGGCGACTGAAGACCATCATTGTCATTTACCTCTGGGCAGCGTTGGTCGAAGATACCATCCTCTTCGTGCTGGCCTGGATCGCCCCTGAAATCTGGTTTCGCCTCCTCCACGCTGGCGTTCCGGCCGGTCTCGAAAACGCTCTCCTGCGTCGCTCCGCCGGTCAGTGGGCCGCGTTCGCGCTCGCGCAAGCCATCACGCTTTGGCGCTGGCCGAAGGACCCCGTCTGGCTCGCCGTGGCCGCGGGGGTGCGCTTCTCCGACCTGTTCACCGACGTGTCGTACATCCTCGCCGTTTCGTCGCTGACGACGCTCGGCTGGGTCTTGCTGCTGCCGCCGCCTTTCCTCAACCTGATCGGGGTGGTGATTATGCTGTGGGGTTACAGGCAGGCCACGCGTCAGCCCGCCCGGCTCGAGCCGAACACTACGGATGTCACGCCTCCCGGCTACCATGGACGACGTACGTAGTGTCCGCCTTCAGGCGGACCTGCTCCGATCACGACATCCGCCCGCGCCCGCGGATCAGGGTCACTGCGCTTCGGCTGGTCTGAGCGTTTTGATGATCCGCAGCGCCGCCCGCTCCCTTTCGTCGGCCTTCCGGAGCGTGGCCAGGTTGGCCTTCCGGAGCCCGTCGGCTCGAAGACGCCAGCTCTCGTCCCGCAACCGCAAGTAATCCTCAGCCTGCGCAACCATCGCCTGATGTACCTCGGGCACCCCGGTGAGGGCCTTCAATCGGGCGCGGGTCTCCTCCAGCTCGGGCACGATCGTTTGATCGATCAACTCGCTCAGCTTCTCTGCGGTGATCCTCCCTTGTGTGAACCGACCGCGCACGGTCTCGTAGGCGCTGGCCGTGCGATCTTCGACCGATATGACACGTGCCATCTCTGGCCGGGCGTCGGTGACGCCACGGAGAGGGACCGCGGCCGCAATCGCGATCATCGCCGTCGCTCCCATCGCGACGGCGACCCGTCGCGCCGCCGGCTTACGATCGCTGATACCCCTCGCCAGAACGAGTCCGCAGGCGAAGCCCACCAGGAATCCGGCGTGGTCGGGCCTGCTCTGAAGGCCGTTGTACAACAGGAACACTGCCGCAGCCGGGACGAGCCTCTTCACGGTCTTCAGCGGAATCGTGACCGTCGAACGGTGGAACAGGCTCCAGATCGCCGACGAGAGCAGCAGGCCATACATTCCGAAGATGGCGCCAGACGCGCCGACGGTCACGTCGACCGGAAGCGCGGAGAGGCTCACGAGACTCGCGAAAACGCCCGCCGACACGTACACGACCGCTAACGCCACGCGTCCGACAAGGCGCTCCAGAAGGAGGCCGAGCTGAAGCAGACCGAGGATGTTGGCGACGAGATGGAGGAACCCGGTGTGAACGAACAGCGACGTCACGAGACGCCACCACTCGCCGTTCGTCGTTCGCGGCCCGATGTTGCCGCCCCAGACAACGAGCGTCCCCGGATCGGCCAGGGCGCCGCTATCGAAAACCATGCGGACAAAGAGCGTCAGGTTCAGGGCGACAAGTACGGGCGTCACGATAGCCCACCGGGTGCGCGCGCGGAGAGCGTCGCGGAAGGGCTCTGGCTGCCGGCGGCGCTCGGCGACCACGTCCCTGGCTTCGCGGACCGCAGCCAGCGCCTTTTGAGCGAGCCGCGCTCGCTCCTCGGCGCTCATGGCCGTCAAGGCCACGCCGGCGAGGACGATGAGAAGAATGAGGAAGGTCATGAACCGAGAATGCGTACGCCTGTTGGCGGGGCCGGCCTGGCCGGTCGGAATCCGAGCGTGATCACCTCGAAGTCATTCGCCGTCAGCGAGCGGAACGCGGGGTTCAAGACGTCATTGTTCCAACGCGTGTCGTAAGTGCCGCTCACGTACAGATCCGAGCCGTTGTCTGCCACGATCAGGCCGTATCGTTGCATGGCGCGGAACATCTTCTGCACATCGGGCGGAAACCCTGAGATGTTGCGGCCCGCCTTCAGCCGCAGGCGCGCGCCCATCGGCAGCGCCCCCGCCGTCGATCCCGCGCGATGCGATGCGGGGTACACGTACCCGTTTGTGGCCCGCACGGTCACCCGAAACGCGTGACCGATCTCGGCGGACCCGATCACCTCGTCGTGCCGGATGAGCCCCGGCAGGATGGCGAGCCCGGCCGCATCGGCCGACGTCCACCCGTCCGGACGCCGCGCGCTCGCATTGAGATCGAAGAACGCGCCCGAGCCGGCGTGCCACTGGGTGCCATCGTAAAACACGTTATACAGCTCGTAGAGATGCCGACGATCTCGATCGACGAGGAGGAGGTGGCGGTCGTTGCTGCTGCGGAGGTCGATGGTGCCCCGATCGCCGCCCTCGATCCAATGCGCCTGGGTGATTGCCTCGTCCGGAATGGGATAGAACGGCACGCTCCGATTCGTCGCGTGATCGACGCCGTCGCTTTCGTCCGGGTACTGGAATTGGACCGCGCGCGGCGTCACCGTGCTGTCGACGATCGCGTACGGAAAGCCGTAGACCTGCGCGCTGCCCGGCGAGACGTCCCCGCCGAAGTCGGGGTGCATCGCTCGCGCCGGTCCGATGAAAGCGATGTAGCTGGCAGATGCCGGATCGACCGGCGCGGCCGAGACGTCGAGGTTCCACCAATTGTCGTTCGGGAAGATGGGCAGCGGGCCCGGAATGGCGCCGCCCAGCGTGCTGGCCGCGGCTGTGAGGAGACCGCCGAGCGCGGCGACCGCCGCGAGGGTCACGAGCGGAAGCCGGACCCGATAACGAGGCATCCCGATAACCGACGCAAGGGATGCGCCATGGCAATTCGGGGGTATTGGGCGCCCTTGCGCGAGCGCCCCTCACAATTCTGTCGCCGACGATTGCAGTTCTGAGAGGCGAGGAATCCGGAAAGCCTCAAGTCTCAGGTCTCAAGTCTCAAAGCCTGATCGGAGTTCAGGTTGAGATTTCAGGCGCTCCCGGACGGTCGCTAATGACGAAGTCGCCGATCATGAACCCGCTGCCGGACGGCAACAGCTCGCGTTCGGCCGTGAGCCAGTCCTCAAGGTCGCGACCGTGCTCGCCACCCCGCTGCAGGAAGAGTTCGTACGCCCGCCTCGCGATAAGGGCGTGGGTTGGAAAGGACATGCCCGATACGGGTGGTTTGGAGCGAGTCGGCTCCTTGCGCGGTCTGGCGCTCTTTCGCGGCGTTGGCATCGTTACCTCAATCACACAGGACTGACATCGCTGCTGGTTCCACCCGCCGCCGGGATGTAAGACCTCAGCACGTAGTCCATCACCATGCGGTCGGCGCTGAAGCGCCACCCAAGTGTGCGGATCGCGCGCTTCATCCGCGCGATCCACTCACGCGGCAGGCCATCTCGATCGCGCTCGTAATACAGCGGCACGACCTCGTCGCGGAGCACGCGTAACATCGACGCCGCATCGCGCTCATCGTGCTGCTCGCTGGAACTGTGCGTTTCGCCCATCCCGATGGCGAAACCATTCAACCCGTCGTACGCTTCCGCCCACCAGCCATCGAGGACCGAGAGATTGAGCCCTCCATTCAGCACCACTTTCTGTCCGCTGGTGCCGCAGGCCTCGAGGGGCCGCCGCGGACAGTTGATCCAGACGTCGATGCCCTGCACGAGATGCCGCCCCAGGCTGATGTCGTAGTCTTCGACGAACAACACCTTTCCCGCGAAGCGCGGATCGCGCATGAGGGACGAGATCTCCTGGAGAACCGCTTTCCCCGGAACGTCGTGCGGGTGCGACTTGCCGGCGAACACGAACTGAATCGGCATCTGCGGGTTGTTCACGAGCGCGGCGACCGCCCCGATATCCCGCAGAATCAGGTTCGCGCGCTTATATGTCGCGAACCGGCGCGCGAAGCCGATGGTGAGCGCGTCCAGGCTCAGGGCGTGCCGTACCTGAGCGACAAAGTCGGGAGATTCGCCCCGGCGCTCGGCCTGCCGGGCCGCCAGGCGTCGCGCGACCTCGATGAGCTGAACTTTCAGTGTCTGATGCGTTTCCCAGAGCTCGCCATCGTCGACGACATCGATGCGATCCCAGAAGTCCGGAACGCCTGCTCGCTCCGGCCAGTCCGGCCCCAGATGACGGTCGTACACCTGACGCATCTGGGGAGCAAGCCAGGTCTGCACGTGCACGCCGTTGGTGATGTGGCCGATCGGCACGCGATCGTCGCCGCGCGCGCGGAAGAGCGGCTTCCACATCGTGCGCGAGACGTGTCCGTGAAGCGAGGAAACGGCGTTGGCGCGCTCGCTCAGCTTCAGGGCGAGTACCGTCATGCAGAACCCCTCGGCGTGGTCCCCGGGACGCACCCGTCCAAGTCCCATGAGCTCGTCCTGCGACAGCCCGAGCGATTCGCGCAGCGGGCCGAGATGCTCGTCCATGAGCGACGAAGAGAACCAGTCGTGGCCGGCCGGCACGGGAGTGTGCGTGGTAAAGACGACTTGAGCGGCCACGCGGCCGATCCCGTCCCACGCGCTGATGCCTTCGGTGACCATGCGGTGCCGTACGAGCTCGAGCGCCGCAAACGCACTGTGCCCTTCGTTGAGGTGAACGACGCCCGGCACGATACCCATTGCGTCGAGCGCCCGCACGCCTCCGACTCCCAGCAACAACTCCTGCCGGATGCGAATGCGCTGATCGCCGCCGTACAACCGCGCCGTCAACTCCCGGTCTTCGGGTCGATTGCCCTCGACGTTGGAATCGAGGAGCAGCAGCGTGTTCCGCCCGACCGACAGCTGCCATACGCGCGCGGCGATCGGGCCGGTGCGCGTGTCGATGGAGATGCTGATAGGCACGCCGTTGCTGAGTGCCGGGCGAATCGGCAGGAGACGATGATCGACGTCGATGTAGTCCTCGTGTTGCCAGCCCTCGAGGTCGAGCCGCTGCCTGAAGTAGCCCTGGTCGTAATACAGTCCGACGCCGATCAACGGGATGCCGAGGTCTGACGCGCTCTTGACGTGATCGCCGGCGAGAATGCCGAGGCCGCCGGAGTAGATCGGCAGCGACTCGTGGAGTCCGAACTCGGCGGAGAAATACGCGACGGGGCGCGCCCAGAGCACGCCCGCATGACGCGCACCCCATGTATGCCTCGAGTTGAGGTACTCCTGCATGCGGCGATAGGCATAGTTGATCCGACTGTGCAGCGCGAGCTGCGAGGCCCGCTCCTCTAGCCGGTCGATTGAAATCTGCTGGAGCATCGCCACCGGGTTGTTGCCGACCTCGCGCCACAGCACGGGGTCGAGCTCGCGAAACAAACTCACCGTGTCGGCGTCCCAGCTCCACCACAGGTTGTGCGCGAGCGCCGTCAGACGCCGGTGGGCCGGTGCGACGAATTGTCCCAGCGTGCGCGCTTCGCTGACAATCGAAGCCAGCTGTGTCCCGGCGGTCACCAGCATTCCCACATCGGTCGGGCTGAAGACCCGCGGTTCGACGGTCTGCACGACGAGGACGCCCTGCAGCAACCCGCGATCGATCACCGGCACGCCGAGAAACGAGTGGTAGGGATCCTCGCCCGCTTCCTGGAAATACTTGAAGCGCGGATGCATCGTCGCATCGGCCACGCACTGAGGCCGCAGCTGCTCGGCCACCAGGCCGGCCAGTCCTTCGGAGAGGCGCATCCGGATGCGGCCGACGCTCTCGGGCCGGAGGCCAATCGTGGCAGCCAGCACGAGATTGGCTCGATCGGGCTCCAGCAGGTAGACGGAGCAGACGTCCGTTTCGAACCGCTGCTGAATCAGGTGGACGATGTTGGTCAGCGTCTCGGAGGCGTTGCCGCTCTGCGAGATCAGCCGCCCGATTTCCTCGAGCGTCCAGAGCAGCGACCCTTCGTGAGAGGCCGCCGGCGACAGCATGATGGCGGACGGAGCAAGAATGCTGCCTCGCAGGGCACCCGAAATCCCCCACAACCGCCGATCATCGTGTGGGCACGACCGACATCTTCGTCGTCCACATGTCGAAGGCCCACATAAATGTTTGAATCGGCACAAGGGCCCCAAGGACACGAGGCCTTCCAGGTCCCCACTCTGTCCGGTATGCAGGTTTGCCACGCCCCGGCGGTTTTCTCTCGATCCTGAGGGTTCCTACAGAATCGTGGCTTTCTGAACCCGCTGCCAACATTTGTGTCGGCAGAATCCGGCTCCTCGACCGTGAGGCTTGTTTCTGCGTCGCCGCCGGAATCGTCGTCCTCATCGGTGCCGCGCGAAGGCTCCTTGTCAGAAAGGCGTCAATCCCCTCCGGGAAGGGGGGAGACGAGGCCGGCCGATGACCCCGTCAGGGGTTACCAGCGGTTGACGAGGACGGATGGCTGCGGGGGATCGGCGACGGCAACCGTTGCCGGCCTGTTGTCGGCGCGGCCCTGAGACGCCGCTTCGCTTTCGAGGTCGACCGAGACCTTGAACGCCACGCCAATGTGATAGCGGACCCCGCTGGGCGCCATGGAAGCGACGCAGATGCGGACCACCCGTCCTTCAACCGATTGCTGAGCGAACGCACCCTCGAAAATCACTTTGACAAAGTTGCCAATCTTGAGAGGCACTCCGCTTTCTGCGAGAAGGCCGGTCCTCGAAATGTTGACGAGTGCCGCCGCGGCGCCGTAAGGCGAGAGCGTGAGGCCGCTGATCGATGGAACGGCGGACGCAGATCGCCGCGGCGCGCCGCGATGATCCCCGTCGACTGCGGGTGTCGTCGGCGACGCGACGCTCGGCGCGGGCCCCGTCGGCCTCGCCGCCGCGCGGCGCACCACCTTTTCGACCGGTTCAGGCTCTTGCTCCTTCGGCGGGCCGGAGCGCCAGGACGCTATCGACAACATCTTACAAATCCTCCAACGGGTCGTCCGAGGTGCCGGCGGATAGTCGAACGTATGCCGGCTCAGCCGGGAAGGGCACTTCCAGCTGACGGGCATTCGAGAGGACAAATTGCCGCGCGAGCGAGGCCGCGCGCAGCGCATCGGCTCGCAGCGTTTCGATTTCAGCTCTGGGGACCGCGTCGGACGAGCACAGGGTCAATACGAACTTCGCCTGTTCATCGACCTGCCGTAGTACTTCATGAAGCTCGCCCGCGACGTCGGCGGCCAGCCGGCCCGCCGCGGCCAACGGTTCGAGCTCTGTCGCTGCCTCCTGCCATCGCCGCAGCTCGACACGCTGATCCGCAAGGGCCTTGAGCACCCTGTTCTTCTTGAAGATCGCCTCGCCGAGCGCACGCTCGGCCTGCGTGCGATCGGCCGCGTATTCAGCGACCACGCGCTTCTGCCGGCCTTCACCTTGCGCCACGAGGGTCTGCAGCCGCATCTGATCCGAGACGGCTTGCCCCAGTTCAAACTGCAGGCTGGCGATCCGCTCGCGGTTCGCGCTTTCTCGCTCCGCGAGGGCCTGGTTCAGCGCGCTGGTGAAGCGCCGCTCCATCTCCGCGCTGTCGACGGCACGTCCCGCCTCGATTTGCTGACGCTCGGCTTCGGCCTGCTTCAAGAGCTCCGACAAACGACGTTGCTCGGCGATGGACTTGTCCCGGACCTCCTTCAGGTTACCGATCTCACGCTGCTGATCGTCGCTCTGCTGTCTGAGCTGCTGCTCGCTCTGCTGTCTGACCTGGTGCTCGATCTGCTGTTTGAGCTGTTCACGCTCGTCTTGCCAGGCCTGTGTGCCCTGCGCGAGCGCCGCTTGGTGTCTCGCTTCGATGTCGGCGATCGCCCTGCCGTGATCGGCGTCCGTCCTCTCCTGCTGGCTTTCGCGTTCCCTCACGAGGTCCGATAGACGCTGCTGTTCGGCCAGGGCTTCGGCGTGACGCTTCTTCAGATCAGCGATCTCGAACCGCTGCCTCTCGTTCTGCTGTCTGACCTGCTCGTGCTCGCCGGTCATAACCCGCTCGCACTTGGTCAGCGCCTCGCCATGGCTGGTCTCCAGGTCAGCGAGGGCCCGGCGGTGCTCGGCGTTGATGCGGTCCTGTTCGCGCTCGCGCTCCTCGATGAGCCCCGAGAGACGACTTTGCTCGGCCAGCGCGTGCGACAGCTGTGAGCTCAACTCGGACACCGCCTGGTGGGATTGCTCGAGATCGAGCGCGCTTTCCTCGCGAGCCCGGCGAAGCGACTGCTCGAGAGTGTCGACGGCTGCGCGGTGCTCGGCGTCGAGGTGTTCGCGTTGTGCTTCGTGTTCGGCCACGAGCGCCAAGAGGCGCGTCTGTTCGGTGGTCGCGGACTGCAGCCACATCTCGAGGTCGGCGAGCTCCTGCCGATGCTGTTCGTGGGACCCCAGGGCCTGGTGTCCTGCATGGAGCTGTTGCTCGTAGGCGTTCGCGAGGCGGCCTTGCTCTGCAACCGAGGTTGCGAGTTCGGCCTCTAATCCGGCGATGCGCTCACGCGTCCGATGTTCTCTCGTCAGGAGCGCCAGCTGCCCCTCTTCGGCCCTTCGTTCGAGCTCGGCGGATTTCTCGCGGTACTCAGCCTCCCTGTGCTGGCGCTCCGCGACTTGCGCATCGAGGGCTGCGGTCAGGCGCTGCCGTTCGGCCCGGAACTCCTCCATCTGCGCTGCAAGCTGCTGGCGATCCGCGAGCGCATACTCGAGTTGCTCGCGCCTCTCTCTCTGTTCTCCTTCGAGCGCAGCGAATTTCTCCC
>Ga0070698_100009189_pt1 | contig 10608 bp, 11 predicted proteins | sample KBSK1502metaG_FD_65477 | JGI IMG/M metagenome (GOLD analysis project Ga0070698, IMG submission 65477) | Corn, switchgrass and miscanthus rhizosphere microbial communities from Kellogg Biological Station, Michigan, USA - KBS K1-50-2 metaG | ecosystem: Host-associated > Plants > Roots >... | reverse complement strand
ACTGGCCACCGAGTATCAGGGCAAGATAAAAATCGGCAAGATGGATGTCGACTCCAACAGCGCGACTCCGATGCGTTACAAAGTCACCGGCATTCCCACACTGTTGGTGTTCAAGGGAGGCCAGGTCGTCGAACAAATCGTCGGCTACCGGCCGAAGGACGCTATCGCTCAGGCTCTGAACAAGCATCTCGGGTAAACAGCTTTTAGCTCCTAGCTCCTAGCAAAGCCTTCAACGCACGCTGACTCTTGAAGAGCAGCGTGCGTTTTTATGGGTGGAATCCCGCTGGACCGCAATAAAAGTCGGTCAACCTGTTGCAGTAGAGATCGCTGTAGAAATTGATTTCCACCGGTACTGAGGAAATTAATTTGATGGTACTGAAACTCGAAACTGAGAACTGAGCACTGAGAACTGCTAGTACTTCCTTAGCACCCCAATCACTCGCCCCTGGACATCCACCGAGGCGGCCGGCACTATGATCGGCTTCATGGTTACGTTCGAGGGCTGCAGGCGGATGTTGTCGCCTTCGCGGTAAAAGCGTTTCAGCGTGGCGTCAGTCGAATCCACCAGCGCTACCACAATGTCACCGTTGTGAGCGGTGCGGGCTTTCTCCACCAGCACGTAATCGCCGTCGAGGATGGCTTCATCCTGCATGGAGTCGCCGCGCACCTCGAGCACAAAGACTTCTTTCGAGCGCACGAAGTCTGCCAGCGAGATGGTTTCGTTGTTCTGCACCGCCTCGATCGGCTGCCCGGCCGCAATACGCCCCACCAGCGGCAGCACGACCGCGGTGTTCACGCTCATCGCCTGCTTGAGCCGTCCTTTGGGAGGCAGCAGGTCAATCGAACGGCTGCGGTTGTAGTCGCGCGTCAGCAATCCCTTTTTTTCCAGGTTCGTGACGTGCTTGTGCACGGTCGCCAGGGAGGTCAACTTCAGCCCCTTGCCAATCTCCTCAAACGAGGGAGAGTATTGGTGCTCCGCTACAAATCGCGAAATGAAGTCGTATACTTCCCGCTGCCTGCGTGTGATGGCCATGCCGCCATTATTGGCGAACAGAAGGCGAAAAAGCAAGCAGGAAATCAAGTTCGTGTGGTGTCGGACCGAATCCGTAGAGACGTATCTTCCTACGTCTCTGCCTGCGCCGCCCTACGGCCGTTGAAACTTTTGGTCCGCTCGCAAGTCCAATCTGGCAGGCCGTAAGTTGGCGCCGAACAAGAGGGAATAAAAATGTCACTTTCTACTCGCCTCGCCTTGGTTCTCTTCGCGACACTGCTGGCAATCTCTGCCTGCAATGCTAAAGCAAACCCAGCCGCCGAAGTGCCCGCACCAACGAAGGACGCGCCGCGCGCCGCCGCTCCCGGACAACAAACCGCGGTGCTTTCCGGCGGATGTTTCTGGGGAGTTCAGGCGGTCTTCCAGCATGTGAAAGGCGTGATCAGCGCGACCTCCGGTTACGCTGGAGGCTCCGCCAAGACCGCTGAATACGAAATCGTCAGCACCGGCGAAACCGGACACGCCGAGTCGGTGCAGATCGTCTACGATCCTTCGCAGATTACCTATGGCGAACTGTTGCGCGTCTTCTTCTCGGTGGCACACGACCCAACGCAGCTCAATCGTCAAGGGCCCGACGAGGGCACACAATACCGCTCCTCGATTTTCTACGGCAACGATAAGCAGAAGCGAGTCGCCGAGGCCTACATTGCGCAACTCGACCAGGCCAAAATATTTTCGCGTCCGATCGTGACCAAGGTCGTGCCGCTGCAGGCTTTCTATCCCGCGGAGGCCTATCACCAGAACTACGCGGCGCTGCATCCCAACCAGGCATACATCGTCTTCAACGACGCTCCCAAGGTTGAGCACCTGCGCCAACAGTTCCCCGATCTCTACACCGGAAAGTAGAAAAAGCCATCCCTGAGCCTGATCGCAAAACGGTCGATGTGGAGACAACTGCCGCTTCCGCAGACGAGCAAAACTCGGCAGCGTCGCCGTCTAACATTCAGCGCCGAGTGTTTCTTGCAACTTCCGTGGCCACGATTGCCGGCCTGGCATTGTGGCAATGGAGAAGGCCCACCGTGCTAGACGCCGCGCCAGCCGCGAACGGTGCGCCCAAAGAAGTCACCATCGTTCTCTTTTCCGACGCAGGCCAGCGCCTCAAGCAAGTCCGCATCGCCAAGGTAGTCAAGAGCGCGGCCGAGTGGCGCAAGCAACTACCTGCCGGAGTCTTCGATATTACCCGCAACGCCGACACCGAAATCGCCTTCTCCGGAAAATATTGGAACCTGCACGACCCTGGCATCTACCGCTGCATTTGTTGCGACAACGCGCTCTTCGATTCCGCCACCAAGTTCGAATCCGGCACGGGATGGCCCAGTTTCTGGGCGCCGATCGCTGCCGAAAACGTGACTGAGCTCCGCGATACTACCTTCGGCATAGTTCGTACCGCCGTCGCCTGCACCGAATGCGATGCACACCTCGGTCACGTCTTTGACGACGGCCCCGAACCCACGCATCTTCGCTACTGCATGAACTCCGCGTCTCTGCGTTTCGTTGCAAGAACCTAGCGCGCATGCCGCGGATACAATGAGAGCATGAATTCCACGGTGCCCGTTTTCCGCGAACCCAGCGCCGCTGAGAAAATCTTCAATCGCGTTTTCGGATTTCTCGTCGGCCTTGGGCTGGCTTCTCCTACAACTACCTGCTCCAGGTTCGCGGACGGAAAAGTGGGAAGATCTATTCCACTCCGATCAATCTGCTTGACCTGAATGGCAAAAAGTATCTGGTGGCACCTCGGGGGCGAACGCAGTGGGTGCGCAACGCCGAGGCCGCCGGAGAGGTTACATTAAAAAAGGGCAGCACCCGCAAGAAATTCTGTTTGCGTCCGATAGCCGACGCGGAGAAGCCGGCGATTCTGAAAGCCTACCTCGATGCGTTCCGCCGCGAAGTGCAGCGCTACTTTCCGATTCCGGCAGGTTCGCCTGTGGAAGATTTAGCGGCGATCGCCGGAAGTTACCCGGCGTTCGAACTTCTGCGAGAGTGAATCTGTATTGAGAACTACTTTCTGCCAGCGTCGTGATCCACTTCGCCGGCGTTCTTTAACGTGACCTGATCGTTGGAGAGCGCGCCACTCTTTGGCGTCTGGACCACCGGTTCCGACTTCGGGATCTCTGGCTTTGAGGCTTCTCGCGCGTCATTGGCCTGAGAACTGCTGATTGGGTTGATCATATGGATGGGATCGGCAGTCAACCGGAAATCTTCAGCTAATTTGAGGTGAGGTTCGCTATCGTTGGTAAGAGTTACCTTCCAATGAAGGCGTTTCGCAGAGGTCAATTCGCTCGTCAGAATGACAGAAGACGCCTCGCTTCGCTAGGCGGGACAGCCGAGGCGGCTGTCCCCACACCGGCGGGCTTCGCCTGACATTCAGCGGCTCTGTTGTACGGGCATCGGTGCGAAGCAGGATCAATTGGTGCGAAGCAGGATCAATTGGTAGTCAATTTATCTGCTCTTTCGGAATTGAACTGTGCGATCTTTGAGAGCCTTGCCACCTGGATCGGAGGGCGCTTCGAACCCGATGCGCCGACGCTGGGGCTCTTCGGGACTCATGAGTTCGCGGATCGCATCCATCAAGTCCTGGATCTCGGCATCATGACTCTCCAGACGGCGTTCCAGTTCCGCCAGCTTGGTCAGGATATGGCGGTTCCCGGCGATGGCGCGGCGCATACGCACAAACGCAAGAACTACAAACACGCTCATTTCGATTGCGCGTTCGGAGTTCAACACGGTGGCCGCCATGATCGCACCGTGTTCGGTAAAGACGTAGGGACGGTAACGTACACCGCCATGTCCTTCACTTGAGATCACATTTTGTGACTTCAAGATTTTCAGTTCGTGCGCGGAAAGTTGAAAGCGAAAGGCAGGAGGAAACCGTTTCGCATTGCGCTTGGCCTGCTGATTCAGATGCCTGACTTGTACGCCGTAGAGTTCGGCGAGGTCCGAGTCGAGGATAACTCTCTGCCCGCGGAGAGCGAAGATTTTCGAATCAACTTTTCTTGCGACCACGATCGCTGTTTTCGCCATATTTTGGAGCTCGCTTCAAACTTGAGATCACAAATTGTGATCTCAAGTTTCCGACGAGAGTTGATTAGCAGAATAGCAGCCGGCCTGCTGGTTGCGGCACCGCGGAAGTTCATGCTTAATGCCCGCGCGAGCCGATCAAGAAGAACGTTAAGGGGAACAACCTTACAACGTAATCGAACCCGAGACCAGCGTGCCCCCAACAAGTGCGCCCAAGGGCGATCCGCCGGAAGACGCTGCGCAGACGTAATTGCTGGACGTGGCTTCGCTGCCGTTTACGCTTCGGCTGCAAACGCGCTCTCGTCAGGTTTGCCTCCGAGTTCGTCTGAGGCTGCGTCGGCCGACACGTCCTGGGCGAACTCGCGGCGGCGTTCGGGACCATCGCGCTCGACCACGCGCACGCGACGGGCCGGCATGGTGCTAGGTTCAAGATTCGTGATACGGCCGTCGCGTACCTGAATTTGCGCGCGAAACCAGTCGGTGCGATACATCCGGCCCGCGGCATAGAACGTCATTGACGCCGCGATGGGGCCTTCAAATTCTTCTCCCGTACAGGCCAGAATGCGGCGCCCCATTTCCTGCGCCCAAGTCATGCCGCCGACCAAAGGATCGTTCAAACGGCAGCGCTCGAACGGCATGGCATGCGAAAGCTTGCGCAGTTGCAGCAGTTGCAGCAGGACCGATGTTTTCGCCAGATTGGTGACAACGATTTTGGCCTCGCTCGCGGAGACGCGTTCCATCTTGATGTGTATGTCCGGCGACCACTCGCGCTCGAATTCTTCGCGGGCCAGGGCCAGTCCTTTGTCGGTCGCCTCCACGTAGCGCAGTGTGGCGCGCGCCAAGATCACACTGAAAAGGCAGGTCACTACCGTAGCGATGACGGGAATGTAGCTGATCAGCGTGGTAAACGGGATGCGATACGAGTTGACCAACTGCATGTGCATAGACAAGCTGCTCCTGCGGGCGGGGGTTCGGACGGGGGAGCGATCTCGATGAGTCTAGCGAGAGGAAGGTTCGGGCTCTAGATACGGATGGTGAGAGGCGGGAAGCCTGTGCGGGGCAGGGTCTTTGGTAACCAGCGCGCTGAGTCGGCGTTCGATAGTGGATGCGATGGCTTTACGGATGCTGGCGGATGCGGCGGCAGGATGCCGCCGCGACAGCCGGCGAGACGCCGGCGCTACAACAGCCCTCGCTATTCCAATACGCTGTCGTCCAGCTTTTTCTTGCCCCAGTCGGCGGCGGCTTGCACGAAAGCTAGGATGATTGGGTGGGGCTTCTTTTCCGTGGACGACAATTGCGGTTGGAAGAGCGTGGCCAGGTAAAACCGGTGCGTCGGCGACTCGATCGCGCGGATTTCGCCTTGGGCACCGCGCGCGACCACGGGAAATCCCGCCTCCATGGCCGCCCATTCGAAGTCGGGATTGATTTCGAAGTTGCAGAAGAACTCCTCGGTCACGATCTCTTTGTCCTTGCCATAAAAGGACTGCAGGTAGGAGCCGGGACGGAGACGAATCTCCGGGACCACGCCCGATAGTTTGGGGGCGTCACCTTTGCGGTTGGGTACGGCGCAAGCCACAGGATAGATGATGACGTTCTTCGAGCCGGAATTGTTCTCGGCGCTGTCCGCGTCCTGGATGTTGAGAACGTTGCGGGCGAATTCGATGAAGGCGTATTGGAATCCGCCACAGGTGCCGAGAAAGGGCCAATCGCGGCGGCGAGCAAACTCGATCCCCTTCAGCATGCCGTCGAAGCTCTTGTAGGGGCTCCCGGGCGAGGCCCATAGGCCGTCGAAACCTTCCAGTGTCTTCTCAGCTGTGTCGCCGGTCAGCGACGAAGTCGGCAGCCACTCCGATTCGACCTCCGTGTGGAGCTTGCGGGCGGCATGTTGCAGCGAGTCCGTAGTGGCGTGATGGGAGCGGAAATCGGCGTTAAAGTCGCCCAGAATCCCGATACGAACGGCGTCGCTCACGGGTTGATTGTACTAGAGGAGCCGCGGCGGGCTAGCGAGAGCGGGTGGGGAGCAAGGTTAGAAGCATGGTGCATCGAGCTCGCGGTCAGCGCAGACGCTCGATACCCAGAAAGAAATAGAGGCAGAGCAGCGCGATCGCGGGCCCGCCCCAGATCATCAGTGTGGATTTCCATCCCAGGGAGCGGGCGACTTCCTGCTGGCTGCGCCAGGAGATAAGGAATGTTTTGTTGTTGGTTCCCTTCATCAGCACGACGGGCGGATGCGAATCAAAAGCATTCGTTTTGGCTTCGTCGCCATTGCCGCCGGGAGTCGTTGTAGCTGGGTCGGCAAGAACCACAGTGGGATTTGCCAGACCTGCCACGGGCATTCCTGCCGCCCCCCACGCCGCGGGGTTCGAGATTCCCGCCTTCAGGAGGGCTGCGGCGATCTTTTGTTGTTGGGTCATCTCCGAGGCCTTGTTGGGAGCGTTTTCGGGAGTCAGTCGGATGAACTGATGCGAAGGATTGTCGGATTGTGTCGCGAGTCCGTTGCCTGGGAAGTCGATGCTGCGGTCCCCGGCTCCCCCGCCCATCGAAAGCGAAATGGAACCGATCGACAGTGAAAGTGCGCGGGGGGAAAGTGAGCTCAGGGTTTCGTTGTCCTGCACCGGCTGGGGGCTGACTTCCAGGCCAGGATTTTCGCTCAGCGTGCCCAGAATGAACAGCGAGTTCTTAGGCTTGATGCAAAACTCTTCCACCTTGATTTTGTTGTTGGTGACAATGCCGTGGCGCGCCAAGAAGCTGCGCACATTGTCCGGCGTCGGCTCCTTTGTGGTGAAGAACGAATCGCAGAATTGCTCTTCAAAATCGCAATGCAAGTCGAGATCGGCTCCATGCGGATCGACCAGGATGCGTCCAGTGTTGTCGTCCACGAAGAAGGGCACATGCACGCACTCCCCGGCCACCTTGACCCATTGTCTATTCTTGCCACTTTGTTTGTACTCCCATACGAGCGTGCGGTAGTAGTAGCAGGGGCGCGCCGTGATGGGCGCGATCATGGTATAAGGACCGACGGCGAGGCCGCTGACTTCAACCATTCCCATCGAAGCGCTGCGAATCTTTGAGAACGGAGTATCGAGAATCAGCCGGCGGCGCTGCAGCAGTTGGAATCCGTAGAAGAAAAGGCCGATACCGGCGCAGAAGCCGATCCCGCACCAGACCAGCAGTCCGGCGGGGTCCGACGAGCGAAGAATCAACGCAGAGAGATTCACCGACGAAGTCCACGGGGAGGCTGGGACCCACTCCCCATAGCCAGCCTAGCGAATGGGGTAGTAGCGGGGACCAGAAAACCGCGCGAAGCGCTTACGTTGGTAATGCAGCATGAGCAGCATCTCAGAGTTGGCCTAAGCCTTTCGCGTGGGTTTGCAATGATTTAGCATCCTGTTGGCATGTACGCACTCGTCTCCGAGCTCACGGCTGAGCAGGTCCTACAGGCCTTTCGTCGCGACGGGCCTTCTCTCTTTCTCGGCGCCATGATCCATGGCGGTGGGGCTGTTCGCTGCAGCGTTTTACGCCCTGCGGCGCAAGCATGATCCGATCTTGGTCTACTTTGCTTTCTTCGCTGGTCTATACGGCCTTCGCATGTGGATCGAGGCTGATTTCATTTCCCTCACCATACGGGGATGGCCGCTCTTCCCGAGATTCAGGTCCGCGATTGACTTCGTCGTTCCCATTCCAGCGTTCCTGTTCTTCAATGCCGCCGGGCTCACGCAGCGCTGGTTCAAGACCGCGACTTACGTGCTCGGAGTCGTGGTTGGGGTGTTCGCTCTGGCCACGCTGGCCATCGGCCCCCAAAGTATCTTTTACCAGATCACTGGGGTGCTGATTATCGGAGCGCTGTTTGTTTTGGTGGCGCGGTCGGCGCGCAGGAGTGCGGCCGATCAGGATTTCGTCGTGATCCGACGCGGGCTGGTGATTTTTGTCGCTTTCGCTGTTTGGGAGAACATCCGGGGTGTGCTAGGTTGCCCAATGTCGAGCCGATTGGTTTCGTGGCGCTTCTGGTGGCTCTAGGGGCAGAAGCTCTTAGCGCGCTATTGCGTCAGACGTCAGGAATTGCGCCGGCGGATGCGGCGGATCGGATTATTTCAACGGTTCAACAATGGGCGGCGTCGCAGGACGATGATCTCACCGTGCTGGTCTGCGACTACCTCGGGAACCGAGCGCTGTCGGTGAACTCGTAATGCGGCAGCAGTTCGGGCGTGGCCGTTCATCACCAATGATCAACGCGCGCGGCAGGAGAATCTCGGCCGCCGGCCGTGGTGATCGGGCAGGAGATCTCGGAAGGCTTCGAATTTGTTTCGCAAAATCTTCGACGCCAATGATGTTGCGGCAAGGTATAGACTTGTCCTCGGCACGCTCGAACCGTTCAGATTCTGATTGCTCCTATAGGAATCTGGGTTTGGTTCACGTTCCAGTTCGCAGCCTACCCTATGTGGCCTGAACGACTCGGTAGCGGCAATGCTTTGATCATGGCGCTACTTTCCAGCTTTTCTGTCTACGCCGAGGCACAGCAGCTTGAGGGACGGTTCACCGCGGAAACCGGCAGTTATATGGTGGGAGAACCCGTGCTGTTTAATCTGGAAATCAAGAATACAGGCGCGGAAATAGGGTACCTGCATGCGAAGAGTCCGGCAGGTTGCTTGGACACGTATGAATTCTCTGCTCAGGGAACCAACTCTCCGGTCTGTAGCGCAAAGTGGAATCCCGAATGCATCGATGACCTGTTGCCACTCAAGCCTGGCGAGGCAGAGCAGGCGCAGTGGCCCCTGAACTTCTGGTTTCAATTTGAAAAAGAGGGCGAGTATGAAGTGAGTGCGACGCGCCACATTCCCATCATGTCCACTGCGGGCGAGTATCGGGATTTCGCGTTCTCCTCGAAATTTAGATTCAAGATTTCGCCGCTGGATCCTGCCCGGGTGCAAAGCATCCTCCAAGATTTCGAGAGGAAACTCCACAGTGACGATCCCGAGATACGGCATGCCGCTCTTGATATTCTTTCCACCACCGCACCGGAATATTTCCAGGACACAGCCCTAACAGTCTCGCGAAGCAAAGACGCGTTCGCCGTTCTGCACGCAATTGGAGCTCTCGAGCGAATCAATACCCCCGAAACGAGAGCGGCCTTGGGGGATCTTCTCACCCCCGAAGAACCGACCACGGAAGACGAAATCATGGTGCGCGTTCACGCGATCGAAAGTTTGGGACATAGTGGAGATGCCAGCTACCAGACCTCTATTGCGCGCTACTTGGAGAACAAGAACGAGCACATTCAGTTGGCTGCGATGGTGGCGATTGCCCAGCTAGGAAAGGCGGAGGCAGTACCTCAACTGCAACGCTTTTTCTTCAGTCCTAATCCTGTCTTCCGAAATAACGTGGCGTATGCGTTGAGCTTTTCGACTACTCCGGAATCCGTCGAGGCGCTGATTAATTTCGTACCCGACAAAGACAACGGTGTGCGCGAACGAATACTCAGCAGCCTGAACGGTCTTACGGGGCACTCAGTTCAAGGTGCTAAGCAAATGTCTCCGGTGCAGATGCAGAATGCATGGCGGCTGTGGTGGCATCAAAACAAAGCTAAAGTGTATTTCCCGGACCGGCTTGAATTTGTTTGCCACATGAAATGAACGCCCGACTCATGGGGCTTTGTGAGATCTCGCCTGGCATCCTGTAGGCGAACTTGAAATCCCGCAACTGATGCGTCACTACCGCGCCGCGGGCGAGACGCCCGCGGGACAGCCGGCAAGATGCCGGCGCTACGAAAACCGCAAACTGAGAACTGCGAACTGAGAACTGCTTTCCTACCCGCCTGCCTTCAACTCCGTCAGCACCTGCTTGGCAATTTCCTTCAGGGTTTCGAAGACACCCACACCCTGGAAGGCGACCGCCTCCACAATCGGTTCATTTTTCTTGCGGAGTTCGGTGGAAAGCATATCGACGGGCAGAATGTTCGGCAGGTCGCGCTTATTCAACTGGAGCACGTAAGGAATCTTGTTGAAGTCGTAGCCGTGTTCTTTCAGATTCGACATCAAGTTTTCCAGAGCTTCGACGTTGGCGTCCATGCGCTGCTCCTGGGAGTCGGCGACGAATACAATGCCATCCACGCCGCGCAGAATGAGCTTGCGGCTGGCGTCGTAAAAGACCTGCCCGGGTACGGTGTAGAGGTGGATGCGGGTCTTGAAGCCGCGCACCGAGCCGAGGTCAAGCGGGAGGAAGTCGAAGAACAGCGTACGCTCAGTCTCGGTGGCCAGCGAGATCATCTTGCCCTTCTGCTGGTCCGCCGTTTTCTGGTAAATCACCTGCAGGTTCGTGGTCTTACCGCCTAATCCGGCGCCATAGTACACGATCTTGCAATTGATCTCACGAGCTGCGAAGTTAATGAAACTCAAGACTTTCCTCAAATGCGGGCAGGCCCTCCGGGGTCTGCCGCGCACACCAATTCCCTTATGGAGGTTCGGGGTCTTTATATCATATGGGACGAGCCCGACACAGGTTACTCAGGTGACTCCCAGTGCCCGCGCAGGCGTTAGCGAGCT
>Ga0070698_100009187_pt1 | contig 10609 bp, 10 predicted proteins | sample KBSK1502metaG_FD_65477 | JGI IMG/M metagenome (GOLD analysis project Ga0070698, IMG submission 65477) | Corn, switchgrass and miscanthus rhizosphere microbial communities from Kellogg Biological Station, Michigan, USA - KBS K1-50-2 metaG | ecosystem: Host-associated > Plants > Roots >... | reverse complement strand
CGGCAACACTATTACGATCATCGACTATGGCGGTGCAAACTATGCCTACGGGATAGAAGGCATGTCATTCGACGATCCTAATCTGAATGCCGCCCGACCGGGGCCATACTGCCAGTATCCGCCGCCTGTGCCGCAAAACTACGTACTTCTCAACCGGCGTTTTGAGAATGTCGGCGAGTTTAGCTACGCCTATAACCCTAATTCTACCCTGACGAGCAAGACCCTCGATTTCGCGTCTTCGACAAGTCATGACAGGGCATTGCTCGATTTCTTTACTTATAACACGGGAACTGGGCGCGCAGGCATTGTCAACCTAAACACGAGAAATGGCCCGGTTTTGGCGTCAATCATCAGTGGAGCGCTTTTACATGATCCCGAGTCTGAGAATTTGCCACCGCCAAATACGTTAGTCATCCAACAAGACGCCCTCGCCGCGGGGCAGGCCATTGTTCAAGAAACGACGAGCACCACGGCGGGGCGTGGTCCCGCGTTGACCCGAGCGGATGTTGCCCGGTTGGCCGCTGCTGCGGCTGCCGCGCTGCCTGGGGTCCTCGGGGCCTCGGACGAAACAAAGCAGACGATTGCGCGCGCGTTGGCAGAGTCAGGTCAAGCGCGAACCTGGAACCTAATAATAGACGTAATCGCGCAAACGGGGCGGTATGCGCCCGGGACCGCGAACATCATTGATGCCAACAAATTTACCGTTGAGGGCGAAAAGCGCTATTGGCTCCATATCGCGCTTGATCGCGACGACGGAACTGTGCTTGGGACTCAGCTTGAGGAAGTGATTGAGTAGCGGGGCAGCCGATAGTTAACAGCTAATGGCTGGCGGGCTATCCGCCTTCGCCCGGCGCTCGAAGCGGCTCCCATATCTTCCACGAAACTGTCATTCGTTTTAAGACCATTGCTCGCAGCGACGCGTCACGGGTGTTTGGGAGAGGGGCGCGCCCTACCAGTGTAGGTTTGTGTTGCTGCAGGCGCGCCTGGCACGGGCGAATTATCCTCCCACGCCGGCATATGGATTTTAGAGTTTGTTATCGCGCCACCCCTGGCAGCCCATTCGTGAAAAGGCCTATCCCAGCCGATATAAATCAAGCCAGCTACGATCACTATTTCAATCAGCAGTCGCATACGAAACGCGAGGTTCGCAAAATGCAGCAGGTAAACGCAATCTTAAATTTTTGCGGAAATTAGCTGATCCCCCGGGATCGACGATCCCGGCTACAACGCATCGCGCGGGACTAGGATGCGGAATGGCCTTCGACCAGGATCATGTTTGTCCTGGCCGTGCGGTGGCGCATCTTGCGCGGTTCGCGGTACTCTTCGCAGTTGAGCCATTCCCTGGCGCGGTCCGCCGATTCGAATTCAAGCACCACGATGCGCTTCGGCTTCCAGTCGCCTTCCAGTACTTCCGTTTTACCGCCGCGAACGATGTATTTGCCGCCGTACTTTTCCACGGTGGCGGCAGCGAGTTTTTTGTATTCTTCGTACCCAACAGGATCGACGATGTCGATTTCAACGATGATGTAGGCAGGCATGGTCAAACAGTTGAAAGGTTAAAAGGTTAAACCCGTTGAAAGGTTAAAGATTGAATCGTCATCGGCCATTGTGACCCCTGTCTTTCGCCGCTAACTCGGGAATCTTTTTCCGTCGACGCAGCCGCAGCCAGTTGTTCCACGTTTTGCGAATGCTGTCGCGCGGGGTCTGGTATTTTTGATTCAATTCGTTGCTCTTCAGGATCTGCGCGAGAATTCCTTTTACCGAAAAATCGTCGGTATTGACGATCGTGTAAGCCGTTCCAACAGCTGCGGCATGGTGCGCGTCGCTCGCCGCAGTCATGGGCAAACCCCGAATCTGCGCGTACTTGAAAGCATAGGTATTATAGCGGCGAAGGGTGGTCGCAGCGTTGAAAACCTCGATGGCATCAACGGGTAGCGTTTCCAGAGTGGAAAAACGGATCCCTGCACGAAACAAGTCATACGGGTGCGGAGGAATAGCCAGGCCGCCGCGCTGGTGGATTATTTCGCAGACTTCACGCGCTGGTTTTCCTTTCAGGTAAGGAAGCTCTGCACCGATACAGAGAAGATGGCCATCGGCGGTTGTTACTTCTACTCCGGGAAGAATCAGAAAATCATCCACCGGCAGTCCGTCCAGTCGCATCAAGCCTTTTTGGAGCAGGTAATTGACCGCATCGCACGTGTTGTGATCGGTAATGGCGAAGCCATGCAAGCCTTTGGCGCGAGCGGCTGCAATCATGTCTTCCGGACTGGAGACACCGTCTCCGGAAAAAAAAGAATGTGTATGCAGGTCGATGTTAAATGGCATGACTAAAGCGCAGGGTTAGAAAGTTAAAAGGCTCCCGCCTCAGGCGGGTTAAAAAGGAACAGGGGACTAACAAAGCAACTTTGTAACCATTTAACTTTTCAACGTTCCAGCTGTTAGACCAACTCTTCGATAGCAAAGACTGATTCAGTAGCTGGTTCCTCCGGAATACGATTGAATTGATGATCGTAGAGCCGCCTATAGTAGCCGGATTTTTCGAGAAGCTCAGCGTGTGTGCCGATCTCTTTAATGCGGCCACCGTCCATGACGATGATTTGATCGGCCGATAAGACAGTGGAAAGCCGATGTGCGATGGCTATTACCGTGCGGCCGGTCGACAGCTCGGCCAGAGCCTTCTGAATTTGTTTTTCGGATTCGGAATCGAGCGATGAAGTGGCTTCATCCAGCAAAAGAATTGGCGCATTTTTCAGCACCGCTCGCGCGATGGCAAGACGCTGCTGTTGGCCGCCGGAAAGAAGACATCCTTTATCGCCAATCACCGTTTCGTAGCCCTTCGGCTGGGCCATAATAAAGTCATGCGCATAGGCGGCTCGCGCTGCTTCGCGAATCTCTTCGGGCGTCGCATCGAGCCGGCCGAACTGGATATTGCTGAAGATTGTATCGTGAAACAGGAACGTCTCCTGAGTGACGAGCCCGATCCGTTCGCGCAACGATTTCTGCGTCACTGTGCGTAGATCGCGCCCATCGATTTTTACAGCGCCGGCAGTCGGATCGTATAGACGCAGGATGAGCGAGAGAATCGTGCTCTTTCCTGCGCCGCTGGCGCCGACCAAGGCATACGTTTTGCCGGACTCGACATGCAAAGTCAGATTGCTGATCGCATCCGTAAGAGTGTTGGCATAACGGAATGTCACATCTTCGAAATCAATGCGGCCCTGTGACGAACTGAGCGCAACAGCATTTGGCGCGTCCTGGACAGTTGGCTGCGAATCGAGAAGCGAGAAAATTGAAGTCGTAGCGGCAACTGAGCGCTGCATCACGAGATGGATCCTGCTAAGTGTTTTGATCGGGTCGTAGAGGATGAAAATTCCTGAGATCAGTCCAAAAAATCGTCCAACGCTCAGGTTTGCGGCGTAAACATAAAGCAACGCAATCCCCACGCCTATTGCAGCAATTGTCTCGACCAGCGGACCCACAGCCTCCAGTGACCGGATAATGCGCATCATCTGGGAAAACTGCGTTTGATTGCTCCGCCTAAATTCCTTTTCCTGGTGAGCCTCTCGCGCAAAGGACTTAATCACACGAATGCCGGCGAATGTTTCCTGCATGGTCACGACCATTTCGGCCATGCCCTCCTGCTCGTTTTGCACTGCCTTTCGCGCGCGTTGACCGTAAACGCGAAGCGGCAGCAAACACGTTGGAAAGAGAATCAGCGTGACCAGCGTAAACTTCCAATCCATCACCATGAGCACACTGATTGCTCCGACGATGGTGATCGGCTGCTTGAAAACATCGCTGCCGACGGTGCTCAAAGCCATCTGCATGACGCGGGTATTGTTCGTGATAACCGACATCAAAAATCCCGATCGCGCCTTGTTAAAGAAATCCATCGAGTTGCGCACCATTTTGCTGAAAAGCTGACTCCGGATATCACTCACCACCTTATTGCTGACCCACTGCATGCAGTAGGTACTTCCGTAGGAACAGAGGCTGCGCACCGTCATGATCGCCGGGATGGCGAGACATATAAGAACGATCGAATTGATTTTTGGGCCTGTATCGAGCGCGTGAAGATTTGAGCGCATGGCCATCGGGTTGGGCGCGGTGCCGTGGAAAATCGTGCTTGTCACTCGGGCAATCGCTAAAGGGAAAAGTGAATTGACGCCGCCGTAGGCAAGACCCAGTGCCAGGCCCGTGATAAAACGCGACTTGTACGGTTTGACGTAACTGTAGAGCCGCCGGTACGTACCGGAGGCTGCATGTAACGTTTGCCAGAATGACAGTTTTTTCTTAGCCGCTTTTGCGCCGCTCATGACGTTCGGGCCGCCGCATGCTGCGACAGCAGGAAATCCATAGCACTAATCACTGCTTCCGTCGAGATTTGACTCATGGGAAGGCGCGGCTGGACCGGGGAAAACTCAGTGACCGGCTCAGGCGTTTTCCCCTGCAGAATAAGTGCGGGGCTTTCCCTCGGCCGCCAGTGAAACGGGTTGGTTGGCCCGAACAGGATCACTTGTGGCGTATGTGTCGCGACCGCGAGATGCATCGGAGCGGAATCAACCGTGACCAAGAGCCGTGCCTCGCCAATCAATGCCGCCAGGGTAAGTAAATCTGTTTTCCCGGAAAGATCGATGATTTTGGTCTCGTTCTTGATCGGCGCGATGTGCGCCTGCTCATGTTTCGATGCTCCGCTCGTCAAAATGAGGTCCAGATGATTGTCTCGCTCGAACCGTTCGATCACCTGCGCCCATCGCGCGGCTTCCCAAAGCTTTTCCTGCCGTGCGGAGCCGGGATGCAAAACAATGAAGGGCTTGCGGACGTTCCACTTGCGTCGGAGCGCATCGGCTTTTTCGTGCGCCGATTGGGGCAACTGCAAACGCAGTGAAGAGGAAACATCCCGGATGCCGAGCGGTTCGAGCAAAGACAGATTGTAATCGATCGTGTGCAGGTCGCGCATTCGGACGTTCACAAAATCAGTGTAAAGCCGGGCGCGGCTCTTCGATTGATCGCGCACCCGGTAAGACACGATGCGTTTCCGGGCTCGGGATAAGAACGTCAGAAATGCGGAGCGGTCGTTTCGCGTGAAATCGATGCAGTAATCAAATTTCTTGCCTGCGACCGCGAGAAAAGCGGCGAGATCACTCAGATTGCGTCGCGCCATCAAAATGCTATCGACACCTGAAATGGCCGGGAGCAGATCAGCGCATTCGCTGGAAACAACCAGTGTCACGTGCGCTTCCGGAAAGCGTTCACGCAAAGCCGCGATCGCGGGAGTTGTCAGGATCAGATCGCCGATTCGCTTGAGTTGCAGAAGAAGAATTTTCATCGAGCGCTAAAACTGTAGCGGCGCTCCATGAGCGCCGAAATAAAACAATCGGCGGTCATAGACCGCCGCTACAAATAATCATCGCGCCATTCGCATGGCCATTTGGTATGCGCCGAGTAATCGCGTCCGAAAATGGTCCCAGGTGAAATTTTCAACTACACGGCGTCTCGCGGCGCTGCCCATTTGCTGAACGATTTCAGGATGCCGGTGCAGATGCTGGAGTGCCGCTGCGATCGCATCGACATTGCCCGGCTTCACGATAATTCCTTCCACGCCATCGCGCACTACATCGCCTGCTTCACGCGTGGTGATTTGGGGCAGCGCACACGCTGCGGCTTCGTATGTCACTTTGGCGCTGCCTTCCCATTGCGACGGAAAAACATGTACCGTGCCCTGGTTAAGATAATTCTCCGGGTCGCGCACAAATCCCACCACCCGGATGTTATCGCGCCAGAATTGTTTGAGAAAAGGCTTCGCTTCGTCGTGCACGTGACCAACCAACCAGAGCTCCGCATCAGGCAGATTGAGACGATGCCATGCTTCGAGCACATGTTGGATGCCTTTGCGTTTGATTAAAGCGCCGGCAAAAACGGCACGAAATTTTGCCGATCGATCTCCCGGCTTGAATCGATCCACGTCCACGCCGCGGGGCAGGTAAAAAAGTTTTTCCTCCGGGAAACCACGTACGCGAAACGTGTGAGCCGCCCTCTCTGATAAAACAAGCAGGAGATCAGCCAGCTGGTATTCTTCTATGAAACGTTTTCGCTCGAGCAACAGTCTGGCTTTCCATCTTTCAAGGCCACGGCTCGTGCTTGCCGAATCAGCAGTTTTCCGGCGTCCCACTTTGTTTTTGCCGCCGTCACGGTGCCAGGTCGGTATCTCAACGATCGAGGGAATGCCGCGCTGTTTAGCTGCTCGCAGCGATCGCAAACAGTCGCCCGACCAGCTATGAAACAAATCGTAGCGACCGGTGGCGAGGTGCCGGGATGCGATCCAATCAAGGTACTTTTTTTTCGCGCCGTAGTAGTAGGGCCTGTCGAAAAATGAAATAAGGCGCACCGGATGCCATCGCAAAGAATGGATCAACGACGCAGGAATTTCCTTCTGCCTGTTATCATAAGCGATCGCTTTGCCCAGGAATCCCCCGCGATAAGATGCACGCAGGGTCTCAAATGCATCCGTATCCAGGCCGGAACCCCCTATCCGGGCAAAAATGGAATAGAGCAAATGCCTGGGCAAAGTACGGTCTGGGGCCGACGGGGAGCGTATCGGCGGCGGAGCGTTTAGGGTTTCACCCGGCATCGGCTTACAACTATTCTGGTGAACGTGAGGCGTGTAAAGTGAGCTCTTGTGTCATGTCGAGCGGAGTCGAGACATCTCTCGTTGTTTAGTTTCTGGCGTCGCAGATTTGAATAGTAAGAGATTTGTCCACTACGCTTTGCTCCGGGTCGAAATGACAAAAGACATATGACCAGAAATCTCAGCATCGTGTTTGTCCGACGCGGTTATTCGCCGACGGGCGGCGCGGAGGCGTACTTAGAACGCCTCGCCGGCGGCGTGATCGAAGCCGGACATCAGGTACAGCTTGTGGCGACGAATGACTGGCCGGACGCCGAGTGGCCATTCGGATCGATCACGCGCTTGAGCGCGAAAGCGCCGATCGGATTTGCCAATGAACTGGAACGACTGCGTACCGAGCTTCGCTGTGATGTACTGTTCAGTCTCGAGCGTGTTTGGAGCTGCGACATTTATCGGGCCGGCGACGGTGTCCATCGCGCCTGGCTTGATCGCCGAAGAAGGTTCGAACTACCTCTGAAACGGTTTGTCCGCAGTCTCAGTTCGAAGCATCAGGATCTGTTACGCCTGGAACAATCCCTTTTTTCCGATGGTACCACCAGGCGTGTCATCGCTGGCTCGCAGATGGTCAAAGATGAAATCGTCAATTCTTATCACTATCCGGCAGACAAGATCGACATTGTTCGCAATGGTGTGCCGCTGGAGAAATTCCGGTTCGACCCGGAGCTTCGGGAAAAGTCGCGCGAGGAATTGAATTTAAAGCCAGATCAAGCCGCACTGTTGTTTGCGGGCTCTGGATGGGAGCGCAAAGGGCTTCTTTTTGCTATCGAGGCAGCGGCGCTTTGCGGGGACCGCAAGCTGCGTTTGCTGGTAGCCGGCCGCGGAAATGCAGGGCTCTACAAGACGAAGAGCCTGCGTTTTTGGCGCGAAGAGCCGGTGCAATTTCTCGGTGAAGTTGTGGATATGCTGCGTGTTTACGCCGCTGCGGACATCTTTATTTTGCCCACGATTTACGACCCATTTTCAAATGCCTGCCTGGAAGCGCTCGCCTGCGGTTTGCCCGTGATCACCACGCGGTCCAACGGTTTTAGCGAAATCATCGAGAACGGAGTCCACGGTTCGATTGTCGATCACACAGGCGATCTCCCTGGATTGCGACAGGCTATTGTCCTCTGGTCCGATCCTTCACGCCGCGCCGCGGCCCGATCGACAAATACCCAGCTAGCAGCGCAGTTCGGCATTTCAAAAAACACCAGGGAGACGCTGGCGATTCTGACCGGCCTGCCTAAATGAGAAACGGAATGATGCGTTTTACTCTGCGCTGATACGCGGCGTATTTGGCCGGAAAATGTTTTAGCATCAAATCTTCTTCGCGTTTGAGCTTCATCCAAAAACTGACAAACACGAGCAACAAGCCAATGAACCCGCCGAAATATCCGATGGCGATGGCGGTGCCGGCAAACATGGCAAGGATTCCTGTGTAAATCGGATGACGCGCAACGCGGTAAGGTCCGCGCTCAATGAGTTCGTGGCCTTCTTTCAGCGTGATCACGCCGCTCCAGTTTCTCCCCAGTATCAGCCTAGCCCAAATGGCAAACACAAGACCGGTGACGCACAGGAAGATCCCGCCCCAGGCGCTCGATGTTGTATGCGGAACGACGAGCCAATCCAACGGTGGCGGCAAGCTGCTCGATTTGATGACCAGAAAATAACCGATTACGAGCACCAGCCAGTATTGGGCTCGCTCCGCGCTGCTTTCGCGGTAGATCGTACGCTTGGTCCGGGCGGCTCCCAGCAACCAGACTATTACGAAGATTATCCAACAGACACGAATGACCCCGAGGCCTGTTGAGTATGCGTGAACCTCCATTGCACAACAGCGGGACAGGGCGCGATCCGTCCGTTTGTTCTTACCCTTGAGGCCGGTTCACGTGGCAGCCAGCGCGGTATCCGTGTCCGGGAAAATCCGGAACACCTGATCGAGCCGCGAGATTTCAAAAATGGAGCGCACGGTTTCCTGCAAACCGGCCAGCAAAAATTTTCCTCCGTAGGCTTCCACCGTTTGCATGGCCTGAATAAGGGCCGCCAGGCCTGCGCTATCGATGTAAGTGACGTCCGAAAGATCGATCACCACGCACTCCGGTTTCTTCTCGATCATTGCGGTGAGTGATGCCGTGACTATGGGAGAAACGTGCAGATCGATTTCGCCCTTGAGCGGCAACACGTTGGGGCGGTCTCGTTGCGGCTTTGGAGCAGGCGGGGACGCGTCCTTCTTTTTCATTCAACCCTTCAATCGTCAATGGATCACCATCCGAGCGTATGGATTACTTTTTCCACATCTGAAAGGTCATCGATTAAAAAATCCGGGTGATATTCTGAAAGTCGATCACGACTCCACGTGCCTGTTGCCACGGCAACCGTGCGCGCACCCAGGGCCTTGCCGCAAGCAATATCGCGCGGTGTATCTCCAATCACATCAATCTCCGATGCTGAGAACTCACGGCCATGCTTTTCTTTCGCGCGCGCACGGGCGAACGGTCCGAGCCGGTTCCGGTCGTGGTGATCATCTGCAAACGCGCCAAATTCAAAAAAGTGCCAGACACCGTAGTGGTCGAGCTTTAGTTGCGCACCGCGGGAGACATTGCCCGTGAGCAGGGCCAGCACGAGATGTTTCCGCGACTTGAGCCTTTCGAGCAACTCAAGCACGCCCGGAAGCAGTTTGCCCTTTCGACGGGGCAATTCCAGCGAGAGAAAATGCACATAGCTGTCCAGGAACGCGCTCACGTTTTCGTTCGTCTGGGGAATTTTGTGCTTCTTCAGTATGCTGACGACAATTCCCGAATCGGTCATACCGGCTATTTCAATGTCGCGCAGATCGTCATCGACGCCGAAGCGCTCTTTGAACGCCGATTTAAGCGCATGCACTCCCGCGCCGCCTGAGTGGATCAGCGTGCCGTCGATATCAAAAAGCAGCAGGCGTTTTTGCATTTTTGTCATGGCCAAAAAATGACGAAATCCGAATGACGAATGACGAAGGAATGACAAAGATCAACTCGCGAACGCTTCCGGAGTCAAATGACCTAAGGTTGAGTGCCGCATAGTTTCGGGATTCGTCATTTGGGCTTGTTTGGACATTCGTCATTCGTGCTTTGTCATTAGCCCTGGAGAGACTCCTCGAGCCCGGCAGCGTTTGGGCTCGAGAAATCTTTTCAAAGGCGTGGCGCGTGCATCATCAACACCGCGATCATGCTTCCGAGAAATACAAGCAGAACAATCGCCAGGCCGATAAAAATTCCATTGCGAACTGGGTCGCTCTGTTGTTTTTGGCGTCGGAACGGAGAAACGTTGGTAAAATCGGCGGGCGCCGCACTCAATTCTGCCGGTCTCGCTTTGATCTCCTCGAGCTGCGGAAGCGGTCGCGATCCGCTTGCGTCCCCTTCGTAGCCGGCTTCTGCCGCGCCAAATCGGATTCGATCATCAAAGCTTAGCAACGTTTCAGTGACCGGCTTACCATTGACACGTGTGCCATTGGTCGAGCCGAGGTCTTTCAACCGATACGTTTCGCCAGCCAACTGCAACTGCGCGTGCCGCGCCGAAACCGAAGGATCATTAATGACGATCGTGTTGTCCGGCCCGCGTCCGATTGTGACCAGGTCGTCAACAAGTTCATACGTCGTCCCGCTGATGATGAGCTTGGGCATGCTGTGGCAATCTATCTGAAAGTTTAGCATGTGGTCGAGCGATTCCTTCCGTTTCCAGACCAAGCGATTGAGCATCATTGTTCCCCGGCGTTTGACGCTCGAAGCCGGTAGCCCTAGGCTTGGATTTATCTCGTTCGAAAAGAAACTGACTTCGAGAATGCTCGAAGAACAACATCATGGCGACATACATCAGTTTGGTACAATTCACTGATAAGGGTATCCAGGCTGCAAAAAACACGACCCAGCGAGTAGCCGACTGGGCCGCCAAGGTCCAGTCAGAAGG
>Ga0070698_100009186_pt1 | contig 10609 bp, 12 predicted proteins | sample KBSK1502metaG_FD_65477 | JGI IMG/M metagenome (GOLD analysis project Ga0070698, IMG submission 65477) | Corn, switchgrass and miscanthus rhizosphere microbial communities from Kellogg Biological Station, Michigan, USA - KBS K1-50-2 metaG | ecosystem: Host-associated > Plants > Roots >... | reverse complement strand
TTTGATGGATTAAAAGCAACCAGTACGGTACGTTTTATCGTCGATTCAGTGTTACGTGGTGATTCGCTGACAAGTAAAGCACTTGCAGCAAGGAGCAGCGAAGAAGTTGTTGATTATATCTCAAAAAACCCCGCTGCAGTTGGATTTATAGGAGTTAGCTGGATAGGGAACAAAGATGATGCGCAACAACAAAGTTTTTTGACAAAAGTGAGACTTGCCGAATTAGAATGTAAAGGATTGCCTGGTCAATATGTACAACCGATCCAGGTAAATATTTACAACGGCTTGTATCCTTTGAAAAGAGAATTGGTATTTATTTTGAAAGAGAGTTATAAGGGCCTTGGACATGGATTTTCAAATTTTATGATTAGTGAGAGAGGGCAATTGATTTTCCGCAGGGCTTACCTGGTACCCGGATATTTACAGTTTATTGTACGACCGACAAGACTCCGGGAAAAATAAATGGCTATATTTAATAATCATATAAAGTGAAAGAAATGAAGAAGACCTTTTTTACATTATGCACGGTATTTATACTTGCAAATCTGGAGGCCCAAACCATCCAGGAGGGTATAAATCACCTGTATGCAGATCGCTTTAAAAGCGCCGAGCAAACATTCCAGAAAATATTGGCGGGAAATCCAAATGTAGGTGAAGCAACCTACTGGCTGGGGCAAACTTATCTTGATATGGATGATAATGATGCAGCCCGACAGCTATATGATAAAGCACTTGCCGCCAATGGCAATAATCCTTTGATAATGGTAGGTAAGGGCCATGTTTTATTGCTTGATAAAAAGAAGGACGAAGCAAGACAGATGTTCGAGTCCGCCATAACCATAAGCGCTACTAAAAAGGGAAATGACCCTAATATTTTAAATGCCGTTGGCCGTGCCAATGTGGATGCTAAGGAAGGAAATCTTGAGTATGCCGTGCAAGTGTTGGAGCAGGCATTGCAACGTGACCCGAAGAATGCCGATATTGCATTAAACCTTGGTAATGCTTACCGCAAAAAAGACCCGGGACAAGGCGGTGGTAAAGCATACGAAAATTATAAGCTGGCTTCACAACTCAGTCCCAATTTTGCTTACCCGTATGTTCGTATTGCTGCATTATTTGAGACGCAAAAGCAGTGGGATCTTGTGTTGGAAAATTTGAACAAGGCAATACAAGTTGATCCAAACTTCAGTCTTGCATATTATGAGTTATTCTATTATTACTTCTTTGCAAAACTAGATTATCCGCAGGCAGAAGCTACTTTGAATAAATATATGGGCACAAGACCAAATGAAGATAAAACTGAAGATGATTATATGTATTCTCAATTATGCTGGGCTAAAAAGGATTGGAACTGTGCTATTACAAAAGCTGAAAGTGTGAAGACTGCAAAGGGTACAAAAGTAAAACCTAAAGTCTTTAAGCAATTAGCCTACTCCTATTTCGGTAAAGGTGATTTTGCTAGTGCCAGAACGAATATTGATGAATTTTTTGCAAAGACAAAAGATCCTACTATACCAGCAGACTATGAATTAAAAGCAAATATCTACACAGGGGGTGGTGCATCTTGTGAAGACGTATATGCTTTATACATACAAGGCGCGACGGTAGATACAGTTGTTCAATCAAAAGTTGATTTCCTGACTAAGGCTGCAGATTTCTTTAAAACAAAAAAATGTTCGAAACAGGAAGCTGATATGCGTTGGACAATTTATAATACAAGAAAAAATCCCAATCCGGCAGGTTTGTTTAATATCGCACTTGCCTATCAACAGGCTGGAGAATTAATTAGAGCAGATAGTTTATACAGTGTATATAATACCGCCTTTCCCGATACTATTTATGGATATCTAAGAAGAGGACGTATAGCCTTTACGATTGATTCCACAATGACACAAGAGCCTTATATTACAAATCTTCTGCAGAATTACCAGAAAACACTTGATATTGCTTTAACTGATAAGATCAGGTATAAGAATATGGGAACAGAGGCAGCATTAGTATTAGCAGGGTATTATAATAATGTTAGGAAAAGTCGTGATACAGCAGAAGCTTATGTAAATACCGGGCTTTCTATCGATAGTACTCATGCTCAATTAAAAGGGATAAAAGAGTTCTTTAATAAACAACCTGTGAAAGGAACAAATCAAAAGCCACCTGCAAAAACAGGTACTAAGCCAGTATCATCTATTCGGAAACCGAGTGATAAAACTTAATTACAAATATTAGTTTAGGTTTTCTTCTATTTATAGCGAAAGTCCTTCCCGTAATTGGGAGGGATTTTTTTATCGAAGAACTTGAAGGAAAACATACAAGAGCCTGAAGCAAATGTTTGTATTAAGTGTTATTCCTCACACTCCTTCTCTTTTAAACTCTTGCTTATAATTATTAAGGTAAATTGGTAATGCTGACTTATTTTTGTCGCCCAGATACACACCTATGTTCCAACTTCTTCAGGCTGATCTAAAAAATGTGGTGAATGATGTGAACAGTTCCGGCAGTTATATCCCCGTAGCAATACAGATTTTATTGGTAGTTGGGTTAATAAGTTTTCTCTTAGGAGTGACACATTGGCTGGGACCTAAAAGAAAAACCGCGGATAAACTTGAAAACTTTGCCAGCGGTATCGAATCACACGGTGAAGCCCGCCAACCAATGGCTATTAAGTATTTTCTGGTCGCAATTTTGTTTGTATTGTTTGATGTGGAGGTAATATTTTTTTACCCCTACGCAGTTAATTTTAAATATTTAGGCTGGTCAGGTTTTTGGGCAGTAATGATGTTTGTAGCATTTTTTCTTTGTGGATTTATTTACATCATTAAAAAAGGTGCGTTGAAGTGGGAAGATTAATGTGCAAATATGCAAATTTGAAAATGTGCAAAAGAGTTTAAAACAGTGTATCCAATTTTCAAATCTGCTAATTTTCAAATTTTCAAATTGATTTTATGTCTCGACCTGTATCATATAATGTAAACGTTAAGCCGCTGGAAAAAGATATTTCCATTGCCGGTATGCCCGAAGGGCACCAGGGTGAAGGATTCTTTGCCACAAAGCTGAGTGATGTAGTAGGGTTAGCAAGAAAAAATTCTATTTGGCCTTTGCCATTTGCCACGTCATGTTGTGGTATTGAATTCATGGCAACAATGGGATCACATTATGACCTTGCAAGATTCGGAAGTGAACGAGTGGGTTTCTCTCCCAGGCAATGTGATCTGTTAATGGTGATGGGGACTATTGCGAAAAAGATGGGACCGGTTGTTAAGCAAGTTTACTTGCAGATGGCGGAACCAAGATGGGTGATAGCAGTTGGAGCATGTGCCTCATCAGGAGGAATTTTTGATACATATTCTGTATTGCAGGGTATTGACCAGGTGGTGCCGGTGGATGTATATGTGCCAGGTTGCCCTCCAAGACCTGAAGCGATAATTGATGGAGTGATACGAATTCAGGATCTGATAGGTAAAGAAAGTTTGAGAAGAAGAAATGGTGATAGATACAAAACACTTTTAGAAAGTTACGGCATTCAATAATATGGACATTGTTTATCCAAGCTTATCAAAACGAGTGCAATCATTATTTATTGATGCTTTATTGATGATCGTTATGATGTTCTTTGCAGGTTGGATATTAGATAAAATGAACCCGGAACAAGAGGAAGGAGATGAATGGATAAGAGCTGCTCTTTTTATCGGTATATGGGGAGTTTATGAGCCTCTTGCAATGACAATAGGCTGCACACTTGGAAATTACTTAATGAAGATCAGGGTTAGAAAACATAGTAATACAAATAAAAAAATAAATCTTATACAAGCCTATGTAAGATTTATTGTAAAATTCTTTTTGGGCTGGGTATCATTTATAACAGTAAGTTTTACGGAAGAAAAAAGAGCTATACACGATTTTGCATCGGGAACGATAGTTCTGCCAAAAGAAAGTATAAAGTGACAATGGCATTAACAAACGAAATAGTAAAAGAAAAATTAGTTGCAAAATTCGGAGAACAGGTTACTGCTTTTGCTGAACCTTATGGCATGCTGACTTTTGAAGCACCAAAGGAATTGAACCTGAAGGTGCTTAATTTTTTGTATGACGATGAGGAATTGAAATTTCGGTTTCTTACAGATTTGCAAGCAGTACATTATCCTGAAGATAAAGGAAGGGAGCTTGCAGTTGTTTATCATTTGCATAATCTTATTGATAATGTACGTATCCGTTTCAAAGTGTTTACAGATATAAGTAGACCGGATGTTTATACAGCAACAGGGTTGTTTTCCGGCGCCAATTGGATGGAAAGAGAGACTTATGATTTCTTTGGAGTGAATTTCGTTGGACATCCTAACCTGAAACGAATTTTGAATGTAGATGAAATGGATTATTTCCCGTTGAGGAAAGAATACCCGTTGGAAGATCAAACAAGAATTGATAAAGATGATGAGATGTTTGGAAGAGGATAATGTGCCAATTTGAAAATGTGCAAATGATTTTTCCCCGCATTTTCAAATTTTGAAATTTTCAAATTGAATTGATGACAGAACACGAACATATAAGATTACCGGAAGGCTCAATAGAAAAAACTACCACTACACTTAACCTTGGGCCGACACATCCTGCTACACATGGTGTGTTTCAAAATATTTTGGAATTAGATGGCGAACGAATTGTTTCTGCAGAACAAACTGTAGGTTATATTCATCGTGCATTTGAGAAGTTGGCTGAACGCAGACCACTGTACCAGGTCACTCCATTAACTGATCGTTTGAATTATTGTTCTTCGCCGATCAATAATATGGGTTGGCACATCACCTGCGAAAAATTATTGAATATAAAAACTCCGAAGCGGGTTGATTATCTCCGTATCATCATTATGGAGCTGGCAAGAATTTCAGATCACCTTATTTGCAATTCGATTGTTGGTGTTGATACTGGTGCATACACTGGTTTTTTGTATGTAATGCAATACCGTGAATTGATCTATGAGATATATGAAGAGATCTGCGGTTCACGATTAACAACTAATATTGGACGCATCGGTGGCTTTGAAAGAAATTTTAATGTTATCGCTTTTCAAAAATTAGATAAATTTCTTGCTGAATACCCGGATGTATTGAAAGAGTTTATCAAGCTATTTGAACGCAACAGGATCTTTATGGAACGTACGCAAGGAACGGGTGCTATCAGTGCGGAAAGAGCATTGAATTATAGTTTTACGGGACCGAATCTTCGTGCTGCGGGTGTTGATTATGATGTAAGAGTGCATACGCCTTATTCCAGCTATGAAGATTTTCAATTCAATGTTCCGGTAGGAACAACCGGCGATAATTTTGACCGCTGGCAAGTTCGCAATGAAGAGATGTGGGAATCATTGAGCATAATTGAGCATGCGTATAGAAAAGTGCAGGAATTCAAAGGCCCTGATGCAGAAGTTTTTCATGCTGATGTTCCTGAATATTATTTGCCAGAAAAAGAAGATGTATATACAAAGATGGAGGCACTCATCTGGCATTTTAAAATTATAATGGGGGAAATAAATATTCCTGCTGGTGAAGTGTATAGTTGTGTGGAAGGCGCCAATGGCGAACTTGGATTTTATTTGATCAGTGATGGGGGACGTACACCCTATCGTTTGCACTTCCGCCGACCAGGCTTTATTTATTATCAGGCTTTTGAAGAGATGACAAAGGGGAGTATGATGAGTGATGCAATTGTTACATTGAGTAGTTTGAATTTGATAGCGGGAGAGATAGATGCATGAGAATTGTAGATTTCGGATTGACGATTGCGGATTTGCAATGTCAATCTAAAATCTGAAATCTAAAATCTGAAATTGATGACCAAATTTTCGGAAGAAAAAATTAAGCAGGTTGAACAGATCATTCAGCGTTATCCTGAAGGCAAACAGAAAAGTGCTTTGATACCTGTATTGCATTTGGCGCAGGAAGAATTTGGCGGATGGCTGAGCGCAGAAACGATGGATTATGTTGCTTCCGTTTTAAATCTTGAGCCGATTGAAGTATATGAAGTGGCTACTTTTTACAGCATGTATAATTTGAAACCTGTTGGCAGGTATTTATTTGAGGTTTGCCAAACAGGTCCATGCATGTTAAATGGAAGTGATAATATCATAAAGCACATTTTTGAAAAGCTGGGAATAAAACCCGGAGAAACAACAGCTGATGGGATGTTTACTTTGAAAACAGTTGAATGTTTGGGTGCTTGTGGTTATGCGCCGATGATGCAGTTGGGAAAAAATTACCGGGAACATTTGACAAAAGAAAAAGTGGATGGGATAATTGAAGAATGTAGAAAGAGTTCGTCAATTAATAATTAAGAATTAAAAATTAATAATGAAAAGATTCTTGTTTGCATTTTTAGTTCTTTTTTTAATCAATAGTTCTTATGCACAGATCGATAGTGTTGGATTGAAAACAGCCATGCAGCAATTGGACAAAGCTCTTTTACAAAAGGATGAATTTGTATTAAAGTCAGTTTTGCACAAAGATCTCAGTTATGGTCATTCTAATGGTTGGGTACAAAATAAGACTGATATAATGAATGATTTTACAAGTGGCAAGCTGACGTATAATAAAATTGAAAATAACAGTTCGGCCATTATTACGATAAGTAAGAAGTATGCTACTGTGAAAACAAATACAAATGCTGAAGGAATAGTAAATGGGACAGTATTTAAGTTAATACTGCATGTTATGCAGTTTTGGATAAAAACAAAGAAGGGTTGGCAGTTGATAGCACGGCAGAGTGCAAAACAAAACTGAAATGTAACCGTGAATAAAAAATATAAACAATACAACATTATCATGGTTTTGTTGGGAATTATAGGTTTGTTATTGGTAGTTGTCAGTTTTTTTGTCAAAGACAAGCACACTGAAAAGCTGCTTGAATGGCCGGGATTTATTATGTTTTGGTCAGCGGTAATAATGAAATTCTTACATCCTAAATTATCAAAAAGTGGCAGAAACAAGGTAGGGTGAAACAAGTTATGAGATTTCATTTGTAATTGAAACTGTATGAAAAAAACGCGGTTTAAATATTGAAATAATGCAATGGGTAGAAAATTACTATTAGATAGGATCAATGTGGAAGGCATACGTTATTACGATGCATATCGCAAGAATGGCGGATATCGTAGTGTCGAGAAGGCATTGAAAACAATGACACCTGACCAGGTAACTGAGGAAGTAAAGAAAAGTGGTTTACGTGGTCGGGGTGGTGCAGGTTTTCCGACCGGTATGAAATGGGGTTTTCTTGCAAAGCCGGCAGGTGTTCCCCGTTATCTTGTTGTAAATGCCGATGAATCCGAACCAGGAACTTTTAAAGATCGTTACCTGATGGAGTTCATTCCTCACTTATTGATTGAAGGAATTATTACTTCATGCTATGCTATCGGTTCAAATCGTTCATACATATATATACGTGGTGAGTTTGCATGGATCGATGCTATTCTTGAACAAGCAATCACTGAAGCAAAGAATAATGGATTTCTTGGTAAAAATATTTTAGGCAGTGGCTTTGATTGTGAGATCTATGTACAACGTGGGGCAGGCGCCTATATCTGTGGCGAAGAAACTGCGTTGCTTGAATCATTAGAAGGCAAAAGAGGGAATCCAAGAATTAAACCTCCGTTTCCTGCTGTAAAAGGTTTATGGGATTGTCCGACTGTAGTTAATAACGTAGAAACTATTGCTGCAGTTGTACCGATCGTGAATGATGGTGGCGATGAATATTCAAAGATTGGTATTGGCAAGTCAACAGGTACAAAATTAATTTCTGCATGTGGCAATATTAATAAGCCTGGTGTATATGAACTTGAAATGAATATTTCTGTTGAAGAATTTATTTATAGTGATGAATATTGTGGGGGTATTGCAAATGGAAGAAGATTGAAGGCTTGCATTCCCGGCGGATCGTCAGTTCCTATTTTACCAGCCAATTTATTATTGAAAACCGCTAAAGGTGAAAAGAGAATGATGACCTATGAAAGTTTGGCTGATGGTGGATTTGCAACGGGCTCAATGATGGGAAGCGGTGGCTTTATTGTAATGGATGAAGATCAGTGTGTGGTTAAACATACTTATACATTAGCAAGATTCTATCGTCATGAAAGTTGCGGTCAATGTTCTCCTTGCAGAGAAGGAACAGGTTGGATGGAAAAAATTTTACTGAACGTAGATAATGGAAAAGGCAAGCTGAGTGATATTGATCTGTTGTGGGATATCCAAAGAAAAATTGAAGGCAACACAATTTGTCCATTGGGTGATGCAGCAGCATGGCCGGTGGCAGCTGCTATTCGTCATTTCAGAGATGAATTTGAATGGCATGTATTGAACCCTGAAGAATGTTTGAGAAAAAATTATGGTTTGGCGAATTATGCAAAACCTTTAGAAAGTGTGGCGTAAGTTTCACGCAACGTTCGCGGCGATAAAGCGAACGCAGTTGAAATTAGAATTATGAATGAAAATGATATTGTGACCTTAGCCTTGGATATTTGCTTTAAGATTCATCGACAATATGGTCCGGGGTTGTTTGAAAGTGTTTATGAAGAAATTTTTTGTCACGAATGGGCAAAAACTGGAGTGCCGTTTAAAAGACAACATGGTGTTCCATTGATTCATGAGGATGTCAGAATGGAAGTTGGGTTTAGAGCAGATGTGATTCTGGATGATAAAGTGATTTTAGAGATCAAAAGCATAGAAGCGTTAGCCGATATTCATTTTAAACAAGTTCTTACTTATTTAAAGTTGACAAATTTGAAATTGGGATTGATTGTAAATTTCAATGTTGTATTGTTAAAAGATGGAATAAAAAGAGTTGCAAATAATATATAAACCGCAGCGCCGCAATTTTCTTTGCGTTCGCCGCGAGAAATAACTTATGGCTGAAGAAAAAAAATTATTTAAAGTAACTATCGATAACATCACAATTGATGTGGAACCTGGCACAACAGTGCTGCAGGCTGCACGAAAAATTGGTGGTGACGTGACACCTCCTGCGATGTGTTATTATACACATTTAAAAGGCAGCGGTGGCAAATGCCGCACTTGCCTGGTGGAAGTTGCAGCTGGTTCTGCGGCAGATCCAAGGCCAATGCCCAAACTTGTTGCAAGTTGCCGCACCAATGTAATGGACGGAATGGTTGTAAAAAGTATAACAAGTGAAAGAGTGCTGGATGCAAGAAATGGCGTTGTTGAATTCTTATTGATCAATCACCCGCTTGATTGCCCGATATGCGACCAGGCAGGTGAATGTGATCTGCAGGATCTTTCTTATAAACACGGCAAAGAAGGCACGAGATATGAATTTAAAAGAAGGACTTTTGATAAAGAAGATATTGGTCCATACATACAATTGCACATGACACGATGCATTCTTTGTTATCGCTGCACTTATGTGGCAGATCAATTAACTGAGCATCGTTTGCATGGTGTATTGGATCGCGGTGATCATTCTGAGATCTCAACTTATATATCAAAAGCGATCGACAATGATTTTTCGGGAAACATGATCGATGTATGCCCCGTGGGTGCATTAACAGACAAAACATTCAGGTTTAAAAACCGTGTTTGGTTTACCAAGCCCATGGATGCGCATCGCAATTGTGATAAATGTTGTGGTAAAGTAACCTTGTGGCTTCGGGGTGATGATGTGTTGAGAGTGACCGCAAGAAAAGATCAGTGGGGCGAAGTGCAGGTTTATGATGGCAAACCGGGATGGATCTGCAATGATTGTCGTTTTCATAAAAAACATAAGTACGATTGGAATATAGAAGGGTTGACAAATATCACTCGTCATTCAGTTATTTCGCAGGGAAAATATCCTGGTTTACAAATGCCGAAGGAAACGATTGCAGAAGTAATGGGAGGTAAATCGCCAAACCTGTTAATGGATATTCATAGTATAAGCGGCGTGAACGATCCGGATGTTGACCTGAGTAAAATTGAAGGACCGGCAACAAGCAAGACATTTAATAATGAATAATTAGTAATTAATAATTAAGAATGATCGATTGGGGAATTTTATTGGAGAAAGCAATTCTGATCTTAGCAGTTGTAACTGTTTCGCTTGTTATTGCTATGTATGCTACATGGGCTGAAAGGAAAGTGGCTGCAGTGATCCAGGATCGTCTTGGTCCAAACCGGGCAGGCCCTTTTGGATTATTACAACCTGTTGCTGATGGATTAAAACTTTTCATGAAAGAAGAGATCATTCCTAGTGCATCTTCTAAATTCCTGTTTATTGCAGGTCCTGCATTGGCAATGATAACGGCCCTGATGACTAGCGCTGTGATCCCCTGGGCGCCTTCGGTTAATTTATTTGGAAGAGATATTAATCTCCAGATCGCAGATATTAATATTGGAATGCTTTATGTTTTTGGTGTAGTGAGTCTTGGGGTTTATGGAATTATGATCGGCGGATGGGCATCGAATAATAAATTTTCTTTATTAGCTGCAATTCGTGGCGCTTCGCAAATGATCAGTTATGAACTGGCAATGGGTCTTACCCTGATTGCTTTATTAATGATGACAGGTTCATTGCGATTAAGTGTGATTGTTGATCAACAAGCACATGGGCTCTGGAATTTTATTTATCAGCCATT
>Ga0070698_100009184_pt1 | contig 10610 bp, 7 predicted proteins | sample KBSK1502metaG_FD_65477 | JGI IMG/M metagenome (GOLD analysis project Ga0070698, IMG submission 65477) | Corn, switchgrass and miscanthus rhizosphere microbial communities from Kellogg Biological Station, Michigan, USA - KBS K1-50-2 metaG | ecosystem: Host-associated > Plants > Roots >... | reverse complement strand
GCGCCGCGCAGCTGCGCGACCTCAAGGCGGCCGGGAGCTGGGTGCAGGCCTACGAGGACGATGACGGGTCGATCTGGGTCCCGTCGGGCTCGAGCCTGGTTGCGGGCGGCTAGGGCCGGTAGCTGTGCCAGTAGCGCTCGGCGGCGGCGCCCACGTTGCCGATGATCCCGACCGCGTTCGACCGCTCGCGCACCGCTGATGCCATCTCCTTGATGCCGCCAAAGAGGCGGTCGATCTGGCTCTCGTACATCGCCACGCCACGGACCTTGCGCTCGAGCTGGTCGCCGATGTCCGCGTAGCGGGGAGTGAGGTAGACGTCCGACGGGATGCCCCCGAGCGCGCCCTCGGGCAGCTCGTCGAGCGACTGGAAGTTGTGCCAGTACGCGTACGGAAAGTCCTCGTAGAAGACGACCGCGCCCGCCCAGTCCGGGCCGGGCATCACCCAGCTTCGGGCCTCGGCAAGGAGGGCGACCCCGGCGTCGCGGCACAGCTGGTGGTCGACGTGGTTGCCCACGGCGAGGGGCAGGTATACCGCCTGCGGCTCGAGCCGGGCGATCTCCCGGCGCAGGATCGACACCGGCGCGTCGTCATCGGGCCGAACCGGGCCGAGCAGCTGGTCGTCGCCCTCGTAGCCACGGAAGACGGCGTCGGGCAGGTCGAGGAACACCACGGAGGCCTCGGCGAAGAAGGCGTACCGCTCGTCCTCGACCCGGCGCTGCGCCACGATCTCGCCCGCGGTGGCGGCGTCGACCACGTCGTCGGTGTACAGCGCGCCCTGCGTCGCGACGTCGTCGATCAGCGCCTGGCCCGCCAGCGGCTTGTTGCGGATGCTGGCGCGGCGATACCACGAGGCCCGCTGCCAGAACCGCTTCGCTGACGAGTCGGCGTCCTCCTGGGTCGCTTCGAGGCGGTCCTCGTCGGCGAGCCACTCGGTGTCGGCCTCGGCGCCGGGCCAGTCGGCGCGGATCGAGGCCCGATTGAACGCCTCGGTGGCCGGCCACAACGCCTTCGTGCCGAAGCCCAGGGCCTCGCGCTGGTAGCCGGTCAGCGCCTTTCCGTCAGAGCCGTTCGAGCCCGAGCCCGAGAAGACGGTGAGGATCGTGACGTTCTGGCCGAGCTCCCGCAGGCTGGCGATCAGCCCGCCGCAGGACAGCGCGACATCGTCCGGATGGGGGGCGACGAACACGTGGGCCATCGACGACCGAGTATATCGGCGGGTCTCGGTCGACCCGCGGCGAGTCTCAGGGTCAACCGTACGGCGCGAGCTCCTCGCGAAGCGCCCCCAGCTCCTCAACGGCGAGGAGGTCCTTGGCGCGGCCAGCCGCCCGCTTCATCCGGATGAGGTCGTCGATCCCGGCGACCAGCGCGGCGATCCCATCGAGCTCGACTCGAACCGCGCCCGTTACAAGATCGTCGAATCCGGTGGTTCCGGATGGGCTCTCGAGAATGTCGAAGGCGCCGAAGTCCGTTTCGAACGTGAACGAGTCACCTTGCGCAATCGTCTTCGCGTCGAGGCGGAATGGCAGGCCGGGCTCCGCGCCCCGCAGCCGGGCATGCACGCGCTGGAGCATCCCCGCAAGGGCTTCGTGGTTCGCCTGGTCTCGGGCGTAGCAGACATCGAGGTCTGCTGTCAGCAAGGGCGATCCGAGTACCCGCGCGGCGACCCCGCCGATAACGATGTAGCGAACCCGCGCGTTGTTCAGCTCCTTCAGCAGGCGAAGGGCGTCGAACTCGATGTCAGCGGCCACGGATCACCGATCTGTCGAGCGCGCGAAGGGTTCGCGCGTCGCCCGTGAGTCGCCGGACCCGCTCACCAGGCGTCATCCGAAGAAACTCCCGAATGAGGCTGCGGTCGACCCCGACGCCAATGCGAGGTTCCACGCTCAACGTCTGGCCGGCTGCGCGGAGCAGGCGCTCGAGTGTTTCTGTGCGCGGTGACAGGGCTCCGACCTCAATCCGCGCAATTGTCGATTGGGGAATCGCAGCCCCGATCGCCAACGCGCGCTGCGACAGTCCTGACCTCCGCCGCGCGTTCTTCAGGAGCCTGGCTGCGGTGCTCATGCAGCCATGATAGCAAATATGCTATCGCCGGCCAGCTGCTAGTGCCGCTACTCAGCCTCGCTCCAGCCGCCCTCGCCGACCAGGGGCACGAAGACGACCGCCCCGTCGGACCATTCCTGCCAGTCGTTCGGGCCGCGGCGCTCGACGACGATCAGGTCCTGCTGGTAACGCGGCCCGACCGGGATCACGAGTCGGGCGCCGTCTGCGAGCTGCTCCCGGAGCGAGTGGGGGATCGCCGGGGCTCCCGCGGTGACGACGATGCCATCCCACGGCGCGCCGTCCGGATCGCCTCTGCTGCCGTCGCCGACGCGCACGTCGACGCCGTCGATGCCGAGCTCACGCAGCGTCGCGCTGGCGGTGTCGGCCAGATCGACGAGCCGCTCGATCGAGGTCACCTTGGCGCCGAGCCGCGCGAGCACGGCCGCCTGGTAGCCCGAGCCGGTCCCGATCTCGAGGACGCGGTCGCCCGGCTCGACCTGGAGCAGCTCGGTCATGCGCGCGACCATGTACGGCTGGCTGATCGTCTGGCCCGCGTCGATCGGCAGGGCGCGGTCGTCGTAGGCGAGCGAGGTCGGTACGCCGGGCACGAACTGCTCGCGCGGCGTCGTGGCCATCGCTTCGAGGACACGCTCGTCGCGGATGCCGCGCCGGCGGAGCTGCTGGGCGACCATTTCCGAGCGGGCGCGCTCGGTTCGCGCCGCGGCCTCGTCCGTGCCCCCGCGGTCGTCGTCGCGTCGTGGGCGTCGACCGACTCTCAGTCGCACCGGGCGAGGATACGCCCGGGTTCTTGCGTTACGGGGCCGCGCTCTCGCCGGTCTGGAGCGGCGCGGTCGTCGCCGGAGCGCTGGTCGGGGACGCGGCGGGCGAGCCGGCGGCCTGGGAGCCGCTGGCGCCGGGGGACCCGCTGGCACCCGGGCTGCCACTGGGCGCCGCGCTCACGGTCGGCACCGGGGTCGCGGGCGCAGGCTTGGGCGTGAAGGCGCCGCCGTGGCCGAAGGCCATGGCGTAGAGGAAGATCAGCAGGAACACGAGGATCGCGCCGGCGACGAACGCCGCCGAGGTCGGATCCTTGATCCGGAGCGACGGGTCAATCGGGAAGGGCGTTCGCGTCGCCCGGGGCTCGCGACCACCGCGCGCCTCCTCGGCCCGCGCCGCCGCGCGCGCCCGAGCCCGGGCCTGCTCCGCCCGCGCCCGAGCGCCCAGCGGAGCCGCAGCCGCCGCTGCGGCGGTCGCTTCCTGGGCTGCCGCCTCTTCCTCGGCTTCTTCGGCGGTGAGCTCTTCGTCCGCGCCCTCCTCGCCGCCCTCCTCGACATCGAGATGGGCGTCCTCGGTCGCGGCCGAGAGCTCGGCGTCGGTCAGGTCGGACGCCCCCTCGGCGACCTCCTCGTCGGCCGGCGGCTCGGCCGCCGGCTGGGGGGTCGCGTCGTCGAGATCGTCGGCGGGCGCGTCGTTCGGTCGTTCGGTCATCGGAAGGGTGCGGTCTCCAGGCGCGGCGTGGGCTCGGCCGGATCAGGCCGTCGGGCAGTGTACGCGAAGGCCCTCAGGCGTCGCGAACGGCGGGCAGGAAGAGCCCGATCAGGCCCGCGGCCACGGTGACCAGGCCGAAGACCCCGATGACCGCCGCGGCGCCGAACTGCTGCCCGAGGATCCCGCCGACCCCGAGGGCGAGGGTCATCGAGCCGAAGACGACCGAGAAGCGCAGGCCCAGCACCCGACCCATCAGGTCAGGCGGCGTCCGCCGCTGCATGAGCGTCTGGCTCGGGATGACGAACGCCAGGTTGCCGACGCCACCCCCGAATGCAAGGCCGATCGCCAGCGGCAGGCTGTTCGTGAGTGCCAGAGCGGCCACGCACGCGCCCGTCACCACGTAGCCGAGGATGACCATGCGCCCGAGTGCCAACCGCGACCCGATCAGCCCGATCGCGAAGCCGCCGATGAGGTTGCCTGCACCGATCGCCGCCTCGAGGAAGCCGTACGCCTCGCGGTCGCTGAACGGGCCGCGCTGCAGCACGTCGGCCGCATAGAACGGGACGACCGCGAGCAGGATCCCGATCGTGAACTGGCCCACGACCGCCTGCCCGGTATTGGCGAGCAGCACGGAGTCGCCCCGCAAGAACTGCCAGCCCTCGCGAATCTCACCGGCGAACTGACGCAGCCTGGCGAGAACGCCCCGGCCGGCTTCGGCGGCGGCTGCGACGGCCGTGCGGGTCATCGGCGCCACTGCGATCGTGGCGATCAGCACAGCCGAGGCCACATAGGTCACGGAGTCAACCCAGAAGGCCACCGGCAGCTGGTCATGGAGCACGGCCACGAACAGGCCCGCGATGGCGTAGCCGACGATGTCCGCGAACGTCTCGCCGACCCACAGCGCCGAGTTTGCCGATACGAGGTCGTCCGGCGCGACCATGCGCGGCAGGATCGCCCCCTTCGCGGGCCGGAAGAAGATCGACACCGTCGTCACGAGGAAGACGATCGGGAAGGCGAGGTAGAGGTTCGTCACCGCCGCGATCGGGATGAGCAGCACCAGGCCGGCGCGCAGCAGGTCGCTGACGATCATGACCTCGCGGTGGTCCCAGCGATCGACCAGCCCGCCGGCGATCGGGCCGAACAGCAGGTTCGGCAGGGTCGCGACCATGAACACCGCGCCCACCGCGAGGTACGAGTGAGTCGCGTCGACGAACAGGAACGCCAGTGCGATCTGGTGGATCCGGTCGCCGAGCGCCGAGATCAGCTGCCCGGTCCACAGCGCGCTGAACGAGCTGTCGAGCGCGAGCCGGACATATGGATGCCGCCGGACCCGGGCGACGAATGTGGGGATGCCCGGCAGCGGGATCCAGCGCGCGGTGCCGAGCGTGCCCTCCGCGCCGATCGACGGCCCGCCGAGCATGGATGGACGTTCCAGTGCCGCGGCGCCGACGAGTCCGCCCTCCGGGGTCGGGGTGACGGCCGGGATGAGCACCTCGCTGGGGCCCTCGTACGCCGGGGCTGGGATGTCCTGCTCCGGCCACTCGACCCGGTCGGGCTCGTACGCCAGCTCGCCGAGGCGGCGCCGGAGCGCGACGATCGCCGCCTCCTCGAACTCGAGCGGGTGACGCACCGTGACGGCGAACAGGAAGAAGGCGAGGCCCGAGGCGAGGAACAGGTCGCCGATGCTGGCGACGTTGTTCAGGAACGGAATCGGCACCGGGATGATGTCGCCGAGCGGGCCCGCGGTCGCCAGAAAGGAGGCAGGCAGGCCGCCGGCCGCCGTCTCGCCAAAGACGCGATAGAAGGCCGAGGTGATATCGGCGGGGTCGAGGCCGGCAGCGACGACGCTCGGCCCCCAGACCGGCATGTAGCCGCCGTTGATGATGATCGCGCCGGCGTTGAGCAGGATGCCCACGAAGGCGAGGGGGAAGCCTGGCTGCTCGCGGTTGAGCCACAGCCCGAGGAGCAGGACGAAGAAGCCGGTGATGAACAGGGGCAGCCGGACGAGGTCCATGTACGGCACGTCGTTGTCGATCGCCCATTGCGTGCCGTAGCGGATGGCGAGGCCGAGGAACAGCAACCCGACCCAGCGCAGCCGGACGTTGGCGATGTTCGTGATGCGCCCGCCGGCAAGCAGCCCAGCGACGATGCCGACGACGAGGGCGCCGATCAGCACGACGTCACCAGCACGCGGTCACAACGCGGCGACCATCGCGGGCGTCCTCGCGATCCGGCCGCGCGCCTCCACGCGACCCCCGTCCTCATGTGCGCATTGTCCCGAACGCGGGGGTCCCGCTGTGCAGGACTTGCGTCACACGGCGAAGCGGTATCCGGGCTGGCCGCGATTGGCGCGGGGAAAGGGCGGGCGAGGTGGCCCCCGCGACCACCTCGCCCTGTCGGAATTCAGGCGGGGTCGGCTGCCGGCGAACCGGGCGCCGGACCGTCGTAATTGCGGGCGAGCCGAGTCCCGTGCTGGCCCAGCAGCGGGATCGGCCGAAGGTCGGGCTGACCGGGCTCGGAGGCATCCTCGGCCCAGCTCGTCTTGACGAAAGCGTCGACGATCTCGGGGTCGAACTGGACGCCGGCGAACTTGCGCAGCTCGGCGAGAGCCTGGTCGACGGACAGGGCCTTGCGGTAGGGTCGATCGGCGGTCATCGCCTCGAAGGCGTCGGCGACGTGCAGGATGCGCGCGAGCTTCGGGATCTCGTCGCCCATCAGCCGGTCGGGGTAGCCCGAGCCGTTGTACCACTCGTGGTGATGCCGGATCACCGGCAGCTCGGGCGCCAGCCGGTCGACCGGGCCGATGATCTGCGCGCCGAGCACCGGGTGGGCGTTCATCGTGATCCGCTCCTCGCGGGTCAACTTGCCCTGCTTGATCAGGACCGAATCGGGCACACCGATCTTGCCGACGTCATGCAGCAGCCCGCCCCACTCGAGCGCCTCCAACTCGCCGGCCGATACGCGCATCTGCCGCCCGATGTCGACGCTGATCAAGCGCACCCGCTGCGAGTGCTTGCTCGTGAACGGGTCGCGCTTGTCCACCGCCTCGGCCAGGGCGCCGATCGTCTGCGTGAACATCTCGCGCATCTCGACGAAGCGCTGGTACGCCACGCGCGTCGTGAACAGCGGCAGCCCGAACAAGAGGGTCGTCCACCAGCCGCCGCCAGGCATCTCGTAGACCCTGGCCATTAGCCAACCGAGCGGCGCCAGCGTGACTAGGTTGGGCCAGAGGCTGGACGTCTCGGATCGCGAAAGGAACTCTCTGATCGATCGACCGGCTCTGAACAGCACGATGAGTGACACGAAGGCGAGGTTGATAACGAAGTAGGCGAGCGACCCGAAAAGGGTGGCAACTAGCTCAAGGACAGCATCTCCGCTTGGTCGACGAATACCGTCGATGATCAGGCCCGCCACGATCGCGGGGATGCAAAGTGCCGCGTGGTTGGCAAGGACTCCGTACCAGACGACCTTGCCGCGAAGCTCCCTAAGGTCGGTACTTCCCACCATCGCGACCCAGGCTGCGGCCGTTGGGCCTCCGAGCACGGCCGCGGCAAGCGTTGGTGCGGACGCAACCGCCACGTGGACTCCGTCGCTGAGCTTTACCGGAGCCGCCGAGGCTACGAAGGTGACGGCGATCCAGAAAAGGACGCCGGTGAGCCTATCTAGATCGCCAATGCCAACCTGGCCGTCGATATCGATGGCAATTGGGTCATGGATAGGAATCAGAAGGCTCGTGGCCAGCAGCGCAAGAAACGCCGCTCCCACGAGCCAGCTGAGATATACCGCGAAGCGTCTAGTCAAGGCTTCCTCGTCGCAGGGCCCAGGCCCCGAACTCTACTTCGTGTCGTCCGGGTGCCAAATGGGCAGTCTGTACTAGAAGCCTTTGAGTGCCGCGCCTCCGGCGAGTGCGGTCGCTGCGATGGCCGTCAGGGTGACGATCAGTCGCAGGAGCCGTGCCTGGATCCCAGCCATTCGACTAGAACCCCTTGTAGTTGCTTTCGGGAGCCACGCTCGTCCTCCTCGCGGTCTCCGCGTCCTTCCTCAAGACACGAAAACCGACCAGACACTAGGTCGGTCGGTTGCACTACTCGCTCAGCTCCACCCTAAGTGCCCATTTCAGGTGAAAGCCTCAGCGCGTCCGAGCGCATTGAAGTTAGTGCTTTAGTACCGAAGTACTAGGAAGCGGGCCGGACTATAGGTAGACCGTTCTACACCGGTCAATACGCATGTCTACCTATCTACACACAGCTAGAGTCACAAGTCGGCCAAGGCGGTCGGCTCAAGGCCGAGGTCGGTCATTCCACGCGCGTAGTGCCGATACTGCTCAGCCGCCGCGGCGTGGGCGCCGGAGTGCTGATAGAGGCGAATCAGGGCTACTTGAATGCCTTCGGCCTCGGGATCCACAGCGGACGCCTGCTCTGCAATGAAGGTTCCACGATGAAGGTGACCGCTGTCCAGGTCCAACCGAATGGAGTTCTCCATCACGCGCAGATAGGCAGCGTGCAGACCATCGCGATAGCCAGCCGCCCATTCCTCGTACATGAAGTCCAGTGCAAATCGGCCTCGGTAGGCTTTAGCCAGGGCTAAGGAACCCTCGGGCGTGGGCACGCCGGGCATCGACTCAATGAGCTCGAGGCAGTGTCGAGACCTGCAGCTGATGAGCTCTTGATCGAGCCAAATTGTTTCGCCGTCCTGCCCCACGTATCCGGGTGAGACCTCATCTGCGTATGTTGGTTCGAACACCCTCCGCAGAAAGTAGACGGTCTGGTTCAGCGAATTCAGTGCCGAAGCGGGATCGTGATCCGGCCAGAGGCTGTCGATCACCTCGTCCCGTGTCGACGCAAACCTAGGACGTGTCAGCAGCAGGCACAGAAGAGCCAAGACCTTTCTTCTGACTTCAGCGCCTTCGATTGTCCGACTGCCGGCTATGACTCGAACTCGTCCGAGATCTTCGATGAAGACTCGCTCGGCGAGTCGTCGCGAAAGGCGGTGGCCCAGGCGAGGACCCCGGCGATCGCGAGTACGGTCAACCCGATCGAGCAGGGCAACGTCCTCGCGCTCTCCGATAGCCTCCAACAGAGTCGCCGCAGCCTCAGTGGCGGGACCGGAGGTTCTGCGGAGCGCGCTCCTAAGCGCTGGGCGCCACCGCCATGGACGTCTCTCCGCTTCGCTAAACACGAGTTCAGCCGCGCTGGTGTCTAGGTCGCCAAGGCGCAATACGACTGCTTCCGCAAGCATGCTCAAAACAACCGGATGGTCTTGGGCGGCGCCTGCGAGCGCGTGCGAAGGATTGCGTTTGGCATCCGCGAGGGCACCAAGAGCCATCCCATACATGACCAGCAGCTTGGCTCCTTGGGCTCGAGCAAGGTTCGTGCCTGCCTGGACTTTCGCGTCCGCGTCCTGACCTTCCAGCAGGAGTAGCAGTCCTTCGAGGAGCAGGCGACGTGCTTCAAACGCGACAGTCGAACTTGGTCGCCCGTGTTGGAGATCTCCAGCATCGCTCGCTGCACCGCGAACGTCGCCGTCTTGGATGCGCGTCAAGGCGCGCGCATAAAGCACTTGCTCGCCTAGGTCTGTGTCAGGAGACACGACGGAGTCGATTCGCTCCAAGATCGGCCAGACGCGACGGCTCTCTCCCACAAAGCCTTCGATTCGGCCGACGTCGGCGACGACCTCTAACAATTGACCATCAGCCGCCGCGGAAATCACCGCATCGATCTCCGATCTTCCCTCCTCGAAAGATCCGATGAATTCGAGCGCCTCTGCGCGAGCGAGCCGTGCGGACACAAGCTCCATGCCCGCCGACGATCCAGAGAGCAGGGCGGTTGCCTCTTCGGCGTTTGCCAGCGCTCTGTCGAACTCGGCCGTCGCGAGTCGCAAGAGCGCGAGATTCAGCAAAGACACGCCGAGGTAGTGATCAACGCCCAGGTCTCTCTGGGTCTGCACGAGTGATTCGACCTGTGCCAGGGCCACGTCTATCGACCCTGAACAGGACGTCTCGAGCGCTGCCTGATACGCACGCCCGAGGGCTGCATCATGGGGACTGCCGGACTTGGCGAGGAGCCGCCCAGCTTCAAGCGCACCTGCGATATCTCCAGCAACTGTGCGCACGGCCATGAGGTTCATGAGCGCGAGCGATGAGGTGCGATCCGACTCCCATGCTCGTTCGGCGAGGGCGAGTGCTTCTTCCACTGATGCGCGGCGCTGTGCGATGCGCGAGCGGATCACCAGGCCGGACAAACCCGGCAATCCGCTTGGGTCCAGCTTGGCGATAAGCTCTTCTGCGGCTGAATAGCCACCGGTGGCCAGGATGGTCCCAGTCGCAGCGGTGATGACTTCTTTCGCCTCGTCATGCGCGCCGGCGCCGATGAAATGCCTCGCGGACGCGCGCCAGTCAATCACTCTTGCGGCCTCGGCAACCGCAAGGTGGATGGATCGGACGCCGCGTGTGCCTACGGAGCGACGCAATCGCGCTCGGAGGAAGTCGCGGACGAGCGGATGCGAGCGGAATACGTTTCTGCCGCTTGAGCCGCTCCTGCCGAGGAGCCCGCGACGCTCGGCTTCGTCCATCGAGAGGCGGGTTTCCTCGTGTGAAATGCCCGCGGCGATCGGACCGAGCGTGAGGTCGACGGCGTCGAGCACTGAAGTTCGCATTAGGAACTCCTGAAGATGCGCCGGAAGATCCCCTACAACCTCTTCAGCGAGGTATTCGTAAAGGTGGCCTTCAGCTCCGCTGAGGGATGAGATGAAGGAGCGAACCTGGGCTGGGTTACGGCCGTGAATGGCGGCTCGCACGAGCTGCAGTGATGCGGCCCAGCCTTCGGTTCGGCGATTGAGCTCGCCGAGAACTGCTTGGTCGAGGGGCAGTTCATACGTCTCCCGGAAGAGCCGCTCGGTCTCACCGGCGTCGAACCGAAGATCGTCGGTACGAAGCTCAGCCACCTCGCCGAGCGCTCGGAGCCGAGCGAGCCGCACGGGCGGCTCGCGCCGACTTGCGAAGACGAACGACATGCGCTCCGGCCCTCGAGCGAGGAGCTCGCCGAGGATCTGCTTGACGTCCGGCGAGTCGTCGACAAGGTGGA
>Ga0070698_100009182_pt1 | contig 10612 bp, 17 predicted proteins | sample KBSK1502metaG_FD_65477 | JGI IMG/M metagenome (GOLD analysis project Ga0070698, IMG submission 65477) | Corn, switchgrass and miscanthus rhizosphere microbial communities from Kellogg Biological Station, Michigan, USA - KBS K1-50-2 metaG | ecosystem: Host-associated > Plants > Roots >... | reverse complement strand
TAGCGAGGAGTGGGGAAGCACGGGCAAAGAAGCTGATTATTTCTCCAAGTTGCGCAGGCTACTTGCGAAAATGGGACCTGACGACCAAAAACTATTGCTGCACATGGCCCAAAAAGTCGCAAGACACTAGGTCCTGAACCCATATCCCGCCGTCGTCCCTAGCCCTGCTAAGCGGACTTTGTTTTCTGGCAGGCGTCCTCATCCTCGACGAATCTTCTGAACGCGCTTTCCGCCTCGGTTTGGTTGGTGTATTCACCAGCTTCGCAGCGCTTTTTCATCTCTGCGAGAACCCTGTTGACAGCCCGGATGCAGGCTGCGCTCTTACCGTTTTTTAGCAAGCGAGCCAAGCGGTCGAGAAACTCGGTGTTCATGAGCGGTTACAATCCTGAGCCAATCTGGGTAAACGCTGACGACTGGACTACGCTGTTTCTCAGGGAGATTCAAGGTGTTATGTTAAGATGAACCACTCGCCGGGTCGGTTCCAGGGGAGGCTAAGTATGCGGAAAAAGCCTAAGAAAACTCTGCCAGGAAAAGTCGAGAAAATCATCAAGTCCCCCCTTCCGGATGAGCCGGAAAAGGCGCAAATTGAAGTTGACGGTGCCGATGAACTCTACAAAGAAATTCGTATCGAGAACAAGTTAGCGGACGAAAAGGGGGATGACGTCCAGCTAAAGCAGGGTGCTGATGTGGATGTAACCGTGGAAGCCGAGCCCGATGCGACAACCCCGAAGGGAAAGACCGAAAAGGCGAAGGGCGCAAGCTGAGAAATAGACCTGCTAATCGCCCATTAACTCATGGGCCTTTTTGATGAGCGTTGACAGCGAATCGGTCTTCTGGAGGACGAGGTTCACTCCTGCTTTGGAAGCTTCCGCTTCTAAGAGACTGGCTGCATAAAGCGTAAAAAGGATTATGCGCGTCCTCGGAAAGAGCTTTCGCAGCACAGGCGCGGCTTGCAGACCATTCATCACCGGCATCGCCAGGTCTAAAATAATCAAATCGGGTTTGAGTTGCTTGGCTATCTCGACGCCTTCACTGCCGTTGCCCGCTTCACTGCATGTTTTGAAGCCGTCCGACAAAAAGGCATCTGCAAGCATTTTGCGGACCGCTGCATTATCATCCACGATTAGAACGTTTTTCCCTGATTCACGCTTCTGAGGCTTTCTTTCGACCTTTTTCACGATGGCAGTCCCGAAGTCGGTAGGATGCAGGGATAGCTTCAGAACTCACTACGTAGTAAAAGGCGACGAGTTTCAATCGATTTGATACGGTACGTAACCCTATGCCGTTGGTACCGTTACCCACCTCTTTTGTTGTCACGTCCGAACTGTTGATATCCTCGCCCACGAGGCGCCGCTTTGATTCCCTCAACGGTGTGCCTTCTTTCCTGGTTCGGCCGTTTTCCTTTTGGAGACCGGTGAAGATATGGGTCGCAAGCACAAGGCGCTCGCAGAGTCGGAAGAGGTGAGCAAATAGCACGGACGACCTGCGCCGACAGGCCGCGAGGGCGAAGCCAGTGAATGACGATTGCAAGGACTGCTGTCGCTACGCTGTTCTGGTCCGTTTTGCCTTCGACCCTTGGCTCCCTAGGGTGTTAGTTGAACCGAGGATAGCATGCGTACGCCTGTTCAAGATGAAGTAACGCCCTGGCCACTCCGCTGCAATCTCTTTCATGAGTTCGTAGGCCATCCCCAGCCCTTCCACTGTCTCTAGCCAGATTGCGTGCTTATTTCTCGGACGGCCGGAAAAAATATCAAATGTGGGAACTCAAACCTGATTTAATTGTCTTAGACCTGGCGATGCCTCGAATGAACGGCACCGAAGCAGCATCGGTCATCAAAGACATGTTGCCACAGGTGCCGATAGTCCTTTTCACGTTGTATGGGGCGGCAGTGGGCACCAACGCACCGATTTCAGCCGCTGGTATCGACGCAGTGCTTTCTAAGCCGGAAGGTGGATGGAAGCTGCTCGAATGTGTTCGGGGTCTGCTACAAGCTGCTTGATTCTCCGAGTATTTTCAGTGCCGTCAGCGCCTCTGTTAGTGCTATCCATTCCTCTTGGCCGTCTGCGCTGTTCTCTAGTTCTTTGAATCGCAGATTCGCAGCTTGTTCTGCGGCTGCAATTTTCTGTTTGAGTAGTTTGGGATTTATTTCTATTACGGCCGCCCGGTAGGGCTCCTGCCAACTCGGATACTTCAGAACTATCTCGCTCATGGTGTTTCCTTCTCGGCCCAACCAACCCAGCCGATGGGCAGACACGCCTGCGGAGCGGTTCTGAGGATTTTTGTGCGGGAGAGAGGATTTGAACCTCCAAGGGCTTGCGCCCGGCAGGTCCTAAGCCTGCTGCGTCTGCCGTTCCGCCACTCCCGCTAACTGGCGAGATTATACAACTGGCGTGCTCACGTAGCTTCTGGAATCGGTGTGCGCTCGTGACTCACGCTTGAGGAGGACCTAGTGCGGCATGCTCCCCATCACTGCCGCGCTGGTACTGTCGTACTATGGTAGCATGCACATGTGCATGCTACAGTGTGCGCGTTGGAGGCAGAAATGGCGGAGAAGGATAAGCGGCTCGTGGTGCTCATCAGTGGGGAGATGCAGAAGCGCCTCCGGAAAGCGGCAAAGGCTTCTAAGGAGTCGCTAGGCAATATTGTCCGTCGCGCGGTCGAGGAGTTGTTGAAGCGGGAAGGAAAGTGAAGTTTCGGCTCGGAAAAATTCAGCCAAAGGAAAAGCGATGTCAAAATACCAGGAACTTGTAGATTCTCTCGAAGGGGCCGAGTTTGAGTACGTGCAAGGCGGTAACCTCGCCGTCCGCCCTCCTGATGGGGACGTGCATATTTTCCTTCCGAACGAGGATGCATCCGGTTGGAGCACGTTTGCCCTTACGGGGGACCTGGAAGAAATCACGGACGGTCGCCTCCTGCGCATCTTAGCCGAGAAGCATAAGACGCTGCGCAGAGCAGGCGCGCGCGCCGACGGTCCGCTTTGGCGACGCTGGATGGAGCAGCGGCTTAAGGAAAATCCTGCCCTTGGCCCCTTAATGGAGCGCGCGAGGCAAATTCGAGAGGGAAAGTAACCATGCTTCGCGCAGCTTGCTATGTCAGAGTTTCGACCGAAGACCAAAACTGCGGGAATCAGCTTCCGGACTTGCAACGCTACGTCGAGTTCAAGGGGTGGACCGTGGCTCAGGTCTATCAAGACTCCGGGGTCTCCGGTCGCAAGGCGTCGCGGCCAGCGCTCAACCGCATGATGGCTGATGCTCGCGAAAAGCAGTTCGACGTGGTTGTGGTTTGGAAAATCGACCGGCTGGGTAGGAGCGTCAAACACCTACATTCGGTGCTCGAAGAACTTCGGGAACTGAACATTGAGTTCGCCAGCGTGACCCAAAGCATTGACACTGGCACGAGCGCCGGTCGCTTGCTTTTTTCCGTCCTGTCGGCGGTCGCGGAGTTCGAGTCCTCACTCATTGGCGAGCGAACCGCAGCGTCGCACAGCCGCCGGAGGAACCTCGGCATCCTGCCCGGTCCTCGACGAATGCCGGTTGACGGAGCGATGGTGAAGCGCCTGCGCGCCGAGGGCAGAAGCTGGACGCAGGTCTGCGCCGAGACTGGCCTGAAGTTTTCGACGGCGTATCGAGCCGCGCGGAGGGCGGCATGAACAGGGACGAGCATGACGGTCGGACGAACGAAATCCAGAAAGTGGAGACGGGAGAAAATGGAAATAACACAACGAGGAAAAGAGCAGGTCAATACCTTTGAGTTCCTTTGGGGGTGCCGACAGTTCATCCAGCAGTGGCGCGCTGCCGGGCGACCTGAAGAGGAAGGGCAGAAGAAGCTCGTAGCACGCATTGCGCTGAAGATTGCAGGGCGCACCGATAACCCACCTTCGCCGGAAGAACTAAAGCAATTTGTCGATGACTACGTTATTGAAATCAATCAAGCGGCGGCTCAATCGCTCAAAATCCAAATGCTGATGGACCGGCTGCTCGTAGAGTTGGCAGAGTTTCATAAAAGTGTCCTCACCAAAATAGCGAACAATCCCCAAGCTCGGCAGACCGCTCACTTAGATGCGGGAGAACGGATGGTGCAGGAGCATATCGAGCGGTTAGTTGAAGGCGGAATGGCGCGACCTGAGGCGGCTCGCTATACTCTCGTTGCTCAGCAATTGATGGAACGAATTTTCGATAGCGCCGTAGACGAGCTAGACGCTCGCATTGAAGAGTTTCTGTTAAAGAGTCCTGCAGGCGCCGCAATTCACTAGCAGCATGAGCAAAGTGGTTAAGGCGCAGCGCCGGGCCACGAACCGGCGCAAAGGAGAAGCATGAACGCGAACGAAAAACTGCTCGTTGCGGTCGGTCAGATTGTGCTGTCGGCGATGCTCCAGGAGCCTGATGGCGACTCCGCTAGAGCGGCGTTCGACGCATTGGTCTTGGCAATGGCGGAGGGGAAGGAATCGGTCCTGCCCGGTGGTCACCTGAAGCGGAGAAGGCGTACCAGCGCATGATGGCGCTGCTTGTGCTTCAAGCGCCGCCGGAAGAGCGAACCGTCGCGTTACGAGGCTGTGCTCGACCGACGGAAATCGCTATCCGGCTCCGGCAGCGTCGCCGACCGCAATTCCAGACAAAAATCCTCATGGGACGCCCTGGTCGGCGAGTTCCAATCGCCCGATTCGCCCCGTCCGCTGCATTGTCAGCGGGATTGGTAGAACAAGTATTTAGAAGCCTCTGTCTGAACCTGTTGCCTTAATTCATCGTCAAGCGCAGATTCGTCAATTCGGTCTGGCAAATCTTCGGGCCGTACTCCGCTGCCAAACAGCGCGAATACTGATAACAACACTCTTCGCAGCGTTTCCCGAAGGTCTGGCAAGATGTCCAAAGGTCTTGAATTCGATTTGGTCACGATTGGACTTCCGTGAGCGATTTTGGAACGAATGCCATAGACCTTCTTCATCTCAGCAAATCTTGACCGTCTCGCCTCAGGCGAATGTCCCAAGAGGTTGGCGAGTCTCATCGACAAGCGATACGTCAGCCCCTCAGTTTCTTCACTTTTTGTCAGAAGAGCCTCCAGCGCGGTCACCGCTGCACTGAAATTTGTTCGCTCGCCGTCATCCGCACCGTAAAGGGACAATGCGAATGCTGCCGCCGGATATGATTCAAGTTTCTGGAGTATGGGCGAAATGCCTGCTCGGAACGCTCCGAACGCGGGCATGTCTGACGAACTCAGCTTATAAGTCTTTGCATCTTCTCTAAGATTGCTGTAATCGACCGCCATGTCCGAAGCGCGAACGCTCGCTACTGTCACCCAAGTCTTTTTGGGCTGCATGGGAACCAAGACAAAGGTTTCGCCTGCGTGAAGATGTCCGGGTGCGAAAAGCCTTAGCACCTGCAAAAACTCTCGAACCGGAACGACGCACTTGGCTAACATATCCGCCCCATCCGAACGATTGGCTGCTGAGAGCCTGTCCTCCGTGAAATAAGCGGACGGAAGTAGCGACCGTTGAAAAACCAGTTTGTCCGGCTGGCACATGCCGAGGTGCGACCTAAGTACATCATCGAAGGTTAAACCCCCAATAGGCTCGCGCACTGGCAAGATTCGTACATCGCCATCAATTACACATTCCTCAGCATCAAGAGCGAACTGATAGAGTGGAGTCAAGCAACAGACAGGAACCCATTCGATGGGCGTAGCCACTGTCGTCTCCGAGACCGATTCACCGGCCTTACGTCGAGCTACGTTGCCCTCTGCGCGGTGTGGATTATCCCGAGATTCGCAGTCTGGCCTCCCGCTCTTCCCAGTCCGGCAGATAGGCGTGCATAAACAACTTGAAGACCCTGCCGTGGTTCGGGGCAATCCTGTGAACTAGCTCGTGGACAATCACGAACTCGCCCAAATCCTTCGGCAACTCAATCAGTTCGGTGTTCAGCGTTAGGCGACCGACGCCAGAGATGGATGCCCACTTGCGATGCATCTCGCGCACACAAACCTGCGGAGCCTTCACTCCGATGCGAGCAGCCCAATGCCGAACAGACCAGCGGAGTTCCTCAGCATCCTGCCACCGGCTCGCCGGTTGTACCGCCACCATCTTGGTCGCTGTGGCTTTCATACTCGCTGCAACCTCAGCAAACGATTCGCCAACTCAATCATTTTCTCCGTCCCAACCAACGGGCGCAACGTCTTGTAGAGTTCCGTCCGCAGCTTGCTCTCCTGTTGCTTATTCCAGCGATAATCAGGAAACTGCTGGAATAGCGCGTTGACGCCCTTAGCTTGTTTGGTACCGAAACCATTGTCTGTTTCACCCACAGTCTTTTGAATCGCAAACGAGTTCTCGTCCAGGCCCAACCGCTGCCGCTCGGCATCGGCCTCGGTCGCCTCCTTAGCGAGCCTCTCAAATTCGAGGAGGGCCTGCCGTGTCGTCAACTGGCGGTCTTCGTAGGCTTCAGCCAGCTTCTCGGCTCGCTCGCCAATTGAGAGTAGGAATGGCTTCGCGGCTCCTGTGTCTTGCACCGTCACAGCCAAGATTTTTCGCAGATTTAGAATCTTGGTGTTGTCCGATGTATCGCTTTCGCGGAGCTTCGCCAACTCCTCAGGCCCTAGTGCGTGTATCGCGCAGGGCAATTCCAACTGGCCGCTAATGGTGTGCTTCTGTAGCAATTCGCGGGTCTTGATGGAAATCTCCCTGTCAACGTAGGTTTGCTCGCCGTAGGCGCTGCGAATCAGTCCGTAAAGTTCCGAGAGCAGCAGGTAGTCATCCAAGAACGGGCGGAGGAAAGCGTCAGGTGAAACAACGTCGTAGAGATTTTGAAGCTGCCTGAACCACTTGAAAAAATCCCCTCGCCGGTTCTTGTCCTCGAAATGGGCAATCGCTCTTTCTTTAGCCTTGTCGTCCCATCCTTTGGCGAAGGGTAAGTGGTTCGGAGCCTGTTCCTTCATCATCGTCGCAAAAAGCTGCTTCAAGACTTCGATGTTCTGGATGACCGACGTGACGACATCGGAGTCGAACGCCAGCGCCTTTTCCAGCTTCTCGAAGATTCCTACGAAATCGAGCACAAAGCCGTAAGGCTTCACCTGCCCCTCATTGTCCTCGTAGGGGCGATTCACCCGAGCGATGGCCTGCAATAGAACGTGGTCGCGCATTGGCTTGTCAAGGTACATGCAATAGAGAATCGGCGCATCGAAGCCGGTGAGCAGCTTTTCCGTGACGATGAGAATCTTGGGCTTCTCTTCTTTCCGAATGAAATCCTTACGAACTCTCTTTTCGTCATCCTCGTTCAGGTAGTGCTCGCGCAATTCCGGCTTGTCTCCGTGAGCAGGAGAGAAAACTACGCGGGAGTAATCGGGAGGCAGATGTTTATCGAGCGCCTTTTTGTAGTGGGCACACGCCTCACGGTCAACAGCCACGAAGAACGCCTTGAAGCCCATCGGCTCGACATTTTCTTTGAAATGCATGGCAGCGTATTCTGCAATCTTCTCGATGCGGCTCGATGCCTTCATCATCTCCTTGAGTTCCACGGCTCGGTCAAGGATGGCATTTAGTTCTTCAACGTCGCTGATTCCCTCCGCCTCGGCCAAGTTCAAGAACTTCTTTTCGAGTAGGTCCCGGTCAACGAGGAGGCTCGATGGTGCCAGCGCATAGTTCAGGGTGACAGTCGTGCCGTCTTTGATGGACTCGGCGATGGAGTATTTGTCGAGATAGCCTGTCTCATCGTCGCTGCCGAAAACCTTGAATGTTCCTTGTCCCCTCGACATGCGGTCAATCGGGGTGCCTGTGAAACCGATATAGGTCGCATTTGGCAGAGCGCCCATTAAATAGTTGCCAAGGTCGCCGCCCGTCGTACGGTGGGCTTCGTCCACTAGCGCCACCACGCTGTCACGGGTGTTGATGTTCGCAGGAATGTCGTCGAACTTGTGAATCATCGAGACAACCAAACCGCGATAATCCGTGGCAAGGATGTCGCGCAGGTCTTTCTTGCTGTCAGCGACTTTTGCAGAGAGACCATAGCCGATGATGTTCTTGTGCAGTTGGCCTTCGAGTTCGTTTCTGTCAACTAGCATCAGCACCGTGGGCTTTTGAGCGCCCGGTGCCTCTCGCAGCAGCTTTGACGCTACCGTCAGCATAGTTAGGGTCTTCCCGCTGCCTTGCGTGTGCCAGACCAGTCCGCGCCGCTTTGCCGTGTCGGAGACCCTTTGAACCACTTTTTCGACGGCGCGAGTCTGGTGCTGCCGCAGAACCTTTTTGGTCAGTTCGTCGTTCTCAGTGACAAAGACGATGTAATCCCTGAGCAAACGCAGGAAGCGCGGGCGGTTGAAGAACGCTTTGACTTTGTTTTCGTAATTGCCTTCCTGTTCGTCGCGCCAATTGAAAAGGTTTTTCCGGCTCGTGCTCCATGTCACTCCGTAGAAGAAGTCGAGAAGCTGCGTCACCTCGAAGACCTGAGTGGCCACGAACATCTCCGGCGTCTCGCGGTGGTAACGCCGGACTTGGTCAACCCCGAGCGATAGCCCGTCCTGCTTTCCCGCGTCCTTGGTTTCAGCCAACGCCACAGGGATGCCGTTGATAAGGAACACCACATCGGCACGATTGCGGAACACCGTGCTTTTTTGCCACCACTCGTCCGTGACGTGGTAGATGTTGTTCTCCGGGTGCTCGAAGTCAATCAGCCGGACATTTCTTTCGCGCTTCTCTTCTGGAACAAAGACAGACTGCTCGCCCCGCAACCACGAATGGGCTTCGTGGTTCCCCTCAATCGTGGGCTTGAGCAGTCTCAGACGCCGGAGGATGTCTCCGGTTCGGCTTGCGTCCACTACGCCGGGATTTATTCGGACAAACTGTGCTTCGAGGACTCCCGAGAAATAGAGACCCGTGTCCCCGCTTCGGAGAGCCAGAGCATCTTCGGGCCGGACATATTCCCAACCGATTTCCTCGGCGTACTTGAGCATCGGGTTTTGCACCGCCGACCGCTCGCTCATTGTGGCTGATGCTCCTCAATCAACGGGATTTCGGACAGCCGACCTGTCATCAGTTCTGCCAGCAATGTTTTGAAAAGCTCGTCCAGAAGCGCACGCTCTCTCTCTATCGCCGTCAATTTCGTGTCTATAGCAAGGAGTGGGTCACAAATTTGCTCTTGTTCTTCGAGCGGTGGAAGAGGAATTTGGATAGAGCCCACTAACTGAGCGTTGAGATTTTTCTGATTGGCTCCGTGTCCCAAGGTTCTAATTTGGTCGTAGGCAAACTGTAAGTAGAAAAAAATGAAGCTAGGGACGACTCCGCCCGAGAGAAGGATGGCAGCACACGCTTGATTAAGTGCTGCGTCGATGCCGAGAATTGCCACCTTCCCACGGGTAATGCCTTGCCCGTACATGGCCATCAGCAGAGTGCCCGCTGGAATAATCTTTGCCGCGGAATTTTCGAGTCCCGCCCGAGAGATAGTCTCATCAGTTTCATGGATTGTGTTGTAGCGGACTTCGCCTGTTTTCGCCCACGGGATTCCTCCATTCCAGTACTCTGGCCGAGTTCGGTCAGGCGTGCCACCTGATGTGATTCTTGCCACGTCTCGAAGTGAAACGACTTTCCATGAGTTAGGAATCTCTCCGATTTCGGTTTGCTTGGTTGGCTCGCCGCGAGTGCCGTGTGTGAACAGATAGTCCATCAGAAAGGTCATGCGCTCACGCTCCAAAGCCAACTCACGTTGCCGCGTCTCCCCTCCATTTCGTGCTGCGTCCAGCACCTGTACTATCGCTCTCTGCTCAATGGGACTGGGGAAAGGAATCTCAAGATTTTCGAGAATTGGAATATTGACTCCGCCCTTCAAGCGTCCACCTTTCTGGCTGTCGATGTGCTGCCAGTACTCGAAAGTTTGAAGGCAATAATTTAGAAATTCCGGTAACAGGCCGGGTTTAGTTCTGACCCGAATAAGGTAGGATGCGAAGACCGCTTCGGGGCATTCTTGAATCAGGTAGGCTTTTCCAGTTGTCGCTCCAATCCGGGCGATTAAAATGTCGCCTGCTTCGAGGAAATAGTCCCTAGCTTCTTGGTCAGGCGTCGCAACATAAGGAACCTTTTCCCAATCCACGCCTCCATTTTGTATGTCCGTAATTCGGAGGAATTTTGGACCGATTGGCCTTTCGGATGCACTCGCGGTGTACCCGTATTCCGGCCTAAAACAGCACTCTTTTAGCGGCACTCTTTTCCTATCCGCTGAGGGGTGTTTAGTCGTCATGTAATTTTCACTAGAGTTGGAGGCGAGCGAGCAGTTTGCTCAATTCTCGGTCGGCTTGCTCACGCCGTGACCGAGCATTTTCCAAATCCGCAAGGATTTGTGATAGGGAGCGATGAGACGCTTTGTCATTTGTTTCCACAAACAGGGATGGACTAACGTTGTAATCGGCCCCGCGAACTTCGCCCAGAGTGACTACGCGACTTACTTTTTCCCGAGTTTCCCATCGCCGAAATACGTCGGTCACGACAGCTATGCCGTCATTAGTCAGGACATTCTTTGGTTTTTCCTTGACGAAGTGTCGTCGATCATCTGAATCTGCATTTTTTTGAACGCTCGCCGGAAATATAAAACATATCAGCATCTGCGCCGCAGGCGCATACCCCTCATCTTCACTCATCTGGTA
>Ga0070698_100009181_pt1 | contig 10614 bp, 12 predicted proteins | sample KBSK1502metaG_FD_65477 | JGI IMG/M metagenome (GOLD analysis project Ga0070698, IMG submission 65477) | Corn, switchgrass and miscanthus rhizosphere microbial communities from Kellogg Biological Station, Michigan, USA - KBS K1-50-2 metaG | ecosystem: Host-associated > Plants > Roots >... | reverse complement strand
CAAACGAAGAAGGTGCGGGATTTCGCGTACCGACAAATCGCGTGACGCTCATTACCCGCGATGGGAAGTCACAAGAGATTCCGCTGATGCAAAAAACCGAGCTTGCCGAGCTCATCCTGGACAAAGTCGAGCAGCTGCTGAATGAACGCGCGGGATAAGCTCCGGGTCTATCTCGAGCAGAGGCGCGAGCTTGGCGAATCCGAGCTGCTGCTCGACTCGATGACCGTTGAAGAAGCGCTTCGCACAATTGGTGCGGTGGGCAATTCGCCGGCAGGTGCGAAGCCCACGCCGCGTGAGCTTGGAGAGACACAGGCCGCGGATTGGCGCTCCGCAATCGCTTCACCTCGACCACCTGTCGTTACTCCACCTGAGCCGCCGGCCGGAATAACTGTCGCAGGAGCCAATGACGAGCTATTCGACACTGACATCATGAGACACGCCTCGCTGACATCGATTGCGAAAGCTGTCGAGGCGTGCACGCGATGCCCGCTCTTCAAGACAGCCACACGCGGCGTCCCTGGAGAGGGGGATCCAAACGCACGACTGGTGTGCGTGGGCGAGGCGCCCGGAGCCAACGAGGACGAAACAGGCCGTCCTTTTGTCGGTCAGGCCGGCGGGCTCCTCACCAAGATCCTGGCCGCTGTGAACCTGACGCGGGAAGAGGTCTTTATCACAAACGTGGTAAAACATCGTCCGCCCGGGAACCGGAATCCGGCTCCTGGAGAGATCGAAGCCTGCAGTCCTTACCTCGTCAGGCAACTGGAGCTGATCAAGCCGAAAGTAATCGTTGCGTTCGGGACATTTGCAGCACAGACTCTTCTGAATACGAAGACTCCGATCGGAAAGCTGCGTGGCGAGGTCCATCGCTATCACGGCATTCCGCTGGTCGTCACTTATCACCCCGCGGCGTTGCTACGCAATCCGTCGTGGAAACGCCCCACATGGGAAGATGTCAAGCTCGCCCGTAGAATTCTCGATAGTACCACCAGGTCGTGATCCCTATTCCGAAAGAAAGCCGCCTTACTCCGAAGACGCGGAGCAGGCAGTTCTTTCGGCAATGCTCATGGATCGCGACGCGGTCGATCGCGTCAACGAGATCGTCGACGACACGATGTTCTTTCGCGAGGGAAATCGTCGCATCTACCGCGCGATGGTCGCCCTTTCCGAGCGCGGCGATGTAATCGACCCGCTCACGCTCAGCGAGGAGTTATCGCGGCGCGGAGAGCTCCAGGCAGCAGGCGGAAAAGATTATGTCTCGTTCCTCGTCGACGCCGTTCCGACTGCAGCGAACGTCGAGTACCACGCGCGAATTGTTCGCGAGAAAGCCCTCAGACGCCGTCTGATCGAAGTCTCGACAGCGATTGTCTCTGAGGCCTTTGAATCATCAGCGCCAGCCGGAGACCTTCTCGACGCCGCCGAGCACCGGATCTTCGAGGTCAATCAGTCGCGCGGCAACGAAGGGTTCACTCGCATCAAGGAGTTGCTGTGGCCGACGATGGAAAACATCGAAAAGCTGCAGCGTGGCGGTGAATCGATTACTGGTGTGCCGAGTGGGTTCAAGGATCTCGATGACCTGACTGCAGGTTTTCAACCGTCGGACCTCGTCATCGTGGCCGCTCGCCCCTCAATGGGAAAAACCGCCTTCGTTCTCAACATCGCACAGAATGCAGCGCTCGATAGAAACGTACCCGTTGCTGTCTTCTCTCTGGAGATGAGCAAGGAATCGCTCGTGCAGCGTCTTCTTACTTCTGAAGGCCGTGTTGACGCTCAGCGACTTCGCAAAGGCAAGTTGCACGACGACGAGTTCGTGAGACTCGGTCGTGCCGCGGGAATGTTGAGCCATGCTCCCATCTGGATCGACGACACGCCTGGAATCGGGCTGCTCGAGATGCGATCGAAAGCGCGTCGCTTGAAGACGGACAACGATATCGGAATGATCGTGGTGGACTACCTGCAGCTCATGACCGGTCCCACAAATCAGGAAAGCCGGCAGCAGGAGATCAGCTACATCTCGCGGTCGCTGAAATCTCTCGCGCGCGAGCTCAAAGTTCCCGTGGTCGCCCTCTCGCAGCTTTCTCGAGCGCCTGAACAACGAACCGGCGAGAACAAGCGGCCCCAGCTTTCCGATCTCCGCGAATCGGGCGCAATCGAACAGGACGCCGACCTCGTGATGTTCATTTATCGCCAGGAGATGTACGATGGCCCTGTCGACAAGGACGGGAACTCTCTCGAAGGACGCGCCGAGATCATCGTCGGAAAGCAACGCAACGGACCGACGGGATTCGTGAACTTGTTCTTCAACAAGACATACACGCGCTTCGAGAACTATTCGGCGAGGACCGCCGAATAGTTCAATGAGCAAGGCAAGAAGCGTCTTTCGCTGTACCAACTGCGGCGCTGAGCATCCGCGCTGGGCGGGACGATGCGACGTCTGCGGCGAATGGAATACGCTTGTCGAAGAGGTCGTCGCCAAGTCTGCCGCCGGTGGGAAAGGGGGAGCTGCGCGCCGAATTGGCGGACACAAGACACTCGCAGAGGGTGGATCCGTTTCGTCCCCGATTCGATTGCGCGACGTGGCCGGTCGAGCAGAGGAGCGGTGGAAAACCGGACTCAATGAATTCGACTTCGTGCTCGGAGGGGGAATAGTTCCCGGCTCGATGATTCTGATTGGCGGTGAGCCGGGGATCGGCAAGTCGACATTGCTCCTGCAGGTAGCCGCGAAGCTGCAGCTGGCGGGTCATCGCACTCTCTACGTGTCTGGTGAAGAATCTCCGCTGCAAGTGAAGCTGCGCGCGGATCGACTCTCCACCGAAGCGAGCGACGTGGATCTTCTTGGCGAAACGCTGCTCGAAACGATCATTGCAACTGCAGCCGCTGAAGGTCCGTCGGTGCTCGTAGTCGATTCCATTCAGACTGTCTTCACAGCGGATCTCGAGGGCGCACCGGGGAGTGTCGGACAAGTGCGCGAATGCGCCGCGCGACTCATGCGATTTGCAAAGGAAACAGGGATCACCGTCTTCGTCGTCGGGCATGTCACACGCGAAGGCGGGATCGCGGGACCAAAGACGCTCGAGCACATCGTGGACACCGTTCTCTATTTCGAAGGCGAGGGACTGCTCGACCATCGGATACTCCGCGCTATCAAGAATCGGTTCGGAAGCGTGGATGAGATCGGCGTGTTTCGAATGACCGAGTCAGGACTCGATCCCGTCTCGAATCCATCGGAGCTGTTCCTCGGCGACAGGGAGAATCACGCTTCTGGCAGTGCAGTGACGGCGCTTCTGGAGGGATCGCGGCCTGTGCTGATCGAGATCCAGGGTCTCGCCGCGAAATCGGGGTTTGGTACGCCGCAGCGGGTTGCGACAGGATTCGACAACCGGCGCCTCGCGCTGTTGCTGGCAGTGCTCGACAAGCGAGCAGGGCTTTCATTCTCGCAGCTCGATGTGTTTCTCAACGTCGTTGGAGGAGTGAGACTCACGGAGCCTGCTGGGGACCTTGCTGTTGCGGCGGCGTTGGCATCCAGTGTCTACGATAGACCGCTGCTCGAAGAATCAATCTTTCTCGGCGAAGTCGGACTCGGAGGAGAGATTCGGCCTGTGTCGCAGTCGGAACGCCGGCTCGCTGAAGCGGCAAAGATGGGGATGCGCAGGGCATTCATGGCTCAGCGCGCGATTCCGTCGCGAGTCGCAAAAGGAATAGAGCCAGTGGGCGTCCGCACGATTGGAGAGCTCTTCACGCACCTGTTCCAGTGAAGCGGGACGTCGGCGTGGTGATCGTCGCCGGCGGAAAGGGATCTCGCACTGGTCGCGACGAGCTGAAACAATTCCGCTGGGTCGCGGGAAAGCCAATGCTTCTCCACAGCGTCCAGGCATTTCAGGAGCGCGAAGACGTTGCGATGGTCGTCGTCGTCCTTCCGCACGAACATGTTGGTGACCCGCCGCCGTGGCTTTTTCAGTGCGATACGGAGAGGCTGCTTCTCTCTGTCGGAGGCCGAGAGCGAAGCGATTCCGTACGGAACGGGCTCGAGGACTTGAGCGATGACGTCGAGATTGTCGTGATTCATGACGCCGCAAGGCCGCTCGTGACGAGAAAGATGATAGACGACGTCATCCGGGAAGCACGACTCGGAAATGCTGTGACGACTGCAATCCCTGTCGTCGACACTCTCATGCGTGTCAATGAAGACCACCGCGCGGTGAACGGCGGGATCGATCGCACGGGCATGATAAGAGTGCAGACACCTCAGGCGTTTCCCCGAACAATGATCGAGAGAGCGCATCGCGAAGCAGTGGAAGCAGCTTTCAAGGCGACTGACGACACGTCACTATGCGAGCGACTCGGTATTCCAATCGTCGTGGTACCGGGAAGCGAGCGCGCTATCAAAATCACAACCGAGGCGGATTTCGCTCTAGCTGAAGCACTAAGTATCTTGCCCGAATGAGCATTGGTCCGTTCGCGGTTCCATTCTGGTCGCCGGACGAAATCGAGCTGGCGCTGCCGGGGGCGATCGCTCACTTGCACCAGCGCAAAGTTCTCGCTTATCCGACTGAAACGGTGTACGGCTTCGGGGGAGGAGTGGATCGTGACTCAGTGGCGAACCTTATCTCGCTCAAGGGACGGCCGCCCAACAAGCCATTCCTCCTGATTGTCGCATCGAGCGAGATGATCACACGGCTCGGACTTCACCTCACGAGCTATGCATCACAGCTCGCCGCACGATTCTGGCCGGGTCCGCTTACCCTCGTTCTGCCCGGCGGGGAGAATCGCGTTCCGGATCAGCTGCGTGGTCCAGAAGGCGGAATTGCGGTTCGATGGACTCCGCATCGCGGCCTTTCGCGACTCGTGCAGGCGTATGGAGAGCCGATAACTTCAACGAGTGCAAATCGTCCCGGAGTTCCACCAGCTACCAGCGCACCCGAAATTGTCGACCAGTGGAGCGACGCAGTAACGAAAGGCATGCTCCACATTCTCGATGGCGGTCAGCTCAAGGATTCACGTCCTTCGACGGTCGTCGACTGCACGGGCACGCGGCCACGTGTCATCAGACCTGGGGCAATTACGTCCGAAGCCCTGCGACAAAGTGTACCCGACGTAATTGGAGACAATTGAGCTGCCTGTGAAGATTCTATTTGTGTGCAGCGGCAATACCTGTCGCAGTCCGATTGCAGAAGCGATCACACGGAGACTTCTCGCTGACGCGGGACGTACAGACATCGAAGTATCGAGTGCCGGCACCAACGCCTGGGACGGATCGCCCGCGAGCGATGGTGCACTGCTGGTGGGCATGGAGCGAGGACTCGACTTGTCGGAACACAGGTCTCGTCAGCTCACGCCGCAGATTGTGGCCGAGAGCGACCTCATCCTGGTAATGGCGCCGTCGCATCTGGCTCGTGTGAAGGAGCTCGACCCGAAGGCAAACGTTCATCTGCTCTCGGGGTTTTCATCCGGCACTGAAGGTCACGCTGTTCAGGATCCTTTTGGCGGGGACCTTACTGCGTATCGGGACACGTACGAGGATTTGGGACACGAGCTCGCAGGACTGCTGGATCGCATACCCGCCACATGATCGATCGCGAGCGACTGGTTCTGATCGGTCATCCGGTTTCGCAGTCGTTATCGCCTGTCATGCACAACGCAGCGCTGGAAGCCAGGGGATCATCGCTTCGGTACGAAGCAATCGACGTTTCTCCCGACGATCTCGATTCGACGCTTGCAACGCTCAGCCGAACGAAGTGCGGCGGCAACATCACCGTCCCGCACAAGAAGGCAGCAATGCACTCGATGCGCGTTATCTCCGACCTCGCGAACAGAGTCGGCGCCGTGAACACATTCTGGGGCGACGGATATGGAGCTCTCGACGCGGACAACACCGACGTCGCGGGATTCGAAGGCGCGGTGCGCGACCTCCTCGGCGAGATACCTTCTGATCTCAGGGTTGCCGTGCTCGGTGCTGGTGGGTCCGCCGCCGCAGCCATCACGGCCATCGACAGCTGGCCGGGGGCTACTGCCAGCGTTCATGCACGCGATCTCGCTCGCGCCGTGTCGATGCGCATGCGTCACAACGTTGTCGTGCGCGCGTGTTCGATGCGCGATCCATGTCTCTCCGATGCAGATCTAGTAGTCAATGCGACTCCAATCGGGATGGAGACGGACGAGCTGCCGGTTGAGGTCGAGCGAATTCGACCTGGCGCTGCCGTCCTCGACCTCGTTTACGGGCGCAACGAGACGACATGGGTTGTCTCGGCCAGAAATGCCGGTCACCCCGCGGCCGACGGACTCCGAATGCTCCTGCATCAGGGAGTTGCAGCGTTCACGCTCTGGTTCCACGACGAACCTGATCAGGCGGTGATGTGGAACGCACTCCTTTCAGCTACCGGAAGGTCTTAGGAGAGATCATTGCTTCCGCAGCGGATCTGCTCCTTCCAAAATGCTGCGCTGTCTGCGAGCGACTCCTGTCCTCGAATGAAAAAGGAATTGTCTGCGGACATTGCTGGTCACGCGTCCGGGTAATCCCGTACCCACGATGTAATCGCTGCGGACACCCGGTGGATCGGCACACCTGTCGATGGTGCGAGAGCCTGCCGCCGTTCGTGCGAGCGGCGCGATCCTTCTGCTGGATTGGGCCTGGAACCGGTAAACAAATCGTTCACGCTCTCAAGTATGACGCGTGGACTCGGGTCGCGGACGAGATGGCGCAGCAGATGTGTCGCGTGACGTTTCCAGGGGACGTCGAGGTCGAGCGCACCGCAGCAGTGCCCGTTCCGCTCTCCAGGGTGCGCCTGCGCGAGCGGGGATTCAATCAGAGTGGCCTCATAGCGCAATCGCTTGCAGAGCTGTGGAGCGTACCTTCATGGCCTCATGTACTCGAGCGCACTGCGTCAACGAGAAGTCAGACGCAGTTGACTCCGGGGGAACGACTAGGCAATGTTGCCGGTGCGTTCTCTGTGCCCATCGCTGCGCGCTCGAGCTTGAGAGGTGCACACCTGGTTCTCATCGATGATGTCGTGACGACCGGTGCAACACTGCGAGCATCTGCAAGCGCGCTCTTTGCAGCGGGAGCCAGAACAATCAGCTACATGACTTTCGGCCGCGCACCCGCATCGGGTGACCGGCTCTTTCCATAGGAAAATCAAGAATGGCAATCAGAGTCGGAATCAACGGCTTCGGAAGAATAGGCAGACAGGTGCTCCGCGCGGCCAAGGAGCAGGGCGTCGCGGATCTCGATTTTGTCGCGATCAATGATCTGACCGATACAAAGACTCTCGCTCATCTGTTCAAGTACGATTCCATCCACGGCACTTACTCGGGCGACGTCGCGAGAGGCCCAGACTCGATAACTGTCGATGGCGACGACATCATGGTTCTGAGTCACAAGGATCCAGCGCAGCTTCCGTGGAAGGATCTCGGCGTGGACGTTGTGCTCGAATCGACCGGGCGATTCACGACCGCCGACGATGCACGAAAGCACATCACTGGCGGCGCGAGGAAAGTCATAATTTCGGCGCCCGCGAAGGGTGAGGACATCACCATCGTGATGGGCATCAATGACAACAAGTACGATCCGGCAAAGCATGACATCATCTCGAATGCTTCGTGCACGACGAACTGCCTCGTTCCCATGGTTCACGTGATTCGCGAGAACTTCGGGTTCAAGCACGGATCGATGCTCACGGTGCACAGCTACACGAATGACCAGCAGATTCTGGATCTTCCGCACAAGGACTTGAGGCGAGCGCGAGCTGCAGCTCTCTCGATGATTCCCACGACAACCGGCGCAGCGAAAGCCACTTCGCTGGTGATTCCGGAGCTGAAGGGCAAGATCGATGGACTCTCGATTCGCGTGCCGACGCCCGACGTGTCCTTCACGGATCTCACCGTCGAAGTGGAAAAGGCAACGTCGGTTGCCGAAGTGAATGCTGCCTTCAAGGCGGCAACGTCGGGCCGGCTCGAGGGGATTCTCGAGTATACCGAGGAAGAGCTCGTCTCGAGCGACTTCATCGGCAATCCGGCTTCGTGCATCCTCGATGCAAAAGTCACCAACGTGGTCGACGGGACCCTCGTCAAGGTTTCGGGATGGTACGACAACGAATGGGGTTATGCATCCCGCTGTGTTGATCTCCTGCGCTTTATCGGGTCGCGGCTCAGCTAGCAGTGCAGAAACGAACGGTACGCGATCTCAGGGACGAAGAGCTCAAGGGCAAGCGCGCGCTCGTCAGAGCTGATTTCAATGTTCCGCTCGACTCGAATCGGCAGATCACGGACGACACGCGCATTCGCGCAGCTCTTCCGACGTTGAGACTTCTGCTCGACCGTGGTGCGAGACCTATCGTTCTTTCGCACCTCGGCAGACCGAAAGGAAAGCCGGAAGAGAAATACTCACTGCGCCCGGTTGCTGAGCGGCTCGCCAAACTGATGCACAAGAAGGTGACGTTCGTCGATTCGACCATCACCCCCGCAGCGATCGACGCAACGCTTGCACTTCCAGACGACGAGCTGCTTCTGCTCGAGAACACTCGATTTCTCCCCGGAGAGGAATCGAATGACAGGGCGCTTTCGCAGTCGTTGTCGAAGCTCGGCGACTTGTTCGTGAACGATGCGTTCGGTGCGGCCCATCGTGCACACGCATCAACCGCCGGCATCTGCGAATTCCTCAGGCCCGCGGTCGCAGGACTCCTCATGGAGCGCGAGCTCGAATACCTCGGCCGAGTTATCGGTAATGCCGAGCGACCGTTCGTGGCAATCCTCGGCGGCTCGAAGATCTCCGGAAAGATCGATGTCATCGAACAGCTTCTTCCCAAGGTTGACGGGATGCTCATCGGTGGGGCGATGGCATGTACCTTCTATCGCGCGATGGGTCTCGAGACGGGGAAGTCACTGGTCGAGGAAGAAAAAGTCGAGCTCGCACGAACGCTCATCGACAAATGGGGACCGCGTCTCACGCTGCCGCATGATGCCACAGTTGCACCGTCGATGGATGACGGGAGTCGTGCGCACGACGTCGCGCGCAACATGATTCCAAAAGACGAGGCCATGCTCGACATTGGCCCGCGTACTGCCGAATCGTATGCGCGGGCGATTGCTTCAGCGAAGACAGTTCTCTGGAACGGGCCGATGGGGGTATTCGAGAAGCCTCCGTTCGACAAGGGAACCAACGCCATCGCACACGCAATGGCTGAGGCGACCGGGAAGAAAACAGTGACAATCGTAGGCGGCGGCGATTCCGCCGCAGCGGTTGCGCAGGCGGGCCTGGAAGCGAAAATGAGCCACGTGTCAACTGGCGGCGGTGCATCACTCGAGTTTCTCGAGGGCAAGACTCTCCCTGGCGTCGAAGCACTCGACGATGGTGATTCGAAGTGAACCGCCCCATACTCGCTGCCAACTGGAAGATGAACAACGGGCCGACGTTGACCCGCGAGTTCATGAAGGCCTTCATCGACCAGTATCCAAGGCAGAACGAGAGAACGGTGATGTTTTTTCCTCCCGCCCTTTCGCTCTCAACTGTTGCTCACGCTATCGGCGAGCGGCGCGATGTGTGGCTCGGTGTGCAGAACGTCTACTGGAAAGACCAGGGCGCGTTTACGGGAGAGCTGTCAGTTCCGATTGCGCGTGATGCTGGGGCACGCGTGGTTCTCGTCGGTCATTCGGAGCGACGCCACGTATTCGGTGAGACCGATGATGAGACCGCGCTCAAATGCGCGGCGGTGGAGCGGGGTGCTCTCACGCCGCTCTTGTGCGTAGGCGAGAAGATCGAGCAGCGCGACGCAGGTCAGGCGGAAGCGGTTGTGATTCGGCAGCTGCGTGCGGGGCTCTCGCAGATGACGCAGCTCGCAACCCGGGATGTGATGATCGCATACGAGCCAGTGTGGGCAATCGGCACTGGCCGCACAGCGACTCCGGAAGATGCCGAGGCGATGCATGCGGTCATCAGACAGGAGATGCTGTCGATATGCGGTGATCGAGGGCGCATCGCACCGATTCTCTACGGCGGAAGCGTCAATCCCGGCAACGCGAAGGCGCTGCTCGCTGCGAGCGATGTTGACGGCCTTCTTGTGGGTGGAGCCAGTCTCGACGCGAGCTCCTGGCTGGCCATAGTTCGTTCCTAGGCCGGGGGATGTTATATTGAGTGGTTATTCTGACGCCACTCACATCGCGACATGCTCTACAAATTTCTTCTCGTAATTCTCATCGTCGACGCGGTCGTTCTGATCGCGGCGATTCTGCTGCAAGCGGGTAAGGGAAGCGGACTCGCTGCCAACTTCGGCGGCGCCAGCTCATCTCCTGACGCTTTCATCGGCATTCGCCAGGCGGGCACGATCCTCACCAAGGCCACCTGGTGGTGCGCCGGCATTTTCCTCGGACTCTCGTTCGTTCTGCAGATCATGTCTACGCGTACGCAGATTCCCAAGTCGGTTCTCGAGGACACGTTTGCCAATCCGGCACCTGCATCTGCTCCGCCGGTAACGGCGCCGAGTGCCGCAGCACCTGCGGTGCCCCTCGGCAACGCACCTGCGACTGCCCCGAGCACCACGCCGTCGAACACGGCGCCCGCAACTACACCTCCTGCCGCGAAGCGGTAGCGAAGAAGTTGACTGAGTATCTGACGACCCCGGGGTT
>Ga0070698_100009179_pt1 | contig 10616 bp, 9 predicted proteins | sample KBSK1502metaG_FD_65477 | JGI IMG/M metagenome (GOLD analysis project Ga0070698, IMG submission 65477) | Corn, switchgrass and miscanthus rhizosphere microbial communities from Kellogg Biological Station, Michigan, USA - KBS K1-50-2 metaG | ecosystem: Host-associated > Plants > Roots >... | reverse complement strand
GTGCGGCGGTCGGCGAACGTCTCCTCGGGCGCCGGCCTCGCGGGGTCGTTGTCCCGCAGCAGCAGACGCTTGGTCTCCTCGTGTCCGATGCGGATCACATTCTTGTCGAACAGCGAAGACGCACCGGCGTGATCGGCGTGGTGGTGAGAGTAGACGAGGTGGGTCACCCTGTTGCTGACGCCGTTGGCCGAGGCGATTTCGTCGACCGCTCGCCGGATGTTGCCTCCGATGCTCGGCGGCGCGTCGAAGAGAACGACGCCGTCTTTAGTGGTGAGGAACGCCGACTGGTAGCTGCCGTCGGTGACCCAGTACAGGTTCCGCTCCACGCGTCCCACGTAGTAGCCCTGATCATTCAGGGCTGGGCCGAGCGCTGACCGGGGAACCGGCGCGTAGTCGAGCAGGGCTGCGGCGGTGTCTGTGCCAGAAGCTGGTGATGTCATGGGTACCTCCCTTGTATGCATTCCGAATGCGGATGCGTGCGCAGGCATACTATATCCATGCGTATGCATGCAACTTTGAGTTAGAATCTGCGCTATGGCGCGGACGCCGGCCCCAGGGAGAACCTCGCGTAGCCGGGTGCGCGATGGTGTCGTGATCCGCTCCGACGGACTGAAGTACATGACGCCCGAACGTGCTTCAGCCTTCCTGGGGCTCGTGCGGGCGGGCGATACCCTCGCCCGTGAGCTCGACGCCGAGCTGGAGCGCGACCACGGGATCGGACTGCGATCGTACGAGGTGCTCCTCTTCCTCGCCGTCTTCTCTCCAAACGGCCGCCTTCGCATGCTGGATCTGATCGAACGGACGCCGCTCAGCCAGAGCCGGGTGTCACGGCTGGTCACCGAACTCGAGGCGCGGGGACTGGTCACCCGGGGCCCTTCCGGCGACGACCGTCGCGGTGTCGAAGTTGCGATCACTGCCAAGGGGATCCAGAAGTTCAAGGAGGCTCAAGACGATCACATCGCTGCGCTGGAGCGGCGGCTCTTCGTGCATCTGAGTGCCGATGAGGTCAAACAACTCGCCACTCTGACCGCCCGAATCCTCGACGCCCAAGGCACTACGTCGGGCCTCGGCAAGCCCGTGGATAAAAGTCGCCAATAGAGTCTGATCAGAGCGACGAGTTCAGCGCAAGTTCCGTTGAACAAGAGGCGAAATTGAGTTAAAGTCGCTCGCCATCGCAGCGACAATGCCGTAGTGGGAGACTTGAACAAGGGCGGCACCGCGTGTCCACTCATCACAGACCTTCGCCGATGAACGTGAGGATCCGACCCTCGAGCCGATGCCGAACGGCATCGGGTACGTCGCGCAAGGGCTCCTGCCCGACGAGTACCGCCAGCCCGTGCACGGCTGACCAGATCGGGTACTCGATGCCGTCGCGGCGCTTGCGATCGAGCACGCCGGCGTCGACCAGCTCATCGAGTGCCGTGCGGAGCTGACCCAGGGGTAACCGGTCTCGCCCGGTCCCATCGTCCGGTGTGCGGTAGGCGTGCTGCTGCGGTAGGGCGAAGGCTGTTACGAACAGCCCGGGTTCCTCGCGAGCGAACTCCAGCCGGCCGTGCCCACGCCTATCCTCGTGGTCGAGCTAGCCTAGGCCCGCCATCACCATTGCCGTGTCCCGGCCGGCCGGCGTCTGGATCGACGAGACCGATTCATAGCCCAGCCGCTCGGCCAACTGAACCCGCTCGACGGCCCCCGTCAGGGTCTTCCCCAGGGCGGGAAGCGAGGCAGCAAGTCTCACGGCCGCGCTGACACGCGTCTAGACCTGGCGATGGTTGCGCAAGGCGAAGTGGATGCGGTCGTCAAGCAGCCATTCCGCGTCGAGTCGTGCCACCTCTGCGAGCACCTGCCGATAATCCTGATGCAACGCTCGGTGCCACGCCTCGATAGGCTCATCGGGGGTCGGCTCTGGCCGGGGCGATGGTTTGGATTTCATCCTGTTTCACCACCCTCAGCATCTTTCAAACGGACCCGGGTGCCCTCCTCCATTGGACGGAGAGCCGTCCCAACTTTCGGACGAAAGCAGGATCGCGAAGAAATAGAGGCTGCCGGTTGACAAAAAAGGAGCAGTGAGTAGAGTCTCGTTATACGGTTAGACGGCTTTTCGTAAGGAGCCGTCAGCCGGTTGTCGGAGGATCGGCGAATCGTACAAGGGGGCTCCTGATGAGTAACGGGAAACAGCAAGATGTGATCGTCTGCGTGCCCAGGAGGTTGCCACGCGACTTGTGGGAGACCGCGGCCGAAATCGCGACCGATACCAACCCGGTGAATCAGCCATCGATCGAGGGCCTGGCTGCGCTCCTCCCCGATTTCGAACCTACCAGGGAGTACATAGCGGCCCTGACCACGAAGTACTGGCAGAGCGGGGGTGTCGAGCTCACCGTGGGATTCCTCGACGGCCCACCGGCCGATCTCCAGGCGAGAATCCTCCAACATATGAACGCGTGGGGCACAGTCGCCAACGTGAAGTTCGTGCCGACCGCACACGATCCCCAGGTGCGCATCGCACGAACGGCTGGCGACGGCTACTGGTCATACCTGGGCACCGATGTCTTGAGCATTGACCACGACAAACAAACGATGAACCTGGAAGCGTTCACGATGAAGACGCCGGAGTCGGAGTTTCATCGGGTGGTCCGGCATGAGACCGGCCATACGATGGGCTTTCCACACGAGCACATGCGTCGCGAGCTGGTCAACCTGATCGACCCGAAGAAGGCCACGGCCTTCTTCCAAGCCACCCAGGGCTGGAATGCCGAGCAGGTACGGCGGCAGGTGCTTACCCCGATCGAGGAATCGTCCCTGTTGGGGACCGCGCATGCTGACCCGAATTCGATCATGTGCTATCAGATCCCAGGCTCCATCACGAAGAATGGCAAGCCCATCGTGGGAGGGCTGGACATCGATAAATCCGATTACGAATTCGCGGCGAAAATCTACCCGAAGCCGGGCAAGCCCGTCGTCCCGAAGAAGAAGGCCGTTAGGGAGCGCGAGTTGACTTCAGCGAGGAGTCGCTAGGCCACAACCGTAGCCTGCCCCGGAATACCCGGGCTGACTTTCACTCCGGGATGGAGAGGAAGAAGTGTCCGACCATGGCGCCAAACACGAGGGCCACGGCGGCGAGAAAGCCCGGGTATCGCCTGCCCCAGGTCCTGATGCGGAGACCGAGTGGGGGGCGATCGGTCAGCGCGAGGTAGAAGTCGAGGACGGCGGCGCTCGCGAGGATTGCGAGCACGACGATGCAGACGAGCTGGACGGCGATCGGGTTGATCGGTGGGGCCTGGTCAGTCACGGCGGTCCTCCGGGTACCAGATCAGGTGTCCGAGTAGAAAACAGAACGCCGCCGCGCCAATTCCGGCCGCCAGCGGCTTGGAACTGGCAAAGCAGCGGACGTAGTACGTGATCGGCCAGTTAAGGTTGGTCGCGCTCAGGGCGATGGTTTCGTAGACCAGCAGGAGGGTGACGAGGGCAAGCAGGACCACGACGGTCGCCTGAACGACCAGGGCTCTGCGGGGTTGGCGCACCTGCCCGGTGAAGAAGAGTTCCTGTTGCAGGGTCGCGTCACCGCCGGTCTGCCACGCGAGGGTCTCCGCCTCGGATGCTCCGGCATCAGGGGCGAGGGTTGCTCGCGCGGCGAACGCTGCGAAGGCTCGCTGCTCCCGCGCCGGCTCAAACCAGCGGCCCAGCAGGTGTCCGCCGATGAAGCCCGCCACTGCGGCGGAGACGATCCAGAACGATGTGAACCCTTGAAGCGCGCTATAAGAGCAGGTCGCCGGCACCCGTAGGGCGAACAATGCCCAGCCGATGAGACCGATCAGCAACAGGCTGGCGACACCGAGGGCCGCCACTCGGGCAATGCGAGACGAGTCCCAGTCAGGCCCAGAAGTGGCCAAGGACGATCCCATACATGAAGCCGATGATGACGAAGCTCGAGCGGATCGGGCGAAGCCAGGGTGGCAGCCGGTGCTGAGGTAACCAGGACAAGTAGGGCATGAAGCGGGTCGACATCGCCACGAAATCCCACAGCGCGAGGACGAACATCAGGAAGACCAACCACGCCATGCCGGCCGAGACGGCAATCTCTGGAAGTGGTACCGAGCGGAACGCAGCCACAAAACCCGCGGTTACCACCGCAGCGAAGAGGACCCGGACACCGATGCGACGAGCCTTTCGTAGCGAGAGCCCCCGCATGGGTTCCTACATTAGTCCCTGCCCGAGACCACGCGCCAGGACGATTGGTAGATGCGGTCGTGAACCTCCGCCGCGGCGAGCGCCCACAGGAGCGGCTCCTGCTGGGCGGCATCCTCTGCCGACGTTATCTGCATGGGCCACGCGGTGAGCGACTCGGCGCGGGGATTGACGGCGCCTCCCGCAACGAGGTGCGGATGGACAAAGCCTGCCGGCCAGACCGCGCTGATCGTTACCGGCAACAGCGCTTTCCCGGAAATCCGACTTCTGGCCTCGCGGAGCGCCGGCCAGCTCAACATCCAGGATCCGATCAGCCCGCCGTGACCGTCTGGCCCGGGAGGTTGAATCGAGATGTCACCCGTGCCGCCGAGCAGAAGGTCGTTGACGTCGGCCAACACACCGGTTGCGACGATGGAGAGCAGGTCGAAGGCCGCGCGGTAGCGTGCTTCGCGCTCCGGTCCGGCCGCGCCCTCATAGGTATCAGTGCGGAGATCTTCGATGTGGCGCCGCAGGCCATCGATCCAGGTTCTAGGAGTTGTCCGGGTCCCTTTGGATTGGTCCATAGGGACAGCCTATCAATGGCTTCAGCTAGTCGCCGCGGGGGGCGACCAGCAGGATGTGGTCGCGATTCACGAGCATCAGCTTCCGCTCGATGGTGGTCGGCCGGCCGGTGTCGCCGATGAAGCGGGCGGAGGCGTCCGTCACCGGGACGAACTTCGTCGGAAGGTTCGAGAGCACCGCGTCGAGTGAGGCGCCGCGGGCGAGGTGAAGGTAGGCGCCGACGGTGAACCGATGGGTATGGACCTGGACGTAGTGGCGCTCCTTGGGCACCCGAAGATCGGGGTTCGCGTCGACCGCCATCTTGTTCAAGGCCTGCCAGAGCGACTTGCCCACGTCTTTGTCGACCTCGGAACGGCGTTCGATCGCCTCCGCCGGCGGCTGGCAGATCAACTCGATCCCGGTCTTGTTGATCAGATACTCCGTCATCGGACCCGTCTGTGGTGTCGTCGTTTCGCCGTTGGTCGTGAGCTCGACGTCGGTCAGGCGCAAGAAGCCCTCTCGCTCATTGACAAAGTCGCTGAGTCGAACCGGCGCGGGGAGAGTCAGCCGTCCGATCGCGCCGAACAGGGGGCCGTAGACCTCGACCAGGAATTCGCGCTGGGCAACCCCGAACGGTTCAATTGGGCGCGCCGGCTCCAGTTTCATCCTATATATATGCCGCGCCGAGCCAGGAGTTTGCGCCGGATCGCAGAATGTGACCAGGCTGTGCTGGCAGTCCAATTGCGGAGGGCGGAAAAGTCGGTCGGTGCCTATTGGGGCACACGCCACCGGACCTTCGGGCAGAGGCGCCGCCACCAGGCGTGAGTAGTGATACAGCGGCAACCATAAACCCTCTGCTGCCCAGGTGACCTTTCACTCATCACAAGGCCCATTGATCCTTTTCCTGGCTCGCGATATAACAACGAAGCGTTGCGACGGGCAAGCCGCAAGGGGGGCACAAGTACGCCAATAAGCGTTCGGCGACATTGGGGAACCAGCTTCACGGCGTGCCCGCGCGCCCGTGGTCCCGGATGTACGGGAAGCCCGGTCGTTCGGGGCCAGCTCAGGCGCGTCGATCGCTCGAGCGCACCCACCCAGGAGAGAGGAGAACCATGAGATGAGATTCAACAAGCGAATAGGAGGCGTGATTGGCGCCCTGGTCATGCTTCTGGCCGGGGCCGCGGTCGCCTACGCCGCGTTCACGGCGACGGGGAGTGGAAGCGGCACCGCCCGCGCGGTCACCGCCCAGTCCATCAACATCACGCCGACGACCTGCGCGAATGCCGACCTTTTTCCGGGTGGGCCCGCGGGGGCGATCTGCTTCACGTTGACGAACAACAACCCATACGCCGTCCACTTCACGTCGGTGACGTATCCGGCCAACTCGGCCATCGTGGCAAACAGCGCGTCGTGCTCGAACGCGAATGTGTCGATCGCGAGTGGACTGTCGTCGACCCTGGCAACGCCGATCAACGTCAATGCCAACACGACGACCGGCACGCTCAGTCTTCCCGGAGTGGTTCAGATGGCATCGACGGCACTCGACGGTTGCCAGGGAGCCAGCTTCAACGTGCCAATCACCTTGACCGGTACCCAGCAATAGCGCGAACCAACACAGGAAGGAGAGAACGCTGAGGCGTCTCAAAACCGCCGCAATTGCTCTGGCCGGGGCCGCGGTGCTCGTCACCGCGGCTGCCATGTTCATGGCGAATCCCGGTGGCGGCTCGCCGTCCAGTCCGGCCGGCTCGGTGATCTACGGGCAGGGGTCCTCCGCGCTGGGCCCGATCCACAACCTGGCAGGCCCCAACGCCGCGGGACAGAGCCAGGTCTTTTACATCAGCGGCACGGTCAGCGGGCTGTATCCCGGGTCGAACTCGACGCTCAACCTGTCGATCCAGAACCCTCTGGGCAGCCCGATGACGATCAACACGATCACGATCGTCGCCGGCAGTCCGGTTGGGTGCCCGTCATCGAACCTGGTCGTGCCGGTGACCCCGCCCTGGACGCTGAACAACACCTACACCATCCATCTCTCGCTCTTCGTCCCGGCGAACAGCACGGTGGCGGGCCCCTCGGTCCCGATCTCCCTTGCGTCCTCCGCGCCCGACTCGTGTTCGGGTGCGGTCTTCCCGCTGATGTACGGCGGCACGGCGACCGGGTGATGTCATGGGGATGAGCCTGGCCCGTCTGTTGCTGCGACGCCACGTTTCTCGACCCGTCCTGCTGGTCGCCGCCGCGGCCGCCGTCCTGGGCGGTGCGGTCGTCGCCTATGCCTTCTTCAGCGGCGCGGGGTCCGGCGCGGCGTTGTCAACGGCGTCGACCGTCGGGGCCGGGCAGCAGCCGACGGCAACCGCGTCGGGAAGCTCGGTCACGGTGAGCTGGGGGCAGGCGACGCTTGCCAACGGAACGCCCGTCGCCGGCTACTCGATCAAACGCTACGACGTAAACGGCGTGACGCAGACGGTCAACGCCAGCTGCTCGGGCGTGATCGCCGCCCTCAGCTGCACGGAGACCAATGTGCCGAACGGGAGCTTCACCTATACCGATACGCCGTTGCAGAACAACTGGCACGGCGCCGAGAGCCCGAAGAGCGCTCAGGTCGTGGTCTCGAATACGACGCAAACCGCGACGACGACCTCAGTCGCGTCCTCGGTCAATCCCTCGGGCTTTGGACAGACCGTCCACTTCACCGCCACGGTGGCACCGACGTCGGGCACCGGCACGCCGAGTGGCACCGTCCAGTTCAGTATCGACGGCGTCAACCTCGGCAGCGCGGCGAGCATGAGCGGTGGCTCCGCCACCAGCCCCGCCACCGGCACCCTGGCGGTCGGTCCGCATACGGTGGGCGCAACCTACAGCGGCGACACGAGCTTCAGCGGCAGCAGCGGCAGCCTGACGCAGACCGTCAACAAGGCCGACACGACCACCGTCGTGACATCATCAGCGAACCCATCGGTATCCGGCCAGTCGGTGACGCTCACCGCCACCGTCAGCGCGACCGCACCCGGTTCCGGCATCCCCGGCGGAACCGTTCAGTTCGCCATCGACGGAAGCAACGTCGGGAGCGCCGCAGCGCTCTCCAGCGGGTCCGCATCGATGACCACCTCAACGCTCGGGGTCGGCTCCCATACGGTCGCCGCCGCCTACAGCGGCGACGGCTCGTTTAACAGCAGCTCCGGGACGCTCTCGCAGACGGTCAACAAGGACGGCACCTCCACCGCAGTGAGCTCGGCGACCAACCCATCGGTCTTCGGGCAGTCGGTCACCTTCACGGCAACGGTCTCCGCCGGCGCACCCGGCGCGGGAATCCCGACGGGCACCGTGACCTTCAAGGACGGGTCGGCGACCCTGGGGAAGGCGACGTTGGGCAATACGTTCGGCAATGGTTCGGCCACGTTCACGACCAGCGCGCTCTCGGTCGGCAACCACTCGATCACTGCCAGCTACGGAGGAGACGGGAACTTCCTGAGCAGCGCCTCGAGCGCCTTGCAGCAGGTCGTGAACAAGGATGCCACGACCACCACCCTGACATCGAGCTCCAACCCCGCTGTCTTCGGTCAGCCCGTGACCTTTACCGCGACCATTACCGCGAACGCGCCCGGCAGTGGAACCCCCGGCGGTTCGGTCACGTTTGCCGACGGGGCCACCACGCTGGCGACGGTCAGCCTGACCGGCGGGAGCGCCAGCTTCACCACGAGCGCGCTGTCCGTCAACGCGAGCCACACGATCGGCGCGAGCTACGGCGGCGACGCCAGCTTCCTGACCAGCTCGACCACGATCAGCCAGGCCGTCAACAAGGACGACACGATGACATCGCTGACGGCGACGACGGCCAACTCCGTGTTCGGCCAGAACGTGACCTTCACCGCCACGGTGAGCGCGTCAGCGCCGGGGGCCGGAACGCCGAGCGGCGCGGTCAGCTTCCGGGATGGCGGGGCTTCGATCGGAAGCGGCACCGTCGATAGCTCCGGCCACGCCAGCTTCTCAACGACGACCCTGGCCGTCGGCAGTCACACCATCACTGCCGTCTACAGCGGCGATGGCAGCTTCAACACCAGCACTTCGAGCGCAGTCACCGAGTCGGTGAGCCAGGCGTCGACGAGCACGAGCCTGGCGAGCGGCCCGAATCCATCGGTCTTCGGACAGATGGTCACCTTCACCGCGACGGTCAGCGTGACCTCGCCGGGAGCGGGCACGCCGACCGGCAGCGTGACCTTCACCGAAGGTTCGACGACGCTGTCCAGCGGGACGCTCGATGGGACGGGGCACGCCAGCTTCTCGACAACGTCACTCGCCGTCGGGAGCCACTCGGTCGTGGCCGCCTACGCCGGCGACAGCAGCTTCAGCGGGAGCAGCTCAGGGACGCAGGTGCAGGTGGTCAACAAGGCGGGGACCACGACCACGGTCACCTCATCGGTCAACCCGTCGAACGCCGGCCAGAACGTCACCTTCAGCGCCACCGTCGTGGCGGTCGCGCCGGGCGCCGGCCAGCCGACTGGTCTTGTCAGTTTCAGCGACGGCGGGACATCACTGGGTAGTGCAAGTCTGGACTCTTCCGGTCATGCATCCGTCAGCACCAGCTCACTGAGTGCCGGGACGCATACCATCACCGCCAGCTACGCCGGGGACGGGAACTTCAACGGGAGCAGCGGCACCGTCGTCCAGTCCGTCAACAGTGGCCTGACGAGCACGACCACGGCGCTCGCCGCATCCTCCTTGTCGACCGAGTACGGGCAAAACGTGACCTTCAATGCCAGTGTCTCCACTGCGGGAAGCGGGACGCCGACCGGCACGGTGTCGTTCATCGACGGCGGTAGCGCCACGCTGGGAACCGCGCCGCTTGGCAGCGGCGGTCATGCCAGCCTTACGACCTTCAGCCTGGCCATCGGCGCGCACAGCATCACCGCCGCCTACAACGGCGACGCCAACTTCAATGGCAGTCAGTCCAATGCCGTCAGCGTGATGGTGAACGGGCAGTGCGACGTGACCTGGACCGGTGCCGCCGGCGACAACCTGTGGTCAACCGCGGGCAACTGGTCGAACAGTCTCGTCCCAGGCCAGGTGCCAGGTGCACATGGTGGGAATGCGACGCAAGAGGGCACCTGCATCCCCAGCACCGGAAACACCATCGTCTATGACGCCAGTGCCGGGTCGACGTCGCTGAAGAGCCTGGTCAGTTTTTCCAATCTGAGCCTGACTGGCGGCGAGCTCGATCTCAACCCCACGTCGGGCACCGGTTCATACATCGACGCAACGTTCACGGAGACCAACGGGGGCCTGGGCGGGTCCGGAATCGTGATGGTGAATGGGGTCATGACCTGGACCGGTGGGGGGATGAGCGGGAGTGGCGTGACGGTGATCGGATCGGGGAGCACCGGCAGCGTGAGCGGGACAGTGAGCTTGACCAACACCCGCGAGTTGCGGTCGGCGGGCAGCCTGACGGTAGATGCCACGGACATCCAGAACAACCAGGGTGGGGCGGCCAGCCTGAGCACGGTGGCGGGCGGGACGCTGACGCTGGGCGGGAGCACCAACCGGAGCTGGAACGGCTGCTGCCAGGGCCTGACCATCAACAACGCGGGGACGCTGACCAAGACGGGCAGCGACACGGTGAGCGGCAATTTCAACCTGGTGAACAGCGGGGTAGTGCAGGTGAATGGCGGGACGCTGACAGTGCAGAACGGGGTCTCGACGCCGAGCACGGCGAGCGGGGCCAGCTACACGGTGAGCAGTTTGGCCACCCTGGAGAACGCGGGCGGGACGGGAACCATCGCGGCCGGCAGCTTCAGCGGGGCCGGCACGTTCAAGGTGAGCAGCGGCACGGAGACCATCAATATCGACGCGGCCACCATGCCGGCGCTGGTCATCAGCGGCGGGACGCTGGTCATCAATGG
>Ga0070698_100009177_pt1 | contig 10618 bp, 6 predicted proteins | sample KBSK1502metaG_FD_65477 | JGI IMG/M metagenome (GOLD analysis project Ga0070698, IMG submission 65477) | Corn, switchgrass and miscanthus rhizosphere microbial communities from Kellogg Biological Station, Michigan, USA - KBS K1-50-2 metaG | ecosystem: Host-associated > Plants > Roots >... | reverse complement strand
CTCGATCGAGATCCACACCCAGTTCACCCACCTTGCCCTCGACGGCCAGGGGCTCGAGGCCATCGTCAAGACCCTGGGCGAGCTGGTCGAGAGCTCGATCGCCCTCGAAGACGCCAACTTTCACCTGCTCGCCAGCCACGTGGTCCCGGGCGTGACCGACAAGCACCGCCAGCAGACGCTGGCCCACCACGGCACGCCGCTCAAGGTCCGCCAGGCGGCGGCCATCAAGAACATGCTGCAGGAGGTGGTCCGCGGCCGCGCGCCGAGTAAGGTCCCGCCGTTCCCGGAGCTGGGGTTGACGGCGCCCCGGATCATCACCCCGGTGCTCGCCGGCCGCGAGAACCTCGGGTATCTCTCGATCATCGATCTGCCCCAGCATCTCGAAGAGCTGGCGATGATGGCCGTCGAACACGCCGCCACCGTGATCGCACTCGAGATGATCAAGCAGCGCGAGGTCGCCGAGGCCGAAGATCGGGTGCGGGGCGAGCTGGTCGATGACTTGCTCAACGGCACCTTTGGCGATCAGGCCAACGTGCAACGCCGGGCGCGACATCTGCGCTATGACCTCTCGGTGCCCCACCGGCTGCTGGTGGTGGACGTCGATCACTTCCGGCAGTTCATCAAGGAGCGGCGCTACGAGGAAGGGCGCGTCATCGCGCTCAAGCACCAACTCTTCCAGGTCGTGACGGGCGCCGTCCGGCGGCTGCATCCGCGCCACCTGGTCAGCGCGCACAGCGACAGTGTGATCGTGCTGGTGCCTCAGCCGCCCGACAGCAAGGATCCAGACGGAGATGCGCTCGCGGCGCGGATCCGGGAGACGGTGGCGGAGTCGGAGCTCGGCGTCACCGTGTCGGTGTCGATCGGCCGGCTATGTTCGAAGCCGGATGATTTCAAGCCGGCGTTCACCGAAGCGCAGCGGGCCCTCGACCTGATGGTGCGATTCGGCAAGCGTGAGCAGATCATCAACTACGAGCGGCTCGGCGTCTATCGGTTGCTGGCCCAGGTCGAGGATCGGGCGGGCCTCGACGCCTTCGCCGGCCGGATGCTCGCTTCGCTGCTCGACTACGACCGTGCTCGCGGCACGCTGCTGCTGAAGACGCTCGAGGTGTACCTGCAGCGGCACGGCAACCTGCGGCAGTCGTCGCGCGACCTGCACATCCACCTCAACACGCTGCACTACCGGCTTCGGCGCATCGGCGAGGTGACCGGTCTCGACCTCAAGGACGCCGATGCCCGTCTCGATCTGCTGCTGGCGCTGCGCGTGCGCGCGCTGGCGGAGAGCAAGTAGGGGCGGGCAAATGGGGCGGACCATGGCAGCGAAAATTTGGGAGGACCATGTCGTCGCCGCCCACGACGGCGAACCCGATCTTCTCTACGTCGATCTGCACCTGGTCCACGAGGTGACCTCGCCGCAGGCCTTCGAGAGCCTGCGGCTCAACAAGCGGCGGGTCCGCCGGCCCGATCTGACGGTCGCCACCATGGATCACGATGTGCCTACACGTGGCGGGCGCGCGGCCGCCGACGAGATCGCCGAGCGGCAGATGTCCGCGCTCGAGGAGAACTGCCGGCGGGAGGGCATCGCGCTCTTTGGTATGGGTAGCTCGCGCCAGGGCATCGTTCACGTCATCGGACCCGAGCTCGGACTCACCCAACCCGGACTGTTGATCGTGTGTGGCGACTCCCATACTGCGACCCACGGCGCGTTCGGTGCGCTCGCGTTCGGGATCGGGACCTCGGAGGTCGAGCACGTCCTCGCCACCCAGTGCTTGCGACAGCGGCGCCCGAAGGTCATGGCTGTAACTGTCGAGGGCGAGCTGCCGCTGGGCGTGACCGCCAAGGATGTCGCGCTCGGCATCATCGGCCGTATCGGCGTCGAAGGCGGACGCGGGCACCTCATCGAGTACCGCGGATCGACCATCCGTGGGCTGTCGATGGAGGGCCGCATGACGGTCTGCAACATGACGATCGAGGGCGGCGCGCGCGCCGGCATGATCGCACCCGATGAAACAACCTATAGATACCTGGAGGGACGCGAGCACGCACCACGGGGGGCCCAGTGGGAGGAGGCGATCTCGCGTTGGCGCGCGCTGCCGACGGATGGCGACGCCCAGTTCGACCGCGAGGTCTCGATCGATGCGGCGCGGCTCGAGCCGTACGTCACCTGGGGAACCAACCCGGGCCAGTCGGTACCGGTGACCAGCCAGGTGCCAGCGCCTCGGACCGAAACCGACGAGCGCGCCCTGCGCTACATGGCGCTCGAGCCGGGCACGGCGATCGAATCGATTCCAATCGACCGGGTGTTCATCGGCTCCTGCACCAATGCCCGAATGGAGGATCTCCGCGTCGCCGCCTCGGTCGTGCGCGGCCATACCGTCCACCCGAAGGTTCGGGCGATGGTGGTGCCGGGCTCGGCGAGCGTCAAGCGCCAGGCCGAGTCCGAGGGGCTCGATGCGGTCTTCCGCGAAGCCGGCTTCGAGTGGCGCGACGCCGGTTGCTCGATGTGCCTGGGGATGAACCCGGACATCCTGGGCCCCGGCGAGCGCTGCGCCTCGAGCAGCAATCGCAACTTCGAGGGCCGGCAGGGGAGTGGAGGCCGCACCCACCTGGTCAGCCCGCCGATGGCTGCCGCCGCCGCGATCGCCGGCCACCTGGTCGATGTCAGGGAATTCAACTGATGGAACCGTTCACCCGTGTCACCGGCGTTCTGGCTCCGCTCGATCGCGCCGACGTCGATACCGACCAGATCATCCCCAAGCAATTCCTCAAACGCATCGAGCGGTCCGGGTACGGGCCGTTCCTCTTTTACGACTGGCGGCGACAGGGTGACTTCATCCTCGACCGGGCGGAGTATCGCGGCGCCCAGGTCCTGGTCACCGGTGCCAACTTTGGCTGCGGATCCTCGCGCGAGCACGCGGCGTGGTCGCTGCTCGATGCCGGGTTCCGCGCCGTCATCGCGCCCTCTTTTGCCGACATCTTCAAGAGCAATAGCTTCCGCTGCGGCCTGCTGCCGGTCGAGCTCCCCGAGGCAGCGATCCGTCAGCTGACCGAATTGGCCCTGCAGGAGCCGGGCATGGAGATCACCGTCGACCTCGAACGGCAACGGGTCGCCGCCGGCGGTTTCGAAGCGACCTTTGCGCTCGATCCGTTCTTCCGGGAATGCCTGCTCAACGGCTGGGACGAAGTGGCGCTCACGCTACGCCAGGACGCCGCCATTGCGCGTTACGAAGCCAGGCGGCCTGCCTGGTTGCCTGTCACCCGCTAACCTCGCCCCGACGACAATTCGTCCTCAGTAACGCACGGCGTTTGCCGGCGTTTTCCCACATGTAAACGGTTCGCGCGCGTCATTCGTAGTACCGATGAACGAAGGAGGACACGCTGACCGCCGCTGACCGTCCGTGGTTCGAAGCGCACGTACGGCTGCTCGCGCGCGCAGCGTACCAGTTCAGCCTGATGCTCACCCAGAACCCCGCGATCGCAGAAGAGGTGCTGCAGGACGCGCTCACACAGTTGTGGGCGTCGCCAACGACGCCACCCGAAGAAACAGAATTCCGACGCTACCTGTACCGGATCATCGCCAGCCGATCGACCGACTACCACCGCCGGCAAGCGGTGGCGCGGCGTCTCCGTTTCTGGCAGCCGGTACCTGCCGACCCCATGGCGGAGATCGTTCGTCGAGCGGGTGATGAAGAGATGGGACGGTTGTTGCGCCGGCTCTCGCCGCGCGAGCGCCAGGTTGCCTACCTCCATTACTTCGAGGATCAATCGCCGGCGGACGTCGGGCACGCCCTGGGTATCAAGCCGGTGACGGTTCGCGTGCTACTGCACCGCGTCATCACCAAGCTGCGCCGGCTCGCGCCCGCACTGGACATCCAGGAGCAGTCGAGCAGATGACGGCTAATGTCGACGGCGAGAGCCGTCTTCGCCGCTACGCGCAGGCGTTTCGCCGCGAGGCTAACCCTCGCCCGGACCTGGCAGGAGCCCTGATGGCTGGCGCCCGGCAGGGCATCGGACATCCGCAGGGTCGGCTGGCTACAGTTCCGTCCTTTGCTATGGCTGGTGGCGTCCTCCTGGCGGGCCTGGTCATCGCCTTTGGTGCGTGGCAGTTGCGAACACTCAGCCAGAAAACGCCGCCACCGCCGATCAGCCTGGTGACGGCGACAGCGAGTCCGACGCAGGAATCAAGCCCAACACCAACGATAATGCCGTCGCCCACCGCGACCGCCACGCCGTCCGGAGCTGGGCAAGGGGTTGTTCCGGGTCTGGCGGCGATCCAAATGGTTGGGCCGAGCCTCGGGTGGGCCGTGGGTTCGCACGGGATCTACGCGACCAGCGATGGGACACATTGGACGAAGCAGTACGCCTCCTTGGAGGAATTCATCGGCGTGGACTTCATCAGCAGCACGACCGGCTGGGCCGTCGGGGTCAACACCCTGCTCGGCACAGCCGATGGCGGACGGAGCTGGCATCAGCTCGGGGAGGCCCAGCAGCCGATTCGGTCCGTCCACTTCAGCAGCGCCAACCAGGGTTCGGGTACTGCCGGTGGCAGCCTAGAGCCGGGCGCAAACTGGCCGGGCGCTGGGGGCATCGTGGTAATGACCTACGATGGCGGACGGAGCTGGAGGGCAGCGAAAAGTCCGGCGGATCCACAGGCGGTCTGCTTTACGGACGGCGTTCATGGCTGGTTGGCGACTGGAGCTGGTGTGATCTACCGGAGCGTGGACGGCGGGCAGAGTTGGAGGCAATCGCTTCAGATGACTAGCCCCCTAGCTAGCTTGGGCTCGTCACGGATCGAATGTGCCGCGCCGTCAGCGTTATGGGTCGACTGGGCTCCAGGTGGCGCCGCTGCGGGTCATTCGCCGTACGTCGTCTACGCCACCGTCGACGCGCAGCACTGGCGCACGGTGATGGCGGAGCAATACACCATCGGGAATGAACTTCCCGGCGTTCCGGATGGGCCCGGCAGCTATCCGGGAAGCTTCAGCGTCGTTGACCCTGCGGAGGCCGTTTTCGTAGGCGACACGCCACCGGCCATGGCCGCGACCTGCATGATCGCCACCAATGGCGGTGCGACTTTGAAGACAACGGGTTCCATCGCGGGTACGGGATCTACCGTTGATGCGGCGTTCGTCAGCACCTCGGCCGGCTGGGTGATTGCCGTTGACTCCAATGCGCAGGAAGTCATCGTTGCGACCACCGACGGCGGCTACCACTGGTCACAGCAGTTGGCCGTGTCTGGCTAGACGGCCGTCTTGAAAAGGCTACCAGCTCGTCGCGATGTACTTGGTCTCGAGGAACTCCATGAGCCCCTCGTGTGAACCTTCGCGGCCGACGCCACTTTGCTTGACGCCGCCGAAGGGCGCCGCTGGGTCGGAGATGAAGCCACGGTTCAATCCGACCATGCCAGCCTCGATCGCCTCGGCGATCGCCAGCCCCTTCGCCAGGTCACGCGTATAGACGTACGAGGCGAGGCCGCGGTCGGTCTTATTCGCGAACTCGATCGCTTCATTCACCTCGCGGAAGGTGACTACCGGCGCGATCGGCCCAAAGATTTCTTCTTTGAGGATGTGCTCATCCGGCGGCACTTCGCTCAAGACGGTCGGTGGGACGAAATAGCCAGCGCGGTTGGCCGCCTTGCCACCGGTCAGCACGCGGGCGCCGTGACCCTCGGCCTCGTCAACCAGGGCGAGCATCTTCTCGCGCGCCGGTTGATTGATGACCGGGCCGACCTTGACGTTCGGGTCCATCCCCGACCCTACGGGCAGGGCACCCATGGCCTGCGCCAGCATGCTCGAGAATTTCTCCGCGACCGGCGCCTCGACATAGAACCGGTTGGCGGCGATGCAGGACTGGCCGGTGTTGCGCATCTTCGCCACCAGCGCACCCTCCAGCGCCGCGGCGAGATCGGCGTCGGCCAGCACGACGAACGGAGCATTGCCACCGAGCTCCATGGAACAGCTGATCACGTTCTCGGCCGCCTGCGCCAGCAGGATGCGGCCGACCTCGGTGGAGCCGGTAAAAGATAGCTTGCGCACGCGCGGGTCCTTGAGCATCGCCTTGACGACCTCAGACGAGCGCTTCGATGGAATCACATTGACAACGCCCTTGGGGACGCCCGCCTGCTCGAGCAGGTCGGCGACGGCCAGCGCCGTGAGGGGTGTCTCCGATGCCGGCTTGAGGATGACGCTACAACCGGCGGCCAGCGCCGGCCCGATTTTCCGCGTGGCCATCGCCGCCGGGAAGTTCCAGGGCGTGACCAGCACCGACACGCCGATCGGCTGGTGCTCGACCAGGATTCGGTTGGCGCCGCTCGGAGAGATCGATACCGAGCCGATGTTGCGGACCGCTTCTTCAGAAAACCAACGGAAGAACTCGGCGGCGTAGGCGACTTCGCCGCGCGCCTCGACCATCGGCTTGCCGTTCTCCCGCACCATCAGCTCGGCCAGCTTTTCCTGGTCGCGGATCATCAGATCGAAGGCCGCGCGCAGGATTTCGGCACGCTGCCGTGGCGGCTTGGCTGCCCAGGGGCGGAATGCCTCGGACGCCGCATCGACCGCGGCCAACGCATCCTGCACGGAGGCGCTCGCGACGGTGGCGATCACCTCCGCGGTTGCGGGATCGGTGACCTCGATGCGCTGTTGGTCCGAAGCCGGGCGCCAGGTTCCGCCGATATAGAGGTCCGTGTGACGAACGGAGATCAACTCGGTGACTGGGGTCATTGCATTGATTCTCGCACGCTCGTCAATGCTCGCTGGGCGGGGGACCGGTCGACTTCCGGACCACCAGTGACGGCCGCACCAGGCGGATCGCCGGCGTCCGGCCAGGCTTGCTGAGCACCGCGATGAGCATCTCGGCGGCGGTCCGGCCAAGTTCCTCGCGGGGCTGACCGATCGAGGTAAGCGGCGGCGCGATGCGATCATCGTGCGGCAAATTGTGGTAGCCGACTATCGACAGGTCCCGGGGACATGCCAAGCCGCGCTCCTCGGCCACCGTCAGCGCGCCGAAGGCTGTCAGGTCATGGTGCGCGAAGATGCCGGTCGGCCGAACCCCTTTCTTATCGAGAAGCTCGCGCATGAGGGCACCGCCCAATTCGGGGGATCCCCAGAGGGCGGTGGACTTGACCACGACTTCCTCAGCGCCCGCGGCTGCGACGGTCTGGCTGAACCCCTGGGCGCGAAGGAAGCAGGAACTGAACTCCATCGGTCCGCGCAGTTGGGCGAGCCGCCGATGTCCGAGAGAGAGGAGATGTCGCGCGGCCAGTACGCCCCCCAAGTGGTCGTCATTGGCGCAAGCGGGCAAACGGATGCCGGGAACGGTCTGAATCGCCAGCACGAGCGGAATGCCTTGCCGGCGGATCCAGCGGAGCGTTGGCCCGTCGCGTGGCCGCGCAGCGGTCATGATGATGGCGTCGACACGGCGGCTCATGAGGTGATTCAGTATCCGTTCGAGGCGTGCCGAATCGAACTGCGTCTCTGTGATCAGCGTCATCAGCCCCGCCTGCTCCAGCCCGCTGGCGATGCCGCGCAGGACTGGAGCGAGATTCGGGTTTCCGAGGTCGCCGGCGATCACCGCAACCGTGTGGGTTCGGCCGCGTTTGAGCCCGCTGGCCACCATATCTTTCTGGTAGCCCATCCGTTTCGCGAGCGCCTGGACGCGTTGTCGGGTTTCGACGTTGACCTGTCGGGCCGTATCAGGATCGAGGGCTCGGGAGACCGTCGAGTAGTGCACGCCTGCTGCGCGTGCGACATCCTCGAGGGTCACGATCGTCCGCCCCCCAGCCCCTTCGCGCCCGCCAGCTCCGCCGCCCCTTCGCTGCATTCGCCAAGGCGTGTTCACCGCCTGACCACACGTTAACCTGTTGTTAACTGGTCAGATCTGGCGCAAACGTTTGCAACGTCGTAAAGTGGGGGTTGGGGGCGGGGTGGCGATGCCGAAGCTGGCGCAGACCGCGGAAGCAACGGCGCTCCGCTCCCTTGTGTGCTTGCAACCAACCAGCTACATCCTTTTGGTGTAATCGTCCGTGGTTTGTTGCGGCGGTAACCGATAGCGTCACGTGTTGGATTTTGCGACACGCAGGCCTGTACGACTCTCGCTATGAGCACGATGCCTGCGGGATCGGCTTCGTCGCTGACGCTGGAGGGCGAGCCAGTCGAAGTATCGTCGACGCCGCCCTCGCAGCACTGCATCGCCTCCGTCATCGAGGAGCGGTGGCCGCGGATCACCGCTCGGGCGATGGCGCTGGTCTCTTGCTGGCCATTCCCGACGCCATCCTGCGCGAATGGATGCACCGCGCTGCCATCAACGTCGAGCCGTCCGTCAAGCTCGGGCTCGCAGTCGTCTTCCTCAGCAACGCGCCAGCGGCGGATGGGCATCAGCAGCGGCGCCTCACCCGACGGCTCTTCGACGAGGCGTGCCGCACCGAGCACCTCGACCTGATCGGCTGGCGCCCGGTCCCGGTCGAGCCCGATGCGCTCGGCGACCTGGCTCGCACCACGGCACCAGTGATCGAGCAGGCCATCATCGCCGTCGCCAGTTCGGTATCGAGCGCGCAAGCCGAGGCCCGCTGTTACCGGGCGCGCAAGCGGGTTGAGCGCGCCGTTCGGGCGGCACGATTGCGCGCCTACGTCGCGTCGATGTCGTTTCGAACCCTGACCTACAAGGCGATGTGCGCGGCCGAGCAACTCGCGGCCTTTTACCCCGACCTGCGCAACCCGCGTTTCGCCTCGCCCTTCGCCATCTTCCATCAGCGATACAGCACGAACACCGCCCCCTCCTGGGAACGGGCTCAGCCGTTCCGCATGCTCTGCCACAACGGTGAGATCAATACCATCCAGGGCAACGTCAACCGGATGCGTGCGCGCGAGGGCCGTCTCGGTGTGCGTGAATGGGCCGACGAGGCGTTGCTGGCTCCCGTCATCGACGAAACTGGCTCCGATTCAGCGATGCTCGACAACTCGCTCGAGCTGTTGGTCGAGGGAGGCCGCGACATCCGGCAGTCGCTGGCGATGTTGGTGCCGGAAGCGTGGGAGGGTTTCGACGTCGACCCGGCGGTCCGCGATTTCTATCGCTATCACGCCTGTCTGATGGAGCCCTGGGACGGGCCCGCCGGGCTGGTCTTCACCGACGGGATGCGGGTCGGCGCCGTGCTCGACCGCAACGGACTGCGGCCGCTGCGCTACGCGGTATGCGAGGACGGACTGATCACCTGTGCCTCGGAAGCGGGCGCGGTTGATGTCAGTGGGCACGGCCGCGTCCGGCGGGGAAAGCTTGGGCCCGGTGAGATGATCTGCGTCGACCCCGAGCGGGGTGGCCTGGAAGAGAACGACAGCATCAAGCGACGGCTGGCGGCGCAGGAGCCGTACGGTCGGTGGCTGGAAGACAACCTGACGTTGCTCGACGCCGGGGAGCCGACGGTGGAGGTCCTGCCCGACCTCGTGGCGCGCCAGGCCGCGTTCGGCTATACCAAAGAAGAATTCACCTACGTGCTGCGACCGATGGCGACGCAGGGCAAAGAGCCGATCTTCTCGATGGGCGATGACACCGCGCTCTCAGTCCTGGCCCAGTCGCCGCGCCTTCTCTATAGCTATTTCAGGCAGCGCTTCGCGCAGGTGACCAACCCACCGATCGATCATCTGCGCGAGCGCCTCGTCATGTCGTTGCGCAGCCAGCTCGGGTCGCCCGCACCGCTGCTTTCGGGCGGCGAGGCCGCTGCCCGCCTGGTCCAACTGGACTCATTCGTGCTCTATCCATCCGGGCTGGACGCCGTGCGCGCCATGGGCATCCCGTTCGCGTCGAGTGATCTCGACGCCACCTTCCCGGTTGCCGACGGACCGGCGGGGCTGCGGGCCGCCTGCGAGCGGCTGGCCCAAGACGCCGAACGGGCCGCTCGCTTCGGCGCGTCGATTCTGATCGTTTCTGATCGCGAGGCTGGCCCCGATCGCGCGCCGATCCCGGCGCTGCTCGCCGTCGGAACCGTGCACCACCACCTGATGCGCCACGGGCTGCGTGGCCTGACGAGCCTAGTGGTCGAGACCGATGAAGCCCGGGAGGTGCACCACGTCGTCTGCCTGCTCGGCTATGGCGCGCAGGCGATCTGTCCCCGTCTCGGTCTGGTGTCGATCAGGGTGGTCGCGTCGGCGGGCCACCTCAAAGGGGAGGCCGACGGGCGCAGCGCGCAAGAGCACTACGTCAAGGCTCTCGAGGACGGCACCCTCAAAGTGCTTGCCAAGATGGGCATCTCGACGCTGGACGGCTACCAGGGCGCGCAAATCTTCGAAATCATCGGGCTCGACGCCGGCGTGGTCGACTTCGCCTTTGCCGGGACGCCGTCCCCCCTCGGCGGCGCGACCTTTGAAGACCTGGGCGCGCAAGTCCTGACGCGGCACACCGAGGGGTTTGCCGCAACGGCGCCGGCGCTCAAGAGCCCCGGCTTCTTCAAGCATCACAAGCTGGGCACCGAATATCACGCCACCAACCCTGATGTTGTCGATGCGCTGCACGAGGCGGCGCCGGCCCCCACCCTGCCCTCCCCGAACGTCTCAAACGCTCGCCTGGCACTAAAGCGCCGCTCGCGTGGGCCGACGGGCCCGGCAAGCGGGGGAGGGGAAAGAAAAGAGATGGC
>Ga0070698_100009176_pt1 | contig 10618 bp, 11 predicted proteins | sample KBSK1502metaG_FD_65477 | JGI IMG/M metagenome (GOLD analysis project Ga0070698, IMG submission 65477) | Corn, switchgrass and miscanthus rhizosphere microbial communities from Kellogg Biological Station, Michigan, USA - KBS K1-50-2 metaG | ecosystem: Host-associated > Plants > Roots >... | reverse complement strand
TCTTCATCGCCCGTCCCACCGCCTCCGGCCCTGTCGCCCCGCACGGCGGGGCGGGCGAGTGCGAACACGCCGGCCGCGATCGGCCTCGTGCTCGCCCTGCTGGCGCTGGCGCTGGACTACCTGAGCCTGAGCAATAGCCTGTACGACCTCGGACTCGGAGCTGTCGATAACCTGATCCCAGTGGCGGTCGCCATCGCGGCCGTCGTCGTCGGGCACATCGCGCTGGCGCAGGCCGGGCGCTTCCCTGTGGGCAGGGGGCGGCGCGGCCTGGCGATCACCGCAGTGGTGCTGGGCTATCTCAGCCTCGTCGTGTTCCTGGCCTTCATCGGGCTCCTCTTGTACTCGTTCTTCACGATCGGATAATGCGCGCGGATAATGCGCGCGCATTATCCGCGCGCCAGCGGCGACGGGCCGTGCAGGATCGCCCGCAGGCCGTCGTCGAACGGGAACTCATCACATGCGCCAAGCGGTCATGCGCAAGGTAGGTCTACGCTCAATTGGGATCCGAAGCTATACGCGGCCCCAAGGGTGGGCGCCATGACACCACGCTCTCGTCGTTAACCGAAGGCGACCCGTTCGCGTGAGTAGGGCGCTGCGACGAGCACGCCAAATCTGCTTCGGATATCTGCTTCTCCCACGAACCCCCACCGCTTACACTGTGTGCGATCGGTACATTCATCTGTCGCTGATCTCGTAGGGGCGGAGGGACGTGAAGTACGGCGACTTGACCTACCAGGAAATTGCCGAACGAGTGGCCGCAGGCTGGCTCGCATTGGTACCGACCGGCTGCACCGAACAACAGGGTCCACACCTCCCTGTGGACCACGACGCCTGGTTTGCAGAAACCCTTATGCAGGCGGCTTCTGACCTGGCTGCTCGGGAATATGGAGTCCAGTCGCTCGTGCTTCCCGCGTTGCCTTTTGGCCCGACTCCAGAACATCGGTCTTTTGGCGCGGGCTATATCGATGTGCCTGTGCAAACGCATGATGCGGTCCTACAAGCGGTACTGGTCTCGCTAGCGGCCCAAGGATTCCAGCGGATCCTGATCTGGCGCGGCTGCGGTGGGCATGATTTGCGTGCGCTGATCAAGCGCTTTAACGTGCAGCGGCAGGGGCGTGCTCGCGCCTTTCTGCCTCCAATGCCCTATCATGCCATTTGGAGTCGCGTGGCCGATGCGCGGGTGGCCGTGGGGCATGCAGACAGTTTCACCACCTCGATCATGCTCCACTTGCGGCCCGAAGCGGTGCGCCTGGACCGCATAGCCGATCCGAAAAGCCTGGAGCCAGACTGGGATGATCCAGAGCTTGACTTTGGCCGCTACTCGGCGTCGGGCGTGATTGGAGACCCCACCCATGCCAGCGCCGCGCTTGGGGCGCTGTTGTGGCAGGAATGCGTGGCGACGGTGGCGCGCGAGATCCAGGCAGCCGCTACCAATGAGTGATCAGGAGAGACGCCTGTGGCGATGAGAGTGAGTGTGGCTGAGGCGCTGGCGCAGTTGCCGCAGCCGAAGACGGAGAAGTGGCCGCTGGGCGTCTGGGACGCGGAGATGCTGGCGCATGGCACGATGTCGCTCGCGGTCTTCGCGCCGAAGGAGACCGACTTCCAGACACCGCACGAGCAGGATGAGATCTATATCGTCGTCAGCGGCAGCGGCGAGTTCGTCGCGGATGGGCAGACCCACGCCTTTGCGCCGGGCGACGCGCTCTTCGTCCCGGCGGGCGTCGAGCATCGCTTCACGCGCTTCACACCAGACCTGGTCACCTGGGTGATCTTCCACGGTCCATCGGGCGGCGAGGCAGGCGGTTGAGAGCCCAGACGTTGCGGCCTGGCGCTAGCTCTTCGGCGTAGCGGTCACGGTCGGGGAGGGAGCCGCAGTCGGCTCGACGGTGGGCGCCCAGGCGAGGTTGCCCTTGAGCGAAGAGAAGTAGTTCTGCATGGCGTCGGTCGAGAGACGCGCGGCGAGCGTCACATTGGTCCCGCCGATGACGCCCTGGCAGATGTTGGTCTTGGCGTCCTGCGCGCTCTGCACGCACTGGAAATTCGGCGAGACATTCGCCTGCTTGGGCGACTCCGAGAACGCGAGCGGGCCGGTCTCGGGCAGGTAATACGTGATGCTGAATTTCCCGCCGTTGAAGACGGAATCGTGAATCGTCCCGCCGGCGAGGACCAGACAGGTCCCCTTGGGCAGCGACGCGGGCAGATAGTAGGTGAAGCCCAGCTGATCTTTCACGTCGCCCCAGTTGGTCAGCGGGGCGGCGCTGGGCGCGCTCTGATCGATGAAACTGATGTCCTTGCGGTCGCACCAGGGGATCTGCGTCAGCGACTGCGCGCTGCCTGAGCTGGACCCGCCGCCGAAGAGGGTACAGCCCGCCAGCGTCAGCATGCCCACCAGGCCCAGCAGCCACAGGTTGCTCACGACGGCGCGCGTCATCAGACGCGTCAGGCGTCGCGGATCGCGTATCTGCGCGCTCATCCGGTCGATTCCGCGCTCGAGCGCCTCATAGAGACGCTCGCTATCCAAGACCCGCCACGTCACAATAGTTCCTCCCACCCGCATGAAGCCTACGCCAGGCCGACGCTTCGTTCATCGCGCTGCTCATCTGGCGCACACCAGTATAACGTATCGGGCCAGCGCCACGGCTCATCACCTGGACCAGGCGCCGGATCAACTCGCCGGATCAGCGCCGACGCCGGCGAGCAGGACGCTGGTTGGTCGCGGGGCGCGTCGCGGTGGCGGAAACGGCGGCGGTCGTGGTGGGGCTCGCCGCGCTGGTCGCCGGAGCGCTCTCGCGCGCCGTCGCGGGCTTCGCCACTTTGCGCGGGGCGATCACCGGCGGACCATCCTGCCAGAGTCGCAGCGCCACCAGAAAGGTCAGCAGCGTCAACACGTGGACGCCAGTGCACCAGAGGCAGAGCGCGCGCAGTTGGACGATCTCCGCGTAGACGAGGTAGAGCGCGAAGACCAGCCCCGCGCCAGCCCAGAGCAGGAACCAGAGCCGCAACTGGGCCGGCTCGCGCTGTTGGCGCGCGAGATACCAGAGCATCACCGCCGCGAAGCCGCCGCTGACGAGGAACCAGAGCATGCCAGGGATCGTGATCGGAATCGATGTGCCGGGAATCACCGAGTAGGCGCTGGAGGTAACCTTCGCGCAGTCGAACGCGCCGCCGATCGTGCAGACCGGCGCTACATTGCGATAGTGTTCGACGGTCAGATAGATCGAGATACCGAGACCCGCCAGCGCCATCACGATGACGGCGGTGGCAAGTGGCGCACGGCGTATCAGCGCTATCAGCGCGCCCAGCCAGCGGCGTATCAGCGCGCGCAGCCGGTCGAGCGCGCTCCCCTCAGGAGTGACTTGTTGCGCGGCGCTCATGCGTCCTCTCCTCCACACTTACTTCGTAATTTGCTTCTCGATATCGGGGATCGGCGCGGCCTGGCAGACCGAGGCGGGTTGGTTGTTGCTGGATTGGCAGATCGCGGCGGTGAGGTAGTTGGCGTTGCCGACGATATTCTTCGTCACGGGGTCGTTGGGGTCGCTCAGCTTCGAGGCGATCTGCTGCCAGGTGAGGTCCTGGATCGAGCTGTTCTGGAAGCCCGCGCCGATGGTGACATACTGGTTGGCGTAGCTGACGAATGGGATGGAGCCAGATTGCTGCGTGTAGGGCGGCGCGTCGTACTTGTTCACGATCGCCAGCTGGTCGGCGGTTGGCGTCTGGAGCGGCTGCTTGGTGCGATCGGCGGTCTCGACGCTCGCCCAGTCCACGTACTGGCTGGTATAGGAGCTATGCTGGAACGTGAAGGTATTCGTCTGCGGGAAGGCCTCTGGCGCATCAGCCGACTTCATCAGCTGCAGATCTTTGTACTCGCCGAAGCGGCTCATCGCCATGATGAGGCTCCAGCGCTCGGCGGCGCAGTAGGGGCAGTATTCGGCGCCAAGGTAGAAGATCTCAGGCTTCCCGTTCGCGCCCTTGAGTGGATCACCGGCGACATGGGCCAGTGGATTTTTCAGGTCGCCGGTCCCGACCTTGGCGAAGATGGCGGGGTCCGGCTTCGTCACGGCGTTGAGCACGTCGGCCGGCACAGGCTCGCCGATGCCACCGCCCGCCGAAGAGGTGTTCAGCCGCGCGATCAACGCGAAGAGACCGATGAGGAGCGCGACGGTCACGAGAGTGACGATGATGGGCAGGTTCTGCCGCCACCACGGCTGCTTCGCCGACCGCCGCCGCGACGCGCCACGTGAGAGCTGCGACGACGCGCCTTTCCCCGCGCTTCCCGCGCGCTGCGCCTGACTGGCGTTGTTTTTGGAGGCGGTGTTGCGCCCGCCACTCTGCGGGCTCTGATTGGCCATCCCACTTATCCTGTTCTGCAATCGTATCGCGACGGGTATATTCCATGCTTATCCAACGGCGCGGTCGCCCCGAACGAGCGACTTCAGCATGAGGGTCTCTGCATTGTACTATGACGGGCTGACGCCGCGACCTTCTGACGCCTCACGCCAGCGTCACATCCCTCACCTCTCCTACGCATGTCCGCCCTCGGGGGTCGCCCCTGGGATGACCTGCGCGTCCACCGCTTGTACCTCCTGGACCTCGCCACTATCTTCGCCAAAGTCTTCGCCAGCCGCCAGCCGTTCGGCGCGGTCCTGCTCGGCCACCCACTGGAAGAAGAAGACGCTGATCGCCAGCAGATACGGGATGTTGGAGGGCAGCCACATGATGAGGCCACCGAGTTGCTGATCTACCAGCGGGCTGAGGGGTGTGATGCGCGGGGCGGCGACATAGGGCAGGTAGACAGGGGCTGGCGCGAAGGTCAGCAGCGCGCCCAGGAGCACCATCGGCTGGCAGGCGAGGAAGAGATAGAGGATGGCGACGCCACGCGAGACGCGCGACGCCTCCTCGACCGGGCTGAGGACCACCCACCAGAACAAGACGCCCAGCGCGATGAAGGTCAGGTGCTCGACGATGTGCAACGCCTCGTTGGTGAGCGCGGCGCTGTAGAGCGGCGGGATGTGCCAGAGGTAGAGATCGATGTTGAGCAGCAGGAAGGCGACGATGGGATTGGCGATGATCCGCGTGATCTGGCGTACGGACTCGCGGCGAAAGAGCGGCGCGAGCAGCCAGCCGGGCGTCCCCAGGAGCCAGAGCGGCGGCGCGACGACCACCAGCAGCATGTGCTGGATCATATGCGCGCTAAATAGGTAGTGGTCGGCGATGAAGTCGAGTGGCGAGACGAGGGCGAAGGCGAGCGCGAGCGTGCCCAGCAGGAAGTAGCCGATTTGGCGCGAGGTGGCGGGCGGCCCCAGATGATAGCGACGGCGCAACGGGCCGATGGCATAGAAATAGGCGGCGACGAACGCCACGATGCCCAGCCAGAGGACGGGATCGAGGTTCCAGGTGAGCCAGGGCGTGCTGTCCTGGGTGAGGGACAAGAACATGAGGAACGGCTCTCAAGAGGTGGCGTGCGGGACATCTCCGGCGCCCACTATCGCCACCTATTGTAGCGCATCGTGGACGCGCTCGGCGCCGTCATCCCACTCCTGGTAAAGCGAGCGCAACCGCAGACGGCGAGAGAGGGGGTATGGCGGGATAGAGGCCCTAGCGGAGCGAGTGAGCGACCAGGTCGAGGTTGTACTCCCAGTCGTGTTTGAGGGCGCGCAGGGGCCACACGGCATAGGCGGGGGCATGGCTGGATAGCAGGAGCCTAAAGGCCTTTCGGAAACAGATCAGCGCCTCGCCTGTCTTCCCCGCCTGGGAAGCGAACTCGTTACCTAAAGCGGTATAGACCTCGCCCTCCAGAAGTGGATGATCCAGGCTGCGAGCGCGGCGAGCGACCGATTCGAGCAACCCGACGCGATCCTCGTTCTTCCCCGCCAACCGGCTGTAGATCGAGTAGATCACGCGAAAGTTTCCGTCGACGGCAATCGCGGCGAGATCATTCCCAGGTGGGCGGGCGATCTCGAGATGCGCGCGCGCTCGATCGAGATACGACGCGGCCTGTTGCTCTGCGCCACGAGCGCGGAACATCGAGGCGCAGTCGAGCGCGATCTGGGCGGCAAACAGACTCAGGCGGGCGATACTCATGGGATCGGATGTACGGCGATAGATGGCTAACGCACGCTGGGCGTGTTCGAGGGCTTTCGGAAAATCAGACCGCCATCGCTCCATCAAGGCGGCATTCCACTCGGTACTGGCGATCAACGCGACGCCGGGCAGGAGGGCGCCGAGACGCCGCGCCTCCTGAATGCGCTCGACCGCCACGTCGAAATGGCCACGGTTGAAATGCTGCGCAGCGGAGGCGTTCAGCATGCGCAGTTCGGTGAACCGCACAGAGGGCAGGGCACGGCTTGGCCGGGCATGAAAAAACGTCCGCCACGCCTCGATCGCAAGGTCACTATACGAGACGGCGACGCTGTACAACTCGGCACGATGATATCTGACGGACTGCTCAAAAGCGACACGGGAGGCGGTGATGAGGTCGCTCTGGTCAAGGGCGTCCTCCAGCGCGTCGTTGAGCAGCGCATCGGCGATGGGGTCACCGGCGATTTCCGTGGCAGGCGGGTGAGGTGAGGGGCGATCAGGATGCATGAGGAACCCTCGTGATTTGTAGGACAGTGTACGGGGGCCAGATGGTTTGAGGGGAATTGCTGGTGAGTGTAGCATATAGATGGCAGAAATCAAGGTAATATCTCACACTACGGTGGCGCGAGCACTGGAATACACGACAAGAGCCGGCGGCTGTAACTCCGCCGGCCCGGAATCTCTCTGACCATGATACGCGTCTACACATCAGCCAGAGACCTACGGACATCCACCACCCGAGACGCCACAGATCACCCCGGGCGGTTCAGCCAAAGCCATCGCGCTGATCGAATGAGCTGGCTCGTGTGAGACAGCTGTGGAGACATCGGAGGCGCCCTGCGCGAAGGCGGCGCGCGCGGGAGCGGACGACACTACGAGGCCGGTAAGGGTCATGACGATGATCAGACACACCGCCAGAACCAGTTGCGCGATGTAGCGCGGCAGATGTATAGTGCCCAGCACGGGGTTTCCTCCTTGCCTGGCGACAGGCAACGTGGATTGGCCTGCGGGTGTTGGCGCACGCGTAGACCAGCAAACAACTCCCGATCCTGCTGCGAGGCCGAACCTTTTTCACCATTGGGGCGGCCTCGTCGTTTAGGCTCCTCTGGCTCCTTTCGCTCGCTTCGACTCTCTCTCAGCGCGTGTGCTAGTCCCATTGACGCACACCGTCCCTCGCGCATTCGGGCCAGATTCGTACGCGTACGACATGGTACGCGTACGAATCTGGCCGCTTCTGTCGGTGGTGGGCAGGGGAGATGTGGGGCGGGAGCGAGCTTTTATTGCGCTACAATCCTGCTCGCTCGCACCCATTGCGAAAATGTGTCTCATTGGCTATACTACTCATCACATACCAGTCACTGTATAAGGGGCGTATTTATGGGCGATCCCCTGCTCGCGCTCATGAAACGGATCCGTGAAGCGCATGGCATGTCGCAGGTCCAGGTGGCCGCGTGTATGGGTATCGCCGAGGATACGTACCGCCACATCGAAAAGGGACGGCGCCCACTGCCCACCATCCGCCAGGGCGCGCTCGCCAGGTGGATGCGGTCATTTCTCGACTGTGTGAACGCTACGCCAAACGAGCAACGGCGCGTGAAGGAATTGACGTCGCGCGTGATCTTGGAGGAGTTGAGCTATCTGCTCGAGGATGACTTGCCCGAGCAAGGAGGAGATGACTTACGCTGACGCCTCTGGTTTTCCTCTTGGCAGCGATGCGCCACACGGTGTACCATCTGTGCCATCCTCAGGAGGAAAGAGTCAAGGACTAGACGTTCAACGTGACCGTTCAACGTGACCGTTCAACGTGACCGTTCAACGTGACCGTTCAACGTGACCGTTCAACGTGACCAAGGCGAGGAATCGCGCGCCTCAATTGAGGAAAGCTGGTGAACTATGGCCAAGGTATCCTTCTGGACACACGAGTTTCTCGAAGAGGTTGTCGAGGCGCTCGATGTGTCGCTGGGACGTGTTTCGGTCGATGAGCTACGGTCGGACCCCAAGGCGGCCAAGCAATGGCGCGAGGCGCAGGCATGGCGCGAGGAGGCGGAGCGTGTCGTAGAGCGTCCCTCCTCAGACGACATCGCGAGCAGCCTTCCCCCGTTCCCACTGACTGGGGAAGAGTTGCGATCGTTGCAGCGCGCGGTTGATCGCGCCGCGAAAGATCACCCAAAAGATCTCAAAGCGGAAGGCGCTGATCTCAAAGCCGAGCGCATGATGAACGTCGCCCGCGCGCAATCGCCATTGACGGCCCATGGGCGGCTGTTGCAAACCCTTGAGCGCGTGCGATTTTCGTCATGGGTGTTGGCTGCGCTTCTCGTCGCCATTTTCGTGCTGAATATCGTGGAGTGGCTTTTCTTTCCTGACGCCGAGCTTCGCCTGGTCCTTGGCGTCGGGGCCCTCTTGTCGGCGCTCGCTATCGCGCTGTGGTGGACGCATCACCGGCATATCACCCACCACATGGACTTCGTCAGCGGGATGCGCGCGCACGTTTGATCAATCTCGGCTCATCAATCTCAGCGCCTCGCTTACTCGGTCTCCAGGCCAGTGCGGGTACCTTCCAGGCGGCAGCGCACGAGATGCAGGAAGCCCGCCTCAATGGCGGACTCCGCGCCGCTTCCGGTGGCGATCGCGCCGTTGAGGGTGATCTTGTCGAAACAGCGACCCGTCTCGGGATCATACATTGGCGCGCAGGCGGGATTATTGCCGTCGAGCCAGGCGCAGCAGGTGAGCGCAAGATCACGATAGCGCGCGTTTCCCGTCGCATTGTAGAGCGCCTCCAGCCCCTCGGCCAGCGAGGAGACATCGAAGACGCACTGGTGATCGTCGCCGGTTGGATAGAAATGCGTGAAGCCGCCGCGGATCACCGGCGCGACGAGATTCGTGACGGTCTGCTCGCAGGCGGCGATGTAATCATCGCGCCCCAGCAGCTTGCCGGCGCGCGCGACAGCCTCAAGTTGGTGGTAGTCGTACATCCAGACCGCATCCTGGCCACAGGCCCTGCGAAAGTACCTGGGACCACCCATGATGATCGTCTCGCACAGATCCTCGATCCAGACGCGCAGCCCGCTATCGTCTGGGCGCGTTTCGAACACGTCCATCACAGCCAGCGCGTAATTGGCGTTGGTCGAGAGGTACGGCGTCACCGGGAAGACCGTGCTGTAGAAGCGGCGCAAGGCGTCGCGGTCTTTGAGGATACGCCAGGCGAGCGCGAAGGCGCGCAGCGAACGCGCCGTCCACGGCGCGCCACCGGGATACGAGGTCGCGCCGCTCTCATTGCGCGCCCCCTCATCATCGAGGATGAAGTTGAGGATGCGATGATCGTCGGGGCGCTGCATGTAGATCAGGAAGCGCAGCCACTCCATGGCGAGATCGCGCGCGGGAAGTGATCCCGTCAACTCATAGACACGCAGCCCCAGCACAGCGGCGCGGGCGACATCGTCGACACAGGCGATGCCCTCGATACCCTGGTCGCGCGCGACGATCGTCTCTAGCGCCGGGGCCATCTCGCGCAATGCGGAGCGTCTGCGCCGTCCGGCTGGCTCCGCATAGACATAGACGTAGGCGGTGGGCCGCTTTGTCCCTGGCAGATAGCCAGTGAGCCGGCGCAGATGTCGCAGGACGCCGGGGAATCGCTCGAGTTCGGCGAGTGGCGGTGTGGAAGCAGGGATGATCGCGCTGATCACATCACTGCCAGCGGGCGGATAAGAGGGCGCGCTCGCCATTGGGCGTCTCCTGTTCTGGACAAGCAGACACGTCCGATCGAGTCCGATTGGGCGGCGTGGTTGTTGCCCGGAGTCCTTCCTAGTTGGCCAACTCGTCACAGCGCTCACTATTTGGCGGACATTCGACGCGCTCCTTGCGCCACTGCTGTCTACTGCTGCTGTATACCACATTTCGTCATGGATATAGGAAACACGGGTATTACCATAGCGCTGAGTGGGCGGATGACGCGAAGCGCAAAGGTTGGCTATCTGGAATCACAGCCAGTGGACGCGCTTGAAGTAGAGCCAGAGGCCGAGGCTGACGACGGCCATCAGGGCAAGCGCGTAGAAATAGCCAAACTCCCAGTGCAGTTCGGGGATGTTGACGAAGTTCAACCAGGCGTGTTCAGACTAGTACGTCAGAGTACGTCATCGCCCGAGAATTCTGCATTCTGAAGTGCTTCCCGTTCGCATTCGTTCATGCTGATTCGTCGGTGTTGGGGTCAAAGTTGGGGTCAATCGAACTCATCGATCGGCATGAACGAACTCCTAGCGCATACGGGATTCTCGCCCATCGGTTCACCAACGCCCACCGCGATCCACCGACACAGTCTGGGTGGGTCATTACATGGGTTGGCTGTACGCCAGCGTCAACATTTGTCCATCCCGATTGCTGCCATTTTTGCTGCCACGTCGCAAATGGGAGATAGCTGGTCACAGAGTAACCATTCAAGACGGAATGTGCAGGCTAAGCGGGTGACCGGCGAAGGCCTGGGTGAGGGCGTCGAGGACGGAGCGGCCCTGCTTGCGCCGCGGCCCTGCTTGCGCCAGGTCGAGCA
>Ga0070698_100009175_pt1 | contig 10619 bp, 9 predicted proteins | sample KBSK1502metaG_FD_65477 | JGI IMG/M metagenome (GOLD analysis project Ga0070698, IMG submission 65477) | Corn, switchgrass and miscanthus rhizosphere microbial communities from Kellogg Biological Station, Michigan, USA - KBS K1-50-2 metaG | ecosystem: Host-associated > Plants > Roots >... | reverse complement strand
ACGGGCGATCTTCCAGTTGCCCTCGCCCATGTGGCTCATCAGCACCGAGTCAGACGGGAAGTCCATCGCGTACATCTCGGTGAAGTGGGCATCGCCGATCAGTGTGTGACCGGCGGAGACCAGGCATGCAGTCAGCACATCGCCTTCGGCGGCGTAGCCGTAGCCCTCTGCCATCAGCGTGGAGGCGGCCGCCAGCGGCAGCCGGGCGAACCGGCCGTCCTCGCCGATCGCATCGAAGTGCGCGGTGTACGCGCCGTAGCCACCCTGCTCCAGGATGCCCTTGATCGCGACCTGCATCCGCGCGTGGTCGGCGCGCTCGTCCGCCGACAGCGCCGGGTCGATCTCGAACCTGGCGTTCTCGAACGCGATCACCTCGGCGACCTGCGCATCGGTGACCGCGAGCATGCCGCGGTACAGATCGCCGGGCGCCACGGCGCAGATCTGCGGGCCGAGGCTGCGGATCAGCGCGCTCTCGTCCACCCGGATGTCGCCCATGTCGTTCATCGCGTATCCGACCAGCGCGACCTTCAGCGATCTCCACGCCGTGACTGCCGCTGCGGCCCGTGCCCAGCGGCCCACGTCGGCGCGGAACGCCTCGCTGTGCCAGTCATCGGTCAGCACGCAGAACCGCCGCCCGGCACGGACCATGGCGTTGGCTGTGTCCTGCGCTCCGTGCACACCCTGGTTGTATGTCATGTCAGCCATGTCCCACGCGGGAATAACCGCGGGCTCAGGCTGGATGTTGGCCAGGCAGATGGGCAGCCGGGACTCGACCAGCAGCCGCGCGACCCGCATCGCCGGCCCGTAGGTCAGCATCACCACGAGCACGCCGTCAAGATCGGAGTTCTCAAACTCGCGCATGACCCGCTCGGCGTCTTCCCGGTACTTGACCACCTTGCCAGGGATGAACTCGCCAATCCCGGCCAGGCTGCTGGCCAGTTCGGCTGCATACCCCTCCTGCCGCCGGGCGATGCCCGGGATCATGTCGTCGTACAGGTCCTGCATGATGCCCAGGATCCCGATCCGGGGCTTACGCTCGGTCATTCACAGCCTCCCTGTGGGTTCAGCACAGCCGACTCCCGCGCCAGCCGGTCAGCGCTGGCCATACTCGCCCTGATATCGCCGGTACAAGGCGTCGATCTGGTCAGGCGGCAGTGGAGTCACCTGACCCCTGACGCTGGCCAGATGGACGGTGCAGGCCGCGTCTTCGCACATCACCGCCGCTTTCACCGCCTCGCGCGGCGTAGCGCCCAAGGTGAACACCCCGTGGCTGCGCAGCAGCACGGCCGGTGAGCGATGCCCGGACAGGGTCGCGACCACCGCGCGGCCGATCTGCTCGCCGCCGATCGGCGCGAACGACCCGACCGGTATCTCGCCGCCGAACTCGTCGGCCATCGCGGTAAGCACGCAGGGGATCGGCTCGCCGCGGGCTGCCCATGCGGTCGCGTACCGGGAATGGGTGTGCACGACGCCGCCGACCTGAGGCATGTGCCGGTAGATGTAGGCGTGCGAGGCGGTATCGCTGGACGGGCTGAGCTCACCGCTGACCCTGGTGCCGTTCAGGTCGCAGACAACCATGGTCTCGGCCGTGAGGTCGGCGTAGGCGACGCCGCTTGGCTTGATCACGAGCAGGTCGGTGCCAGGTACCCGGGCCGAGACGTTGCCGGATGTCCATGCTATCAGGCCGTTGCGCACGAGTTCCGCATGCAGGTCCGCGACGGTGTGACGGGTCCGGCGGACCATGTCGCCAGCGGCAGGATAGGAGTCTCCGCTTGCGACGGCTCCTAGGCCGGCGGCGGAGTCGGCGCGCGCCGCCGGATGGGGGTTCGTGGCGGGGTCCGGGCTCATCGCTGGCCGCCTTCGGCGCCCGGCCCGGCAGGCACGCTTGCTCGTACCCGGTTGCGTAGCGCCCTGAGCCGATGCATGAGTTCATTGGTGCCGCGCCCGAAATAGTCGTGCAGCAAGACGTACTCGGCGTAGAGCTGATCGTAGACGTCCGCGCTCACCGGGTTCGGTTTGTAGGCGCCCGCATGCACCTTGCCCATCGCTGCCGCAGCGGTCGGCACGTCCGGGTAGGCGCCTGCCGCGACGGCTGCGTGAATGGCCGAGCCGAGGGCCGGTGCCTGCTCCGAAGCTACTAGGCTGAGCGGACGGCGGGTCACATCGGCATAGATCTGCATCAGCAGCTGATTGCGCATCAGCCCACCGGCGATGATCAGTTCGGTGACCGAAAGGCCTGCCGCCTGGAACGCGTCGATAATGACCCTGGTACCGAACGCGGTCGCCTCGAGCAGCGCCCGGTATATCTCCGGTGCCCGGCTGGCCAGCGTAAGGCCGACGATGGCACCAGAGAGGTGGTGGTCGACCAGTACGCTACGGTTCCCATTAAGCCAGTCAAGGGCGATGAGCCCGTTCGCCCCGGCAGGCTGCGCTGCGGCCTCGGCGGTCAGCAACTCATGCAGCGTAAGCCGCCGGCGGCTGGCGGCCGCGTGATAATCCGGTGGCACGAGATGCTCAGCGAACCAGGCGAAGATGTCACCAACTCCGCTCTGGCCGGCCTCGTATCCCCACAATCCGGCCACGATCCCGCCATCGACCACGCCGCACATGCCTGGCATCTCGGTCATCGTCTCGCCGTTCATCACATGGCACGTCGAGGTGCCTGTGATCGCAACCATCTGGCCTGGCGCGATCGCGTTCGCCGCCGACGGGGTCACGTGCGCGTCCACGTTGCCGACGGCAACGACGATGCCTGCTGGCAGCTGGGTCCAGGTGGCGGCGCGTTGGGTGAGCGAGCCTGCCGGGCCGCCGAGCGCAGATATCGAGTGTGCCAGCTTGTCGGCAGCGAACCCCGCGAAACCGGGGTGCAGGGCGGCCAGGAACTCGCGCGACGGATAGCGTCCGTCCTGCCAGAGGCCCTTGTACCCGGCAGTGCAGGCGTTCCTGGTCTCGGTGCCGGCCAGCTGCCAGACGATCCAGTCGGCTGCCTCAATCCATCGGTTAGCCAGCCGGTAGGTATCCGGGTCCTCCTCCAGCAGTTGCAGCGCCTTCGCAAACTGCCACTCGGCCGAGATCTTCCCACCGTAACGGGCGAGCCACGGCTCGCCGCGGGCGTGCGCCAGCTCGGTGATCCTGTCTGCCTGCGGCTGGCTGGCGTGATGCTTCCAGAGCTTCGGATAGGCGTGCGGGCGGTCCCGCAGCTCCGAAAACTGGCAGAGCGGGGTTCCATCAGCAAGGACCGGCAGCACCGTGCAGGCGGTGAAATCAGTGCCAATACCGATCACCTGCGCCGGGTCGATGCCAGCGTCGGTGACTGCGGCCGGCACCGCATGACGCAGCACGTCCAGGTAATCCTCGGGGTCTTGCAGCGCCCAGTCTGGTGGCAGCGGCCTGCCAGAGGATGCCAGCACGGTGTCCATCACGCCATGCCTGTACTGGTGCATGGCAGTCCCGAGTTCCACGCCATCGGCCACCCGGACCACCAGGGCGCGCCCGGACAGAGTGCCGAAGTCGACGCCGATGACATAACCGCCCGGCAGGTTGTTAACGCTCACACCCTCATTGTGGCGCAAACCAGGCTGCCTGAGCGATACCCGATCGCAGAGCCCGTCAGCGCGGCAGCGTACGGCCTGCGGCCGACCCGGCGCTCGTCCGCACGACAAGTTCCGGTTCTATCGGCAGCGCCGACTGGAGCCCGTGCGCGCCGGAGATGCGATCCAAAAGCAGGTGCAGTGCGCGCCTGCCGAGCTCGCCGAAATCCTGGCGGACCGTCGTCAGTGGCGGCAGGAAGAACGCGGCTTCGGGAACATCGTCGAATCCCACCACGCTGACATCACCAGGTACGCGGCGGCCGTGCTCGGCCAGGGCGCGGAGCAGGCCGAGCGCCATCGGGTCGTTACCACACAGCACCGCGGTCACCTCGGGCATGGCGGCCAGCCGACGGCCGATCTCGTAGCCCGATCGCGCCGACCAGTCACCGCGGAGCAGGTCGGGCTCGGGGGCACCTGCCGAGCGCAGGGTCTGCCGCCAGCCTTCCACTCGTTCCTGGGCATCCAGCCAGCTGTCCGGGCCACCGATATGGTGCACCGTCTCATGCCCCAGGTCGAGCAGGTGCTGGGTCGCTTGCGCCGCCCCGGACAGATTGTCGATAGCCACTGAGAGGAGCGGAGCGCGGGTCCCGCATCCCACGGCGACCAGCGGGATGTCGGCGGCCAGGTCGGTGAGCGCCTCGACAGCGGCGGTCTCTGGCGCAATCACAATGATGCCGTCGACGGCCTGGCCGAGGAACCACTCCACCGCCTCGGGCAGCGACCCGCGGTCAAAGCGCGCCAGGCTGGCGATCGCCACCGAGTAGCCGGGATGGGCGGCCCGCTCAATGCCGTACAGCATCGATGCTGGGCCGTAGAGCGTTGTGTCAAAGCTAATCACGCCCAGCACGTTGGTCCGCCCGGTGACGAGCGTCCGGGCGGCGGCGTTCGGACGGTAGCCCAGATCGCGGATGGCGGCGAGGACGCTTGCCCTGGTCTCCGGGCTGACGTTCGGGTGGCCGTTGAGCACGCGCGAGACCGTCTGATGGGACACGCCGACTTGCCGCGCGACATCGGCCATGACCGGCCTTGTTGACGGGCGGCTTGCGGTAGACATCATGCAGCCATCTCTTTAGTCCTGGCCAGCCGTCCAGCTGCGTTGCCACCATGGGTGGTAAACGCCCACCTGCACGCAGGCCAGACCGAGTATAGTCCAGATCTCCGGACTCCCTGCTCAGCGCTGGTTTTGGCCGCCGCGACCTGGCGGCTAGGGTCGCAGTTCCGCACGGCAGGCGGCACAATGGCCACAAGAACCTCGGGATGCCAGGAACAGCGGCCGCGCGGCAGAAGCGCGGTGAAGTCCGGAGCGATCCTGCCATCTCTCCGCCGGTCCGTTCGGTCAGGGAACTCATGGAGGTCCGATGCCCGCTCAGCCCACGCCCGCCGACCATTTCACCTTCGGGCTCTGGACCGTCGGCTGGCAAGCCCGTGACCCATTCGGCGACCCTACGCGAGCACCGCTTGACCCGGTGGAGGCGGTGCACGAACTGGCCGAGCTTGGCGCCTACGGCGTTAGCTTCCACGACGATGACCTGATCCCATTCGGCAGCGACGACGCTGCCCGCAGCCGCCACATCGACCGATTCACCGCTGCGCTGAAGGAGACAGGCCTGGTGGTGCCGATGATGACGACGAACCTGTTCACCCATCCGGTGTTCAAGGATGGGGGGTTCACCAGCAACGACCGCGCGGTGCGCCGGTACGCGCTGCGCAAGGTGATGCGCAACATCGACCTGGCAGCGCAGCTCGGCGCGCACACGTACGTGATGTGGGGCGGGCGCGAGGGCAGCGAATATGACAGCGCGAAAGACGTCCGGGCGGCGCTTGACCGCTACCGGGAGGCCGTCGACATGCTGGCCGACTACGTGCAGGACCATGCTTACGGCATCCGTTTCGCGCTAGAGCCGAAGCCGAATGAACCGCGCGGGGACATCCTGCTGCCGACCGTCGGGCACGCCCTGGCCTTTATCGCGAGCCTGGAGCACCACGAGATGGTCGGACTGAACCCCGAGGTCGGCCACGAGCAGATGGCCGGACTGAACTTCGCCCACGGCATCGCCCAGGCCCTGTGGCATGGCAAGCTGTTCCATATCGACCTGAACGGCCAGCGCGGTATCAAGTTCGACCAGGACCTAGTATTCGGTCACGGCGACTTGATGAACGCCTTCTCGCTGGTCAACCTGCTGGAGTTCGGCGGAATCCGGGGTGGGCCTACCTACGACGGGCCGCGGCACTTCGACTACAAGCCATCGCGGACCGAGGACAAGGCAGGCGTGTGGGCCTCGGCGGCGGCGAACATGCGCATGTACCTGCTGCTTAAGGAACGGGCGGCCGCGTTCCGTGTTGACCCGGAAGTCATCGAGGCGCAGGCCGCGTGCCGCGTGGCGGAACTCGGCACGCCGACCCTGGCACCTGGCGAAACCCATGCCGAGCTGCTTGCCGACCGCAGTGCCTTCGACGACTTCGACGCAGACGCGGCCGGAGCTCCCGGCTACGGGTTCGTGCGCCTCAACCAACTGGCGATCGAGCATTTGCTGCGCGCTCGATGAGCGCACTGGTCGCGGGGATCGACTCGTCCACCCAATCGTGCAAGGTGGTGATCCGCGAGGCCAGCAGCGGGACACTGGTGCGCGAGGGCCGGGCCGCGCACCCGCCTGGCACCGAGGTTGACCCCGCCGACTGGTGGCATGCGCTGAACTCGGCCCTGGCCGCAGCTGGCGGCCTTGACCGTGTCGCTGCCGTCTCGGTGGCTGGCCAGCAGCATGGCATGGTCTGCCTCGATGAGCATGGCGACGTGGTCAGGCCAGCGCTGCTGTGGAATGACACCAGGTCAGCAGCTGCGGCGGCGGAGCTGGTCGCCGAACTCGGTGCGGGCGACCCGGCGCGGCGCCGCAGAGTGGGCGGATGCAGTCGGCAGCGTGCCGGTCGTCTCGTTTACCGTGACGAAGCTGCGATGGCTCGCCGAGCACGAACCGGCCGCGATGGCACGAACGGCCGCAGTGTGCCTGCCGCACGACTGGCTCATGTGGCAGCTGGCAGGCGGCAGCGACCTTGACCGCCTGCGCACCGACCGCAGTGATGCCAGCGGCACCGGTTACTGGTCCCCGGCGCTCGGCACCTACCGGCCTGACCTGCTGCGGCGCGCCTGCGGACGCGAACCCGCCGTCCCCTGTGTGCTCGGTCTCGCCGAGCCCGCGGGAGAGGTAGCGGCCGCCGGGCTGGCAGCCGGTCCGCTGCGGCCGGGCCCCGCAGCGCCCCGGCTCGGCCCTGGCGCTGGTGATAACGCAGCCGCCGCACTTGGCCTCGGCGTTCAGGCTGGCGACGTCGTGGTTTCCGTTGGCACCTCCGGCACGGTCTTCGCCGTCAGCGCCACGCCCACCGCAGATGCTACTGGCACGATCGCTGGCTTCGCCGACGCCACCGGCCGCTTCCTGCCGCTGGTATGTACGCTGAACGCCGCCAGGGTGCTTGAGGCCGTCGCTGCCATCCTCGGCACCGACCTGGACGGGCTCTCCCAGCTGGCGCTCTCGGCCAGGCCGGGGGCTGATGGGCTGGTCATGCTGCCCTATCTCGAGGGCGAGCGAACTCCGAACCGGCCAGACGCCACCGGCGCTCTGCATGGTCTGACCGGGAGGAATGCCCTACCGGAGAACCTCGCCAGGGCCGCAGTCGAGGGAATGCTCTGCGGGCTCGCCGACGGGCTTGACGCAATCCGGGCGGCGGGCATCGGCGTACAGCGCGTCCTGCTGATCGGAGGCGGCGCACGGTCAGAAGCGGTGCGCCGGATCGCTCCCACGGTCTTTGGCGTCCCGGTCGAGGTCCCCCAAGCGGCGGAGTACGTAGCTGACGGCGCGGCCATGCAGGCCGCCTGGCTGCTGGTCGACGGCGAGGCACCGCCGGACTGGACGTTGACCGTGACCCGGCGGTACGAATCCGATCCCGAGTCTGCGGTCCACGACCGCTACGCTGCGGTACGGGACGCCTGATCCCTGGCGGGGCCGGACCTGCCCCCTGATTGGACACGTGCCCGTATGGCGTACTGCGCGCCTAGCCACCCACGGCGCCGGGGGTCGGATCCGGCACGGCCGGGCAGGTGGCGTTGACCAGCCCGGGTGCCTGCGGCAGGGCTCCGGTGGCAAGATAGGCGTTCACGTAGCCCTGGACGCAGGAGTCTGACGGGCTCTGCAGCGATTGCCCGTGATTGCCGCCTCCTTCGACCACGACCATCCGCGCGGACGGCAGCAGCTTGTGCGCGTCCTGCGCACCGGCGTACGGGGTCGTCGCGTCCAGCGCGCCCTGCAGCATCAAGATGCCGGGCAGCCCGGCTCCCCGACCATGTCGTAGTCCTTGGCCACGCTCGGGCTGAGCCCTTGCGCCAGGGTCGGCACCACGGCAGCCCGCTGGCACCGGGACCGCCCGGATTGACCAGCATGATCCCCTGCTGCTGGCTCGGCGGAGCGGTCGCGGGACCATGTCCAGCGCGAGGCTGATGTGCCTGCCGCCGGGGTCGGCGTAGTTCAGCGGCACTCAGCGTGGTGCAGTCGGGTACGCCCATGTGGGCCAGCTGCGCGGAGCAGCGATGTCAGTGTAACGTGCTGCCCGTGGGGACGATCGGCCCGGCGTCCTGCGTGCTCCCGGCCGCCGGAGTCGGCTGCGCGGGGCTAGCGGCCGGACCCGGCGGCGTGGTCGTCGTGGAACCGGACGAGGTGCAGCCGGTGACCGCCAGCAGGACCGCCACGCCGACGGTCAGTGCCGCCGTGACGACCCCACGACCCCGCGCCGTCCGCCCGCCCGGGCGAGGCATCGACATGGATCCCATCATGCCCGATGCAACCCGGTGCTCCGACTGCCACGCCGGCCGCCGCCAGCAGCGATGGCGGCGCTCAGGCGGAGAGCTCACCTTCGGCGCGCTGACGTTCCTCCAGGGCCTTGCGGTATTCGGCGACCACCATATCGGTCAGTTCCTGCGCCGATGTCTGCGAGCTGAGCTTGTCCAGGGTGATCCTGCCGCCCTGGAGCAGGTTCACCCGGTCGCACACCTCCAGGATCTGGCCGTAGTTGTGCGCGATGATGATGATTGAGACCTTGCTCTCCCTCTTGAGCCGCCCGACCAGGTCCAGGATGATGGCGCCCTCCTTCACGCCCATCGCGGCCAGCGGCTCGTCCAGCAGCAGGATCTTCGCGTCGGAATAGACCGAGCGAGCGACCGCGATCGCCTGCCGCTGCCCGCCGGACAGCTTGGCGACCTGGGCATCCACCGACGGGATGCGCACGCCCATGTCGTCGAGGTGCTCCCTGGCCAGCTTGCGCATGGTCCGGTTGTTCAGCAGCGGCCAGCGCACGGGTTCCCGGTTCAGGAACATGTTGTGGTACACGCTGAGCTGGTTGACCAGCGCGAGGTCCTGGTACACGGCGTCGATGCCGAGCGAGCGGGCGTGGTCGACCGACTTGAGCGTGACCTCCTGCCCCTCCAGGATGATCCAGCCGCTGGTGGGCGGCTGGAAGCCGCACAAGATCTTGAGCAGAGTGGACTTGCCGGCGCCGTTGTCGCCGATCAGGCCGAGCACCTCGCCGCGCTGCAGGTGCATGTTCACGTCGACGAGCGCGGTCACGGCCCCGTACCGCTTGGAAATGTGCTCGACCCGGAGCACATCGCCGTCCGCACTCGGCGGCATGGCCGCGTCCTGATGCTGCGGATCGGTCATCTCAGGCCCGCCCTCTCTCACGTAGCCGGGTCAGCTGCACGTTCGCGATCATGGCGATCAGGATGGCGCCACCGAAGACGATCGGCAGCGGGTTCGCGCTGATCCCGATCACGAAGAAGCCGATGGTCAGTACGGCGAGCATGATCCCGCCGAGGAACGCGCCGATGATGGTGCCCGAGCCGCCGATGACCGCGGTGCCGCCGATGACCGCCGCGGCCACCGCGTAGAACATCGGCTGGTATCCGCCGGCCGTCGGGTCGATGATGCTGGTCTGGAACGCGACCTGCAGGCCGACGAGCGCCCCGAGCAGGCCGGTGAGCATGAAGTTCCCGTACTTGATCCGGGCCACGCTGACGCCGGCCTCCCTGGCGCCGAGCTGGTTGCCGCCGGTGGCGACCGTGTGCAGCCCCCACCGGGTCCGGGTGAGCAGGATGTGGAAGATGACGGTCAGGATGACCGCCCAGATGATCTCGGCCCACGCGTCCCGGCCGATCCAGGCGCCGAAACCCTGGACTTGCGGGGGGATGTCCACCTGCCGGGCGTGCGACGTGGTGAGCACGATGCCGGTGATGACGAACCCGGTGCCCAGGGTGGCGATGAACGACGGCAGGCCCAGCGCGACGGTGAGGAAGCCGTTCACCCATCCGATCACCACGCCCGACAGCAGCGCGATCAGGATCGCCAGCAGGCCGGGGACGTGATAGTCCACGATCAGGAAGTACATGATGAACGGCGCGAGCTGGTAGATGAACCCGACGGACAGGTCGATCTCGCCGCAGATCAGCAGCAGGACCTCGCCGAGGGCGATGATGATGATCTGCGAGGCGACCTGGCTCAGGTTGATCAGGTCAACCTTGGTGAAGAAGGCGGTCCGCCCGGCCGAGGAGATGAACCCGAAGTAGATGATGAGCAGGACAACGACCACGAAGACGGTCGCCTCCCGCTGCCGGACCAGCAGCGCGCCGACGTCTCGCAGCAGCCTCATGGCGCCCCGCGGCGGCTGTTGCGGCGGCTGGCCGACGACCTCGGCCGCTTGCTGCGCAGTTTCGCTCACCTGCGTCATCCCCTTCTGCTCCCCGAGCGGCGCGCCGACGCCGTCTACTGGGCCGCCCACCTGCCCAGTATCCGACGCCGGCGCGCGTTAACCTATAGGCCCCGGTACCACGTCAGGTGCTGCTCGTGGCCAGCGGGTTCTGAATGGGACCGGACCGCGGGACGAGGACGGGCGGCGGGTTGGCCGAGCCCTCGTACGAGGTCTTGGCATTGAGGTACGGCCCCACGGTCGACTTCGTCACGAAGGTCAGGCCGGTGTCGGTGTTCGGCGGGG
>Ga0070698_100009173_pt1 | contig 10619 bp, 10 predicted proteins | sample KBSK1502metaG_FD_65477 | JGI IMG/M metagenome (GOLD analysis project Ga0070698, IMG submission 65477) | Corn, switchgrass and miscanthus rhizosphere microbial communities from Kellogg Biological Station, Michigan, USA - KBS K1-50-2 metaG | ecosystem: Host-associated > Plants > Roots >... | reverse complement strand
TACTTGCGTCGCACTCTTGTACTGCAAAGATACTACTCAGCTTTTTTCGTGAGTTATGAGTGAATCTAACTCACCATTCACCTGTCTAACAAATTCCTCATACACATCTCTCCACCCTGCAAATGGTCTATAACTACCTAAAAAGCTATTATGCCAGATAGTGATCAATGTTCCATTAACAGCTTTTACAGTATTATAATAGTACATCATTTCTTCATAAGCTCTTTGTGGTAAATACTTTTGTTCAAAGAATGAGTTTGCTTCCATAAAACAGAATGGATGAAGCAGGAGATCTGTTTGCTGTTCTTTTTTCAGATCATACCAGTAAAATGGTGATGCCACGGAAGCACGGAATCCATTGATGCTTCCATATCCCATCGAATAATCATCTTTGATACCGGCAGCGATCAATCTTCGGAAAGTATGTGGCAAGGTGAAACGAATATAATGCTGTCGGGAAGAAGTAATTTTTTTTCCAGAAGCAGATTCAAGAATTTTAATTTCTTCATTAAGTAACCCTTTTTCATCACCGCTTGCCCACGATGGATGAATTCCGATAGAATACTTTCCAGCATTCTGCTTTATCAATTGCTGCATTGCCGGGTGAAAGGGTGAAATATTCTTATCATACTTTCCCTTTTTATTAGCTACATGAAAAAAATATATCGGCTTCAAATTGTTTTTCTCATGAAGCTTGTCCATCCATTCATAAGCATCATAAGGGTCTTCTTTTTTATTTTGCAGTGTCTTTATTCGCTCATTCACCATTGCCCATTGACGATTCACGACGGATCTCGCAACACCACCGATAGTTTGTACAATTCCTTTATTTCTGAAAGCAAATGCTTCATCAATATCATAAGTAGGCAAAAAATTGAACATTGAGTATTGAACATTGAGCATTGAAAATTTTTCCTTCAATACTTTTTTAAAATCCTCGATCCAAATATTCACCAAAGGAATATTCAAAAACCCTTCTTTGAATGCCAGCGAATTTTCATGAGCATATCTTCCATACACATCTTTTTCATGAGGAAGATATTCCTCATAGCGACTTAGCATGTAAAAAACCGCAGCAAAAATATCAAACGGGTAATCTCCTTCTGACTTATAAAATGCTTTAAAGTTGTTTAGCTCAAAACAGGAGATATTTTGTTTCTTGATCGAATCTTCAAATAACAGCGGATAATTAACAATCAATAATTCGTCGTTTGAAACAGTTTCATAACCGTAATTGATCTTAGGCCCACTATAATCATTGAAATAAAAACTATCCGTTGTAAGCTGCAATGGCTCCCCGGTAATTTCTTTGCCAATAAAATCAGCTACATATTGGAGTCGGGGAGTAATTTTATTTGCGTAAACAATCACGCAATGAAGATAATTATCTGTTTCCGTATTTTTCTTTCCACATCTGGTTGAATGATCTTTTAGGGAATTTCATTTCGCTGCGATGTTCTTTCCATCCTTTCAGTAAACTATTTACTACCCAATTTTTTATTTTAGCATTTCCCATATTCATCAGGCTGCGGTTTAGCATGGCCCGTTTCCATAATTTCCAACCGGTACGTTCTGCAAAGCTGCTGCTGCCGCCATCAACGGCTTCATGCCTGTTCTCAAGTAACAACTCGTGAAGATTAATTTTTACAGCACATACTTCCGTGCAATTGCCACAAAGCGAAGATGCATAACTAAGATGTTTCCATTCACTCATCTGTTTCAAATGTGGAGTGATCACTGATCCGATCGGTCCGCTGTATGTAGTTTCATAACTATGACCGCCAATGTTTTTATAAACAGGACAAGCATTTAAACAAGCACCGCAACGAATGCAATACAAACTCTCTCTTGATTTTTCGTTCGCAAGAATATTTGTTCTGCCATTATCAAGCAGTATCACATACATTTCATCCGGACCATCAGTCTCTCCTTGCTGCTTTGGACCGGTTACAATTGTATTATAAACTGTAATTCTTTGACCAGTGCCATAAGTTGCAAGCAATGGCCAGAATAAAGCAAGATCATTAATCGAAGGAATAACTTTTTCTATACCGGCAACTACAATATGTGTTTTAGGCATTGAACAACTCAATCTTGCATTCCCTTCATTTTCTGTTATTGCAATTCCTCCAATGTCGGCAAGAATAAAATTGGCGCCGGTTATTCCTACTTCTGCTTCCGCATATTTTTTTCGTAATACTTGTCGTGCAACCTGGGTTAATTGTTCCGGCGTAAGTTTAGGATCAGTACCTAATTTTTCTGCAAACAGTTTTGCTACATCTTCCTTACTCTTATGCATGGCTGGAGTAACGATATGATAAGGCGGCTCACCATCTAACTGCTGAATGTATTCACCCAGATCCGTTTCAATACTTTCTATTCCTTGTTCTTCTAAAAATTTATTGAGATGAATTTCCTCCGTCACCATGCTCTTGCTCTTCACTAATGTTTTACAGTTTTTTTCAGCACAAATTTTTCCGATCTCTTCCAATGCTTGTTTTGCATCTTCGGCCCAAATGACTTTTGCCCCTCGTTTTATGATCTTTGCTTCAAAACTTTCCAACATCTTGTCAAGGTTCTCAATCGCTTTCCATTTTATATTCTTTGCCTTTTCTCTTGCGAGATTCACATTACTGAATTGCTCCTTTCCTTTGGGAACAACAGCATTGTAGCGGCCAATATTAAAATTGATCTTTCGCCGGTGTTCCTTATCAGCAGCTTTTGCAGTGCTTTTGGCAATAAAAGATTCGGAGTGTTCGGACATGTTTACAAATATAATTTATAGTTTATTGTTTTTCGTTTATCGTTTTTTTGCAGTTCAATTATAACGATAAACTATAAACCAAAGACGATAAACGACTTCATTTCTCTTTTTTAAAGTTTCTTTTTATCCAGTCAACTGCTTTTCTTACATAATACTCGTCATCATTTTCCAGCATTTTTACTCTTTTCATTATTTCAGGTTGGAGTGAACTGTCCTTTGTAAATACCTCAATGATCACCAATGACAATCTTCTTTCCCAAAGATTCTTTGACTTTATCAATTTTGCAGACAAAGCAAATATTTCTTTCTGGATTTTCTTTGCGACAGGTTTCAGGCTTTGCATGCCAATACAATCACATACTGCCCAATCAGAAATATCTTTTGTAAAGCCCGTAACCAGCTTCAATGAAAGCAAAGGATCTTTTTTACAAATTACATTAAGCAGTTTTGCAGCAAGTAGTTTTTCTTCGAAAGCTCCTGAATCCCATAATTCTTTCACTAGTTCAAATCCTCCTTCTTTATATTTTTTTGCCATTACATTCAATACCGGCGTCCTGATGCCATAAACCTTTTCAGCATTAGGAACAAATTTCAATGCGGCTGCTTTTGCTTCAGGGGTTGAACTCTCTTTTAACTCCGCTTGAACTTGCTTTAATAATGCTGACATTAGCGTATACTGTTTTTAATTTTATATTTTTCACAAATTGCATCTGCCCTTTTCTTTAATTGTTGCTGGTATTGCCAGGGTGCATAGTAAACCGAGCCATACATTTTTTCATATTTCTCCAATAACTCAGGATAATTATTTTTAAGAAATTTAAAAACTAACTGCTTACTATCCCGTTCATCATTTCCAAAAAGTGTTAAGCCTGCGATCAAAATATAATTTGCTCCATACACTTTCGTTGCGCCAACAATTTTTTCGATCTCTTCATCAGTATCAGTTATAAAAGGCAATAAAGGCATTGCATTAACACCACATAAAAAACCATTCTCACTGCATAGCTTTAATGTTTCCATTCTTTTTTGTGGAGAAGGAGCACCAGATTCAATTTGTCCTGCCAGTTTTTCATCAAGTGTAGAAAAAGAAAATGAAATGATAACTCCTCTGCCGGGGTTCTGTTTCAGATCTTCGGGAAGAATTGCATTAGCATCTATTTCTTTCAATAGATCAAAATCCCTTTTGATCAGATCAGATTTTGTAGAAATAAAAACCGGGAATTTATGTTTGAGAATTACTTTAAGAAATTCTCTTGTCAAACCGATCTCTTCTTCAACCTGCATATAGGCATCGGTAGCTGACCCAACCGCAATAAAACCGTATTCATTTTTCTTTGCACAATCAGCAAGCTGTTTATCAAGAATAGCTGCGGCATCGTTCTTAATTACGATCTTATCAGCAAGATTTTCTCCGTATTTGCTGCCATGTACATAACAATAGGTGCAATTGAAACCGCAACCTTCATAAGGATTGATAGAATAATCATCAAGAAACCAGCTATCTCTTTTCTTGTGTTTATTAAGAATTGATTTGACTTCTTTATAAGCTATCATTCACCGTTTCGGAATATTGTTTCTTCGCAATTTTTTCCAATGCATCAAAAAACGCCTGGCCATATTTTCTTATCAATGGCTCTTTTAAAAATTCGTAAGTGGGGACTTTTAATTTTTTTCCCAATGCACAGGCAGGGTTGCAGAGTTTTTCTCTTGGCTGATAATTTATCCTTTCATAGTCACCATACTTCCCCTTTTTTACAGTAATGGGATAGAGATGGCAACTGATCGGTTTTTTCCACGGAATAACTCCGTCATAATATGCCTGCTCAAAGGCACACTTGATCATTCCATTTTTTTCACGGATTGCATACACACATATCTCGTTGTCGCTTTCAAGAGTTGGTGTTACCCAGCCAAATTCATGATCATAAACATATTTTCCTTTTTTGTCGATCTCTTTTATGGAAGCTTCAGTAAGATAGGGTTTGATCTTTTCATACATTTCAAGAACAATATCAAGTTCAGTATCATCCAGCGGCGCCCCTGCATCGCCATCTTCACAGCAACCACCTTTGCATTTGGCAAGATCACAAACGAACTGAGTTTCTACCACATCATCACTTATCTGTTTGTTATCAATTATTATCATATTTTCTTTTGCTCCGAAGGAGTGCTCCAAAGGAGTCCTTCGGACCTTTTGCACAAATCTACTTAAGTATTTTCTTCTGCTCTTTTTGAAAATATTCCACGCAGCTTCAGCATATGATGCGAAGTGAGGAAATGAATGACCTTGTGTTCCAACCAATGATGTAACGGAACCAGTATAGCGGCAAGAGCTATCATAAATGCAAGATCGTATAGAGGCTCTCCATGTGTCAATCCATAAATATTTTTTTTAAAGACAAGAAAGATAAATTCAAAAAATATCAGGAAAGAAAAGAAACCAATTGCCCTTATAGTGTTCGCAGATACTTTAAACCAGCCCATCATTACAAGTGCCACAAATAATACGGCAATACCTATAATGATGCCCATATATTGAAGACGATTTCTTTTTGCCTTGATCTCTGCTTTTTCTAATTCTGCCTTCGCCAATCTTTGCTGTTCATCGGCTGCTTCAATTTGAGTTAGTTCATTTTCTTTTTTTAATTTATCAATACTGTCTTTATACTGATAATACAAACCATTATATTGACTTGCCATTTTGAGATCGCCTTTTTTATCATAAAGACTATTAAGATGTTTTACTGCCGATTGAATATTTTCCAGTTGGCCATTCCGTTCACTCATCTCTTTTACTTTAGAATAATATTCAATTGCCTTATCGAAATTTCCTGATTTTTGATAGTAGTCTGCAAATTGTGCATAAAAATTAATTCTGTTCATTTCACTTGTCTTCTGCTCAAAAAAAGGAAGAGCCCTGTTAAAATAAAAACCTGCTGAGTCAAATTGATTCAATTTTGTATAAATAACTGCATACACCTGGTCTATTTGTCCGCTCATTCCCATATTAGAAAGATAATTTTTTAAACTTTGGCCGGGTGAAGAATTGATATATTCCAGTGCTTTCTGGGGTTGATCACTTCTTATAAACTGGTTCAATATGCTAACGTAACCAGGAACTTTTAATGTTGAAAATTTTAGCGAATCAGCCATTGCGATTGATCTTTCAAAATAGCTGATAGCAATATCATAATTCTTTTTGGCTGCAAACAGGTTTCCGATTGAATTGAAATCAACTGCTCGTTGATAGGGTACATTCTTTTCCTTTATATGATCGAGTTCTTTATTGGCCTTCATAAAATAATCGATTGCTTTGTCATAGTCTTCTATCCGTGAATAGAAATTCGACAAGTGTAAATAACAATTTCTTCTTAGCTCAGGGATTTTAGTTTCTTCAGCAATCTGTAATCCATTAAGAAAATGCCGAAGCGCCAGGGTTTTTTCATTTCTTGCCTGGTAAACGAGACCATAAGAGTTATTGGCTTCTGCTTTAAGACTATCATTTTTAAGCGTAGCGATCAGGGAAAAAGCCTGGTTCGCATAACTGAGTGCTTTTTCTTTATCTGGAATGGTGAGATGTATTGCGCATAATTTTAATTGAGCTTTGCCGATCTCTTCTTCCATCTTATTTTGTCTTGCGATCTCTAAGGCCTTATTAAAATATTCAATCGAACGATTCGTAAAATCTTTTTGACCCGCAAAATAACCGCAGCGGGTTCCATTTGACATATATGCTTTTACCATGAGTTTCCGATCCCTTGTTTCTTCTGCAAAAGTTATTAATTGCTTACCATACGCGTCGGCCTGCGCCGGATCTATACTCATCGCAGTTCTTGCAAGAATATCTAACCAGAAAACTTTTTCTTCAGGTGTTTTTGCTTTTGCAAAAGAAGACTTCATTGAGTCAAGTGCGGCTGCCTGCTGTGTAAAAGAGTTTACAGCAAAAAGAATAAAGAGGAAAATCAAAAGCGTTGCTTTCAGGATTCTCATAACAAATCAGTTTGGTTAAAAAGAAAAAAGGAGACAGAATTCAATACAAGATAAAATAAAAATTTACTTCCACTTTAATGTATTGATAAGGTGTTGAAGGTCTTTCTTTAAAAAATCGTTTACGATAGAAAGGGAATCCTCATTTGGAGTGGCATCAAAGTATAATGCGCCCCTTAAAAAGTTCTTTACGGAGTCAGTAAGGAAAAATTGATTGGCGGTTGCTGTGTTCCCCTCAAGTGTAAAATAAATTCCTTCAATATTATTTTTAGTATGAAGTGGTTCCGGCTCTATTGAAGATGCTTTTTGTGAATGTTGTTTGTAGCTCATCTTATAGGCATCCTCGACAAGGGAATCAAATTTATGCTTACCGATCTCTTTATAGCTCACAAAAACTCTTCCGCTGAATTGCGGAAAATCAATATTGATCCACCAATCGTTTTCCGGTTTGCCGTCAAAAAAAGTGGTGTCTCTTACTACATTAGCATAAACGGGATATTCAAAAGAATAAGGATAACCGGGCTGATCAAATAACCTGTATTTCTTTTCAGGAAAATCAATTTTGAAATAACCCCTTCTTTTGTCAACCGTATAATTTGTGTTGCAGGATATAAGAAGTATAGTTGAAAGGAAAATTATAAATGCGAAGTAGCTATGAGACTTCATTCTTTGGGTTTGTGATTAATTGTAACTTTTATTTCCATGATCCTGTTCTTATAGGCTTCTAAAACAGTAAACTCAAAATCGCCGCAGGTAACAACAGTGTTCGTGGTTGGAAACTCGCCGGATAATTCAAGCACAAGGCCAGCCATTGATTCACTATCTCCTCTCACGGTATCAAACGTGTCTGGCAATATCTTCATTGCCTTGCAGGCATCATTTAACGTTGTCTTACCTTCAAAAACAAATGTGTTCTCGTCCAGCTTTCTAATGTTACCTTCTTCCTCATCAAATTCATCTTTTATTTCACCAATGATCTCTTCTAAAATATCTTCCATGGTTACGATGCCGCTTGTGCCACCAAATTCATCTACCACTACTGCAAAATGAATTCGTTTGGATTGAAAATCCTTAAGCAGGTCTTGTATGAGTTTTGTTTCAGGAACAAAAAATGGCTGACGCATCAAAACATGCCAGTCAAAATCTGCCGGTTGTTGAATATGCGCCTGCAAGTCCTTTGTATTTAAGACACCCACTACTTCATCAAGACTTGTTTTATATATGGGTAAACGGGAATAGTGAAGTTCCTCCACTCTTTTTAAGAGATCAAAAAATGAAATGTCGTAGTCAACACCACTTACATCAAGGCGGGTATGCATGATTTGTTTAACAGAAATATCTCCAAACTTGACAATACCCTTTAAGATATTCTTTTCTTCAATAGAAGTTTCTTCATCGGTTGTAATATCAATTGCCTGGTCAAGTTCCTGCAGGCTTGTCATACGGCTTTTTGTAGCGCCAAGTCTTTTGCCAATTGAATCCGCTATTTTTACCATTCTCCTGCTTATTCTTACCAATAAAAGATGAATGCCCTCGATAACATAAGAGCAATCATAAGCAACACGAAGATTATTTTGTGTGGCCCAAACTTTTGGCAATATGCGGCAAAAAAATATCAGTATAAAAGCAATGATGAAAACTTTGATCAGCAATTCAGCGATATAAGCAAACGAATCGAGATTTACTAATGCCTTATCCAACTCCAATAGTTCATTAATAAGAAAATTGGCAAGAACGATTATGCAGATATTAAAAAAAGTACCTGCGATAAGTAATGACGTATAAACTTCTTTGGGTTCCTCAAGAAGATCAACAATACGCCGGGCTGCAGAATGTTGTTTTGTTTTAAGCATATTTATATCCTTGCTATGTAAAGAAAACAAAGCCACTTCACCGGCCGCAATAAAAAAAGAAAGCACCATTAATAAAAACAACAAGGCAGCCATTACAATTGTTCCATCAGCCTTAACTGCAAGGATTGTGAAAAGAAGATTATCAGAAAAAAATGTAGTAACCGAATGATAATCCAAAGCAAGAGTTTTTGGTGATTAATCATAGCCACACAGGCAGGTATTCACCTGCCTGCGGATATTGCTGCAAAAGTAAAGTTTTCAGGTAGATTAATTAATAGGGCAAATCCTGCGAAGTATCGCTTTCCGCAGGTGGTACTTCATGACTACCCAAATTTTCACTGTGACTATCAGTATGTGTACTGCCGCCATCAGTTCGTTTATCGAGCATTATCAGGTTATCACCTACTACTTCGGTTGCAAATTTGCGATGCCCTTCTTTATCATCCCAGTTGCGTGTACGCAACCGGCCTTCGATATATACAAGGCTTCCCTTGTGAAGATATTTTTGAGCCAATTCTGCAAGTCCACGCCATAAAACAACGGTGTGCCATTCTGTTTGTGAAACCAGCTTGCCTCCGCGATCTTTAAAAGTTTCAGTAGTTGCGAGTGGAAATTTTGCTACGGCTATATTGCCTTCCAGTACCTGCACGTCGGGATCTTTACCAAGATTGCCAATAAGCATGACCCTGTTTACGCCTCTCATAGTGATAAGTTTTTTCGGTTAAAAATCTTCTATAGAGTTCAATGCTCTTTAAAATTAATTTTTTTTTACCGTAAATATGAAATTTTTTAATTGGCAATCAGGAATGACCTCTTTCAAAAAAAGCAGTAATAAGCCGGGGAAATGCGTATTGAGTCAGTTGTTTTAATGAAACAACTTTAAAGCCTGGCAGGTCTAATTCTTTTTTAGAAACTATTTTTATAAATCTACCAATAATTTTTTGATGTGACAATTGCTGTGAATAGACAGCTGAAGTTGAAACAATTTTATATGATCCTTTTTTTAGGATATTTTCTTTTTCGGCTTTGGTTAATACTTTTTTTAAAGAAGTATCATCATTGGTTTCAATTAATACAAACTCGTGCAGGTTTTTCCAAATGTTGTTTCCGGTTCGTTTGTGTATATAAATTTTCTTGTTGCTTTCAATTATCAAATAGTTAAACCATCGTGTTGTTATTTTTATTTTTTTTTCTTTTACCGGGAGCTTACCTATAAAATCATTTTTATAAGCATAACAGTGAGACTTAAATACACAAGTATTACAAAGAGGGTAAGGTTTGCAAATAACGGCGCCAAAATCCATTAAAGCCTGGTTATAAATTCCTGGTTGTTTTTTATCGAGCAAATCATTTGCTAATTGGGTAAAAAACTTTTTTCCTTCAGTGGAGTCGGTTGATTTTTTAATTCCGAAAACCCTTGACAATACCCGGAATACATTTCCATCAACAACAGCATAAGGAAGGTTATATGCGAAAGAAGCAATGGCTGATGCGGTGTAATGACCAATACCCTTTAAAGCAAGAATATCTTCAAACCTATCTGGGAATTTTCCATTTAATTTTTTTGAAATGAAGCGGGCAGTTTCAATTAAGTTTTTGCAACGTGTATAATAGCCTAAGCCCTCCCATAATTTGTAGATCTTCTCATCTTTTGCTGCTGCCAATTTATGTATGTCAGGAAATATTGAAATAAATTTTTCATAATAACCCAGGCCTTGCTCTACTCTTGTTTGCTGAAGAATTATTTCACTCAACCATATTTTATAGGGATCTTTTTCTCCTTTCCATGGCATCTTCCGGGTATTTTGCAGCAGGTTCCATTGCATCAATAAAGCCGGAAATTTTGATAAAAGTTCTTTATTAAATTTCATTGGTTAAAAAAAAAGTGCCTATCCCTTTGACAATCACCATATTTTGTCCTACATTAGAGCAAATTAACTGCTAAAATTTTAATAAATGAGAAAAGCTGACCTCGTAAACAAGATATCTGAAAAAACAGGTATTCCCAAAGTGGA
>Ga0070698_100009172_pt1 | contig 10619 bp, 7 predicted proteins | sample KBSK1502metaG_FD_65477 | JGI IMG/M metagenome (GOLD analysis project Ga0070698, IMG submission 65477) | Corn, switchgrass and miscanthus rhizosphere microbial communities from Kellogg Biological Station, Michigan, USA - KBS K1-50-2 metaG | ecosystem: Host-associated > Plants > Roots >... | reverse complement strand
TGTATTGAATCACCATCACGGCCCGACCGACCCATTGAGGTTGGCCAGTTGAAGCACGGCATCTGGGCCTGGTCAGCAACATGACGGGTGGAGGAAGGCCTGGCCGATCGGCTCATTGGAAATCGAGGCTAATCGGCGCGGGTGCGCCTACCGCGGCCCCGGTCAGGCCCGGCGAGCGCTGCACCTTCGCCATCGACACCAGCGGCATGCAGTTCTTCGACCCCCGCACCGGCGCGGCGATCTGGGACTAGCCCTCCCTTCCCGCCGCCGCGGCGGCTAATGCCTGCTGCAACGGCCTGGCATAAGCCCGCGACAGCGCCGCGGCCATCACCCACCGTCAGCGGCGGCGACCGTGCGCCAACATAATTGTTTACGCCGAGAACATATTACGTAACGAACCCGCAACATGAGCCGGGTTGCCTGCAAAGGACCGATTACCGACAGGAGGCTCCTGCCGATGACCGCGATAACCGAGATGAGCACCGAGCTCACCGACACCGACCTGGATCTGCTCGACGCGTACTGGCGCGCGGCCAACTACCTGTCCGTGGGACAGATCTACCTGCTGGACAACCCGCTGCTGCGCGAGCCGCTGCGGCCGGAGCACATCAAGCCGCGGCTGCTCGGGCACTGGGGGACCACGCCCGGGCTGAACCTGATCTACACCCACATGAACAGGCTGATCCGGGCGCACGACCAGGAGGCCATCTTCATCACCGGGCCCGGGCACGGCGGTCCCGCGCTGGTCGCCCAGGCCTACCTGGAAGGCACCTACGGCGAGACCTACCATCACATCGACCCGGACGAAACCGGGATGCGTGCCCTGTTCCGCCAGTTCTCGTTCCCCGGCGGCATCCCGAGTCATGTCGCGGCCGAGGTTCCCGGCAGCATCCACGAGGGAGGCGAGCTGGGGTACGCGCTGGCGCACGCCTACGGCGCCGCGTTCGACAACCCGGGCCTGCTGGTGTGCTGCGTGATCGGCGACGGCGAGGCGGAGACCGGGCCGCTGGCGGCAAGCTGGCACGCCAACAAGTTCATCGATCCGGCCCGCGACGGCGCGGTGCTGCCGGTGCTGCACCTGAACGGCTACAAGATCGCCAACCCGGCCGTGCTCGCCCGGATCCCCGAACACACGCTGGTGAGCCTGCTTGAGGGGTACGGGCACACGCCGTACATCGTCTCCGGGGACGACCCGGAGCAGGTCCACCGGGCGCTCGCAGGGGCACTGGAGGCGGCCTGGCAGCAGATCACCCTGATCCAGCAGGAGGCCCGGCTCGGCAGCCTGACCGGGCAGCCGTCCTGGCCGGTCATCGTGCTGCGCACCCCGAAGGGCTGGACCGGCCCGCGTGAGGTCGACGGAGTCCCGGTCGAGGGGACCTGGCGCTCCCACCAGGTCCCGCTCGCCGACGTCCGCGCCAACCCCGGCCACCTGGCCCAGCTCGAGCGGTGGCTGCGCAGTTACCGGCCGGACGAGCTGTTCGACCACACCGGGAGGCTGGCCGGGCCGCTGGCGGCGCTGCCGCCGCAGGGCGAGCGCCGGATGAGCGCGAGCCCGCACGCCAACGGCGGCCTGCTTGTGCAGGATCTCCGGCTGCCCGACTTCCGCCGGTACGCCGTCGAGGTCAGCGCCCCCGGGGCCGTGGCCAGCGAGCCCACCCGGGTGCTCGGAGAATGGCTGCGGGACGTGATCGCGGCCAACTCCTCGACGTTCCGCCTGTTCGGCCCCGACGAGACCGAGTCCAACCGGCTGTCTGCGGTGTTCGAGGCGACTGACCGGGCGTGGAGCGCCGGGCAGGAGCCGGGAGATGACAATCTCGCGCCGGCGGGGCGGGTGATGGAGGTCTTGTCGGAGCACTTGTGCCAGGGGTGGCTGGAGGGCTACCTGCTGACCGGCCGGCACGGGATGTTCAGCTGCTACGAGGCGTTCATCCACATCATCGACTCGATGTTCAACCAGCACGCCAAGTGGCTGAAGGTGACCCGCGGCATCGGCTGGCGCAGGCCGATCCCGTCGCTGAACTACCTGCTGACCTCGCACGTGTGGCGGCAGGACCACAACGGATTCTCGCACCAGGATCCCGGGTTCCTCGACCACGTGATCAACAAGAAGGCGGAGATCATCCGGGTCTACCTGCCGCCGGACACCAACACCCTGCTGGCGGTGGCCGACACCTGCCTGCGGTCCCGCGACCTGATCAACGTGATCGTGGCGGGGAAGAACCCCAGTCCCAGCTGGCTGGCGATGGACGAGGCCATCGCCCACTGCGCGCGGGGCATCGGGATCTGGGACTGGGCGAGCAGCCACACCGGCTCCGAGCCCGATGTCGTGCTGGCGTGCGCCGGAGATATCCCTACCCAGGAGACGCTGGCCGCCGCCGGCCTGCTCCGGCACTACCTGCCCGGCCTGAAGGTCCGGGTGGTCAACGTCGTGGACCTAATGCGCCTCCAGCCCGACAGCGAGCATCCGCACGGACTGCCGGACGCCGAGTTCGACGCGCTGTTCACCCGTGACCGGCCGGTCATCTTCGCCTTCCACGGCTACCCGTGGCTCATCCACCGGCTCACCTACCGGCGCGCCGGCCACGCCAACCTGCACGTGCGCGGATACAAGGAAGAGGGCACGACCACCACGCCCTTCGACATGGTCATGCTCAACGACACCGACCGGTACCACCTGGTCATCGACGTCATCGACCGGGTGCCCGGACTGGCGGTTGCGGCCGCCGGGCTGCGCCAGCAGATGGCCGATGCCCGCCTCGCGGCCCGCCTCTACACCCGCGAGCACGGCGAGGACCCGGCGGAAATCACCGGCTGGACCTGGCCGGCTAGCCGATGACCCGCCCAGCCATACTCGCCGCCGAAACGACAGGACCCGGGGACGGAATGGAAGATCTCGGGCACCGATGGCGCGCGCGCCTGGCCGACTGGAGCCCTCGGGTCGTCCTCACCGACGGGGACGACCCGAGGACCGCCGAGGCGGCGCGGCGGCTGGCCGGAACCACGCCCGTCAGACCCGTACTGCTGTCCGACAGCTACCCCGGCTGTGACGACGGGGTGGATGTGCTGCCCCCCGCCGCCGCCCGCAGCGACCCGAGGATCGCCGGCCGCATCGACGAGGCGCTGGCACGCCGCGGGATCCCCCAGAACGAACGCTCCGCATTCGCCGGTGACCCGCTGTACATCGGCGCTGCCGCGGTCCGGGCGGGCCTGGCCGACGCCTGCGTCGGCGGGTCCGCCCGCCCGACCGCCGACGTCATCCGTGCCGGGATCCGGATCATCGGCCTCGCCGCCGGGGTGAGCACCGTAACCAGCTGCTTCCTCCTCGTAATGCCGGACGCCCGCGTGTTCGCCTACGCCGACTGCGCGGTCGTCCCGCAGCCCGACGCGACGCAGCTGGCGGACATCGCCCTGTCCACCAACCGCACCTTCGCCGAGCTGACCGGCCAGAACCCCGTCGTCGCCATGCTGTCGTTCTCTACCAAGGGAAGCGCTGACCATCCCGTCGTCCAGCGGGTCCGCACTGCGACTGACCTGGTGCGGACCCGCTCGCCCGAGCTGACCGTGGACGGGGAGCTCCAGTTCGATGCCGCGCTCGCCGAGGCGGTCGCAACCCGCAAGGCGCCGGACTCGCCGGCGGCAGGTCGGGCGAACGTGTTCGTCTTCCCCAACCTCGACGCCGCCAACATCGCGTACAAGATCACCGAGCGGCTGGCGCACGCCACCGCGATAGGCCCGATCCTGCAGGGGCTCGCCGTCCCCATGAACGACCTGTCCCGCGGCTGCAGCGTAGACGACATCGTCCACGTCGCCATGGCCAGCGCCGTCCAAGCGCCACCACGGCGTACCCCCGACATGGAAATTGCATTCAATGGCCTCAGTGGGCCTGGAGCAAATTAACAAGTCCCATCCAGACGGTTCACAGCGGACCTGGCCAAGGTGCGCGTGACTCAGGACCAGAACGGGAACCTGCCATGGCAACCGTAAACACGATTCTCGGCTCTTTGTACGTTGACGACAGGGGCGAACCAGACGAGCCCACCGCGTTGCTCTGGCCCAGCCTGTTTACCGATCACAGCATGTGGCGTCATCAGATTGCCCCCTTGCGTGAAGCGGGCTGGCGGACGCTCGCGCTCGACCCGCCCGGCCACGGGCGGAGCCCTGGTCCGGGGCGTGGCTTCACCATGGACGAGTGCGCACAGGCGGCTGTTCAGGTCCTGGACGCAACCGGCGTTCGCGCGCCGGCCGTCGTCCTCGGCACCTCCTGGGGCGGGTTCGTCGCGCCACGGATCGCGGTGCTCGCGCCGGAACGCCTAAGCGGAATGGCGCTGTTCAACACCTCGGCCGAACGGGGTACGCCGTTCGAGCGGACCAAGGCGACGCTGCTGACGAAGCTCCTGGCAGTCGGCGCGCTCGATAAGGTGACGGCCCGCATGATCGTGTCCGGGCTGCTCGCACCCGAAACCCAGCGCCGGGAACCAGCGCTCGGGGCCGATCTTGCGGAACAGTTCCTCACCTGGGATCGCCGCCGCTTCATCGCCACCGTGCGCTCGGTGCTGGTCGACCGGAACCCGGTTCTCGACGCACTGCCTGAACTGAAGGTGCCCGCTCTCATCGTGTCGGGCAAGGAGGACCACACCCTGCCGTCGTTCCACAGCCAGCGAATGGCGCAGAAGCTACCGAACGCCCGTCACATCGAAGTCTCCCGCGCAGCGCATCTCGTCCCGCTGGAAGCACCGCACGAGGCCAACCCGCTCATCCTCGACTTCCTCAAAGATCTCCCCCGGGAATAGCGATCCCCAGTACTGCCCAGCGTACGGCATGCCGGCGCTGTCAGGCCCGGCGACCAGAGCGGACGCCTCGATCCCAGGAAACCGCTCGGCGACCTGGACAGCCTCTGGCGCGCCGACGCGGGCGCCGTCTAACGGCCCCCCTGTTTCACAGGTGGTCACCTGTGAAACAGCCCGCAGGCCGATTCCCGGCAGCCCCCGGCGGGCGCTGTCCCTGATTCCGCAGTGATCGCCGCGGGCCGGGGCGTGCTGCGCGCGAGCGACCGGGCCGTTAGGGCATCCTGGTTCCCGTGGACAGCGGAGCTTCAGCCGTGCGGGCCTTCCTCTCGCACGCCAGTGAGGACAAGGAAGACTTCGTCGAGCCGCTCGCGTGAGCTCGCGGAGATGGGCGTCGCCCCGTGGCTGGACATATGGGAGATCAGGCCGGGCGACAGCCTCGTCAGGAAGCTGTTCGAGGAAGGCCTCGACACTGTCGACGCCGTCATCGTGGTGGTCTCGGCGTCGTCGGCGGCCAAGCCCTGGGTCCGCGAGGAACTGGACGCGGCCGTGGTCCGGCGCATCACCAGCAGCGTGCGCCTGATCCCCGTCCGGCTCGACGGCGCCGCCGTCCCGGCCCCGATCCAGCACCTGGTGTGGATCACCGCCGACCGGACCCCCGAGGGAATCCGGAAGGCGGCCAGGGAGATCACCGACGCCGTGTACGCGCGGGACATGCGACCCGCCGTCGCGCCGCCGCCCGCCTACACCGCCGCAGCGGCGATTCCCGGGCTCACCCAATCGGATTCAGCCCTGCTGGCCATCCTCATCGAGGAGGCCCTGGCTGCCGAGTTCCTCATGGTCACCTGGCCCGTAGCCAGGGCCAAGGCCGAAGAGCGGGGCATGACCCCCTCCGCGATCGATGAGGCGTTGGCGGCGCTGGAGAACAGGCGGTACCTCACGGTCAGGTCCATGGCGGGCGGCCCGCACACCGTCGAGTTGTCGGCCGCCGCGTTCCAGAAGGGCATCGACGCCGTCATCCCCGGTGCCGAGGCGGCACGTCGGCAGGTCATCGTGGCACTGGTCAACGACCCGCCCGCCGGCGACCGCCAGGTGCACGAGCTGGCGGTGCTGACCGGCATGCCGTACCTGTTCGTCCTGCAGTTCCTCAAGGAACTGGAAAGGCGGGGCGAGGTGAAGGTCAGCGAATTCCTCGGCGGATCCTCCGAGATCACCGTAAGCCCGACCCTCAGGCGCCTCCTCTAGCCGGCCCCCTGGTGCGTTGCCGGAGCTCGGCTAGTCTTCATCCCGTCCCGCTACCGCCGTCTTGAGGTAGCGGTGCAGTGAGGCCTTCGGGATGCCGGTCTTGGCGCTGATCTCGCCGTAGCTCTTGCCCTGGCCGTGGAGCAGCCGGGCGTACTCGATCTTGTCGGCGGGGTGCGCGAGCGGGCGGCCGACCTGGCGGCCGTTGGCTTCGGCGACGCTGCGGGCGTGCGCGGCCCGCTCGGCGGTGAAGGTGCGCTCCATCTCTGCGAACAGCGCCAGGAGCAGGAACGCGATGCGGCCCATGCCCTCGTCTGTCGTGTTGATCGGCAGCGGGTCGGCCAGGGAGCGGACGGCTATGCCGCGCTCGGCGAGGTCGTGGATGAGGTTGAGGACGTCGCGGATGTTGCGGCCGAGCCGGTCCAGGGTATGCACGACGATCACGTCGCCGGGCCGGGCGTAGGCGAGCATCGCCTTAAGGCCTTCGCGCTCGGTGGTCGCGCCGGTCTTCTTGTCGACGAACACCCGTTCGTCCGGGATGCCCAGGGCGTTGAGCGCGTCGAGCTGGCGCTCCAGGGACTGCTTGGTGGTCGAGACGCGGGCGTAGCCGAGCTCGAACCCGGACGGCGCCGGCGCGGTGCTGTGACCCATGCCGCAGATCGTACCGGAAATCGTCTCCGTGCGGTCATTGCGGAACGCTATTTGTGGAACGAGTTCCGGAACGGCTGGGCGGCCTGTCTCGCCGCTGCGGCCCGTTCCCCGGCGGCCCGTTCCACTTCCAAGGTTGCGGAACGGCGGCCATTCGCCGCATTCGTGTTGTGGTGACCTGCATCATCCTGCCAACCGCGGGGGCTGGCGCCCAGGGCGTCCCCGGCCTGGTCAGTCCATCGTCGAGTGGTACCGGCCGAACCACGATCGCCGGGGCGCGGGCTCCCCGCGCTCGCCGGCGCGGTCTGCGCCATGGCTTTCGACGGCCCGTGGGAGCAGGCACCCCGCAATGCGCAGCTGGTCGTATCATGCTCCGCCAAACCGCCTCTGAAATGGCAGATCGGCCTGACGATGGTCCACGCCCTAGAACGGAAGCGGACACGATCATGACTACTGGGACGCAGAACCCCCCGCCGGACGTGCTTGACGCAGACGACCACATACCGGAAGCGGCTGGCACGGGGACCGGGACGCCGGAGTCTCCGCTGCCGACCGGGACCGGTAGGGCCGGGCCGGTCGTCCAGCTGCCGGGCAGCCAGAAGGTCACCGGTCTCTGGTGGGTCGCAGCGATCGTGGCTGTTGCGTCAGCCGGATGGCTGACTGCCGTGGTTGCCCGGGGGCTTGCCAGATGAACGAGCCGTTCAGCTGGCGGCGTCCTGCCGGCGACCCGGTGCTTGTCGTCGACATCGGGGGAAACAAGCGGACCCTGTCAGCGGGCTCGTCCTACCGGGTGGGCCGCGACCCGCGGTCGGATATCGTCATCACCGACTCCCGGGTGTCATGGGACCACGCGGTTCTTCAGCTGGAGCGCGGTGCCTGGTTCATCGAAGACTGCGGCAGCACCAACGGGACGTTCGCGGAATCGCAGAAGATCGAACGGCGTGAAATCACCGGAGACTGCACTTTCCGGTTGGGCAACTCGGTCGACGGCCCGGCCATGTTCTGCTCGCTGTCCCGCCCCGGCGCCCCCAGCCCGCCGCCGCCCAGCCGCGTCCCCGGCCCGTCCGGCAACGGGAAACCCAGCCCCTCTCCCGTCGAGACGCCCGGTCCGCCTCGCAGGCGTTCGCCCGGTGGCGACAGCTTCCACTGGTCGCGTGTGGACGTGCGGCCCACGTCCGTCGTCCCGGCGCCGGTGCGGACCCTGCGCATCGGCCGCGCGCCTGACAACGACATCGTGGTGGCCGACCTCAGCGTCTCGCGCCACCACGCGGAACTGCGGAACATCGGCGGCCGCTACGAGATCGTCGACCTGGGCAGCCACAACGGGACATTCCTCAACGGAAGCCAGATCGTATCCAGGGCGCCAGTAACCGAGCAGGACATCGTCGGCATTGGCCAGGCCACGTTCCGCCTGGTCGGTGACGAACTGCGGGAGTTCCTTGACCAGGGCGACGTTTGCCTGATCGCGCAGGACCTGACGGTGCGGTTGGGGAGAAAGGTTCTGCTCGACCGTGTGAGCTTCCCGATCGGTGAGCGCAGCCTGGTGGCGGTCATCGGCCCTAGCGGGGCGGGAAAGACGACACTGCTCCGCGCCCTGACGGGGCTACGGCCCGCGACCGAAGGCACCGTCCTTTACGACAACCGCGACCTCTACTCGCATTACGCCGAGCTGAGGCACCGGATCGGCCTGGTGCCCCAGGAAGATGTCATCTACCAGCAACTGACCCCCCGGCGCTTCCTTGGCTATGCGGCTGAGCTGAGATTTCCCGGAGATACCTCCTCCGAGGAGCGCAACAGCCGGGTGCAAGAGGTGATCGATGAGCTGAAGCTCATGCACACGACGAAGGAACAGCCTGAGCCGGCCGCCGACGTGCAGGCCGCGGCGTTGTCCGGTGGCCAGAAGAAGAGGGTGAGCATCGCGCTGGAGCTGCTGACCAAGCCCTCCGTGCTGTTCCTGGACGAGCCCACCTCCAGCCTGGACGTGGAACTCAAGGAAGATGTCGTCGACAGCCTGAGGGAACTGGCGAAGGAAGGCCGCACGGTCATCATGGTCACCCATGACCTCGAATACCTGGATAAGTGCGACCGCGTTCTGGTGCTCATGCCGGGGGGCAAGATGGCGTTCTACGGACCGTCGGACGAGGGGCTCCGCTACTTCGAGAAAACACGCTGGGTTGAGGTGTACCGGGCCTTCCGTAACGAACCTGAGCGCGACTGGGCGGGAGATTTCCGGCGGTCGTCCTGCTACCAGCAGTATGTGGCCAAGGGACTGACCGGCCGGGCCCCGGAGTCCGCCCGCAGCGCCGTCAAGCCGCCCTCGGCACCGCGGACCCGCCTGGCCCAGCTGGCCATCCTGTGCCGGCGTTACGCCGCCCTCATCTCCGCGGACCGCAGCTTCCTGGCCTGGACTCTCGCATTGCCGATTGTGCTCGGACTCGCGCTCAGGTTGCTTGCGGGCAGTTCAGGCCTGACTCAGCACAACAGTTCCACCCCGGAGACTGCGCTGCTGTTCCTGGTCATCATTGCCGCCTTCACCGGCGGGTTCAGCTCCGTGCGGGAGCTGATCAAGGAACGCGACATCTACCGTCGGGAGCGGACGGCTGGCTTGTCAGCTGGCGCCTACCTGTTCTCCAAGGTCGTGGTGCTCGGGCTCATCGCCGCCGTTCAGGCCGCGTTGCTGGTCCTGGTCGGCCTGGCTGGCGAACCCTTGGCCCGGGGTGCCTTCCTGGCGATCGCGCTGGTCGAGCTGATGCTCGGCGTGGCCGTCCTTGCCGTCACCTCGATGGCCCTGGGCCTGGTCGTGTCGGCGTGTGTCCGCTCATCGGAGACGACCTTGACGGTGCTGGTCCTGCTCTCGATAGGGCAGGTCATGCTGTCCGGTGCGGTGCTGCCGCTCGGGTCAGGGCCGAAGCAATGGGTGTCATACGCGGCCCCCGCGCAGTGGGGCTTCGCCGCGACCGCGTCCACTGTCAACCTCAAGACCCTCCTGCCGCCGCACAGCCCTACCGAAACGCTCTGGGCCCACACGCCACCTGCCTGGCTGCTCGCTGTGGCCATACAGGTCGTGCTGGCGGGGGTGTTCGCGTTCATCGCCTGGTGGAGACTGATCCAGATCAGCCCCGGCCGCGGCCGGCGGCCGGCCAGGCTCCCTGCCCCCGTCCCCACCGGCCGCCCCGCTTACCTCGCCGGGCACCGGTGACCCGCCTGGCGGCACCGGTTCGGGCCGCACAGACCACGGCTCAAGCCGGGCTGGTGTCGTCGAGTTCTATGTAGTCAAAGGTGACGAGAGGGTGGCCGGGCTCGATCTCGGCGAGGAAGCTGGGCACGGCACGCTCGAGCCGGGACGGGACCACCAGTTCGCCCGGCCCTGCGCCCGGCAGGCGAGATGCTTCGTCAGATCCCCCAGTCGGATCCTAAGAAGAGCTGGGATCTCGTGGCGCTTGCCGTAAGAGACGGAACCTCGAAGTGGCCATCGACATCTTGGAACGCACTGTCTTACGAGCGGTGACGATCCGCGTCTTTCCCTCATCGTGCAGCTTGAGACCCGCTCGCGCACGGGCACCTCTTTCGCGCTCCCGAGGCGCTGCCCGAGAACTGCCCCTGCCCGAGGACCCGGACCGGGCCCGGAAAGGGGGTGGTCTCAGCACGATCCTCCGGGGAGTTACAGTATCAGAGGTAATGGCCCATTACCTCTGATAACCCGTCGGCTGTCCTGCGAAAACGCAGCCTGTTGTCCTATCCCACTTGACCTGGCGCACGTCCCAGTTGATCTGACGCATTCGAAGGATTGCCCACTTTACTTGGCGCAGGATCGCTATATTGCTCGGCGGGCGGCGGTCGATCTTCGTGCGAGGTGCGATGGGTGGGTCGGTTGCGCCGGTACGGTCATCTGCACCGGGATTCGGGCTCCGGTTCCTTGACGAGGCCGACGGCGGGCTGGTTGAG
>Ga0070698_100009171_pt1 | contig 10619 bp, 10 predicted proteins | sample KBSK1502metaG_FD_65477 | JGI IMG/M metagenome (GOLD analysis project Ga0070698, IMG submission 65477) | Corn, switchgrass and miscanthus rhizosphere microbial communities from Kellogg Biological Station, Michigan, USA - KBS K1-50-2 metaG | ecosystem: Host-associated > Plants > Roots >... | reverse complement strand
AGCGCTGTTACCGCGGCGCAACCCCAGGCGAGGGACGCTGGCGGGGTCCGCGATTTGCCACGAGGAGGCGAGCACCCGATGGCGCCGGAATCTCCGGGTTCGATGGGACTGGAAGACGCCAGGTGGCCAGACGACGAGGACTGGCCAGAGGACGACTCGGACGACGACGACTGGCCCGGCGACGAGGCCGTCGTCGCGCCCGCCCCGCTGTGGCCGCCAGGGCCGCCCGGTGCGGCCCGCCCCGGGGCCGGCGGACCGCCGCGCCAGGGCGGGATCCGCCCGCTGGCCGTGGCGGCGGTCGCCGTCGTGGCGCTCGCCGCCGGCGGCGGCGTCGCTGCGCTGGTCGCTCGGGGAGCCTCCTCCTCCTCGCCGGCGACAGCCGAGCCGCCCGGCAGCGCGCAGCAGGGCAGCGTCCCGGGCAACGGCGGGTTTCCCGGCGGCGGCCCGGTCGGGGAGCTGCTGCTGCGCGGCAGCGTGGTGGCGGTCAGCAGCACCTCGATCACGATCGCGGGCGGCAGCCATACGGTGACGGCCGCGGTCACGAGCGCGACCAGCGTGACCGGCAGGGTGACCAGCATCGGCTCGGTCAAGGTCGGCGACGTCGTATCGGCCCAGATAAGGGAGAGCGGCGGCAAGGCGACCGCGACCGCGATCCAGGACCCGGCCCGCCAGCTCTCGTCAGGCGGCCTGCCGCCCATGGGCGGTGGTCAGCCCTGAGCGAGGCGGGGCGCCAGCGGCGGGGGTGGGCGCGGCGGGCAGGCCGGGGGCAACCGCGGGCGAGGCATGATGGAAAGGGCGCCATCCGGCGGCGCGGGGGCCGGGAAGGGGCGGGGAGAGGAACCGCGATGCGGGTGCTGGTGATCGAGGATGACGCCGAGCTGGCCGAGGCCATCGGCGTGGGGCTGCGCAGGGAGCAGCTCGCCGTCGACGTGGCCCTCGACGGCGAGTCCGGGCTCGAGCGCGCGCTGGTCACCGACTACGACGTCATCGTTCTGGACCGCGACCTGCCGCGCCTGCACGGCGACGACGTGTGCGCGGGACTGGTCGAGGCGAGATGCCGCAGCCGGGTGCTCATGCTCACCGCCGCGGCCACGATCGAGGACCGCGTCGACGGCCTGGACCTCGGCGCCGACGACTACCTGCCGAAGCCGTTCGCCTTCGCCGAGCTTGTGGCCCGGATCCGGGCGCTGCTGCGCCGCGCCCAGCCCGGGCTCCCTCCGGTGCTGGTCCGCGGCGACGTGGCGCTCGACCCGTCGCGGCGGTGCGCCAGCCGGGCCGGCCACGAGCTCGATCTCGGCCCCAAGGAATTCGGCGTCCTGGAACTGCTGCTGTCGGCGCAGGGCCGGGTCGTGTCCGCCGAGGAGATCCTGGAGCGGGTCTGGGACGAGATGGCCGACCCGTTCACCTCCGCCGTCAAGGTAACCATGAGCAGGCTCCGCCGTAAGCTCGGTGACCCGCCGGTCATCGAGACCGTGGCGCAGGCCGGCTACCGGATCTGAGGACGCCCATGATCGCGCCTTCCCAGCCACCCCCAGCGGGGCCATCCCAGCCACTCCCGCCGGGCATGTCCCGCGGGAGATGGCGGCTGCCGCGGCGCACCGTGCGGCTGAAGCTCACCCTGCTGTACGGCGGGCTGTTCCTGGCCTCTGGCGCCGCCCTGCTCGCCGTCACCTACGTGCTGGTCTCCCGCCGGCTCCCCGTGGCGATCGCGACGCAGGGACAGACCGCAGGAGGAGGTTCCGTTAAGGAGTTCTGTGCCCTTAACGGCACCGGCGGCAGCGGCACGGCGACCCTCCCGGCCAGCGGGTGTACCACCTTGCTGGCGACCGCGAACCAGGAGCGGAACGCGGCGCTGAACCAGCTCCTCGAGGAGTCCGGGATCGCGCTGGCGATCATGACGGTGGTCTCCATCGGGCTCGGGTGGCTCGTGGCGGGCCGGGTGCTGCGCCCGCTGCGGACAATCACGACGGCCGCAAGGCGCATCTCCGCACGCAACCTGCACCAGCGCCTCGCCCTCGACGGCCCCGACGACGAGCTCTCCGAGCTCGGCAAGACGTTCAACGGGCTGCTCGCCCGCCTGGAACGATCGTTCGCCGCGCAGCGGCAGTTCGTCGCGAACGCCTCGCATGAGCTGCGCACCCCGCTCGCCCGGCAGCGGACCCTGATCGAGGTCGCGCTGCGTGACCCGAGTCCCACGGTCGGCTCGCTGCAGGCGGTCTGCGAGCGGGTGCTGGCCACGGGCGAGGAGCAGGAACGGCTGATCGAGACGCTGCTGACGCTGGCGCGCACCCAGCGGGGCCTCGACCGCTGCGAGCCGCTCGACCTGGCCGCCCTGGCCGAGGACGCCGCGGCGGCCAGCGCGGCGGGAGCGCAGACCCGCGGGCTGCGCGTGCACAGCGCGCTCGCCGAGGCTCCCGCCCTGGGCGACCTGAGGCTCGCCGAGCGCCTGGTGGCCAACCTCGTCGACAACGCCGTGCGGCACAACGTGCCCGGCGGCTGGATCGAGGTCGTGACCGGGCTGCGGGAGGGGCGCGCCCTCCTGTCGGTGGCCAACACCGGTCCGGTGATCCCGCCGGAGAAGGTGGACCTGCTGTTCCAGCCGTTCGGCCGGCTGGAGGACCGGGTCGGCCGCGACGGGCTAGGCCTCGGGCTGTCGATCGTGACCGCGATCGCCGCCGCGCACGAGGCGGACCTGCGCGCCCGCCCGCTTCCCGGCGGCGGCCTGGAGGTGGAGGTCCACTTTCCCCGGCTGCCGGCCGGGGAGCCATGCGAACCCGCGACGACCGGGGCCCGCGAGGTGCGCGGCAGCGCCGGGACGCGCGACAGCGCGGGCGCGGCTGGCGCGCTGAAAGCGGCGCCCAGGCAGGCCTGAGCGGCCAGGTTACCCCCAGCCCACCGGGATAAGACGGCGCCCGGCGAAGCCGTGCTCCGGCTTGTGGTACCAGGCGAGCCGGTCCTCGCCCTCGAGCCAGCACAGCAGCACCGGCTCGCCGTCCATCTCGGCCGGGAAGTCGATCAGCAGCGGCGCGATGCTCTTGAGCTCGATGCCCTGGGCGGGAAACCAGCCGAGCAGCTCGCTGAGCTGCGCCTGGAACCCCTTCGCCTCGGCCAGGCCGCCCAGCCGCGGCCGCGGCTCGCCCTGCTCAAGCGCGGCCTGAAGCTCCACGAGATCGGCGCGGACCGAGATCGCCTCGTCTGCGCGTCTGCGCACCTCCGGCAGCAGGTTGCGCGCCTCGGCCAGGGTGAACACGCGCTCCACACAGCCAAGCCTGCCGAACCCGGGGCGCGGCGTCCACTCCGCGCGGTCGGTCAGCTAGCGCTGAACTCGGGGACGAGAAGCTCCGCGATCTGGGCGGCGTTCAGGGCCGCGCCCTTGCGCAGGTTGTCCCCGCACACGAAGAAGTCGATGGCCTCGGGCTCGTCCAGGCTCTGGCGCACCCGGCCGACCCACGTCGGGTCGGTCCCGACGATGTCCGCGGGGGTTGGGAACTCGCCGCGTTCCGGGTCGTCGCACAGCACCACGCCGGGGGCCTCGCTCAGCACCCACTGCGCCTTCTGGCGCGGAACCTCGCGGCTGAACACCGCGTGCACGGCGGCCGAGTGCCCGGTGACGACCGGGACGCGCACGCACGTGGCCGCCACCCTGAGCCGTGGCATGTCCAGGATCTTGCGCGTCTCGTTACGGATCTTGAGCTCCTCCGAGGACCAGCCCGCGTCCCGGAGCGAGCCGGCCCAGGGAACCACGTTCAGCGCGAGCGGCGCCGGGAACGGCCCGAAATCGCCTACGACCCCGCGCAGGTCGCCGGCGCGCTGGCCCACGGCCCGGCTGCCCGCCACCTTGTCGAGCTGCGCGTAGAGGGTGTCGGCGCCGGCCTGCCCGGCCCCGGACGCCGCCTGGTAGGACGCCACGACCATCTCGCGGAGCCCGAACGCCCGGTGCAGGGCCGCGACGGCGACGATCAGCGAGAGCGTGGTGCAGTTCGGAACCGCGATGATCCCCTTGGGCCGGTTCGCGGCCTGCCCGGGGTTGACCTCGGGTACCACCAGCGGGACCTCGTCGTCCATCCGGAACGCGCCGGACTTGTCGATGACCACGACGCCCCGGGCCGCCGCCACCGGGGCCCAGCGCGCCGACACGCCGTCCGGGACGTCGAACATGGCCAGGTCGACGCCGTCGAAGAACTCAGGCGTGAGCTCGGCGACCTCGACCTCCTGGCCGCGGACCCGCAGCCGCCTGCCCGCCGAGCGGGCCGAGGCGGCGAGCCGGATCTCTCCCCACACGTCGTCCCTGGTGGACACCACGTCCAGCATCACGGTCCCGACGGCGCCGGTCGCGCCGACGATCGCCAGCGTCGGCTTGCGGCGCGGTGCTTGCTGACCACGGGGCGCGATCATCGGCCCGTCCCCCCGTAGACGACCGCCTCGTCCTGGTCGGATCCCAGGTCGAACGCACGGTGCGCGGCGTTAACGGCTACGGGCACGTCGTTCTCGTCCACGACGACCGAGATCCTGATCTCGGACGTGGAGATCATCTCGATGTTGACCCCGGCCTCCGCCAGCGCGCCGAAGAACGTCGCGCTCACCCCGGGGTGGGAACGCATCCCGGCCCCGATCAGCGACACCTTGCCGATCCGGTCGTCGTAGAGCAGCGACTCGAAGCCGACCTCGTTCTGGAGCTGGCCCAGCGACGCGACGGCCGCCTGGCCGTCCTCGCGGGGCAGCGTGAACGAGATGTCGGTGCGGCCGGTCGCGGCGGCGGAGACGTTCTGCACGATCATGTCGATGTTGATCCCGGCGGCGGCGATCACCCGGAAGATCATCGCCGCCTCGCCGACCTTGTCGGGCACGCCGACGACCGTGATCTTCGCCTCGCTCCTGTCGTGCGCCACGCCGGAGATGATCGCCTGCTCCATCGCCTCGCCTTCCTGCCGCTCCAGCCCGGTGACCCAGGTGCCTTCCCGGTTGCTGAACGACGACCGCACGTGGATGGGGATGCCGTACCGCCGCGCGTACTCCACGCAACGCAGCATCAGCACCTTGGCCCCGCACGCCGCCATCTCCAGCATCTCCTCGTAGCTGATCCGCGGGATCCGCCGCGCGCCGGCCACGATCCTGGGGTCGGCGGTGAAGATGCCGTCCACGTCGGTGTAGATCTCGCACGCGTCGGCGCCCAGCGCCGCCGCCAGCGCGACGGCCGTGGTGTCCGAGCCGCCGCGGCCCAGGGTGGTGATGTCCTTGCCGTTCTGCGACACGCCCTGGAACCCGGCCACGATAGGGATCGCGCCCTCGTCCAGCGCGCCCCGGATCCGGCCTGGCGTCACGTCGATGATGCGGGCCTTGCCGTGCGAGTCGTCGGTGATCACGCCGGCCTGGGAGCCGGTGAACGAGCGCCCCACCAGGCCGAGGTTGGCGATGGCCATGGCCAGCAGCGCCATCGAGATCCGCTCGCCCGCGGTCAGCAGCATGTCGAGCTCGCGGCCCTGCGGCAGCGGCGTGACCTGGGTGGCCAGGTCGACCAGCTCGTCGGTCGTGTCGCCCATCGCCGAGACCACCACGACCACCGAGTCGCCCGACTTGCGCGTGGTGACGATGCGCTGGGCCACCCGCTTGATGCCGTCGGCATCGGCGACCGAGGATCCCCCGTACTTCTGCACGACTAGTGCCACGGTCGCGCTGCTCCTCCCGTTGGGCTGGGCCCCGCCTGGCAAGACCCGAGTGTAGCCAGCCCCCCGCCCTCCCCGGCCAGCGATTATCCCCCCGCGGGGTCCTCCGCGACGTCCAGCCGGGCGTGCGCGACCACGGCGTGCAGCGCCCGTAGCGCCGCGCCGCCGTGCGTGCCCCAGTGGTTCACGTAGGAGTACTGCCACCACCAGAGCGCCTCGGCGGCCCGGCCCGCCTCGTAGTGCTTGAGCCCGTGGATCAGGTCGGCGGCCACGGTGGCGAGGTCGTCGGAGAGCCGGAACTGCGTCGGCTGCGTGTCTCCGTAAGGGTCGAACAGCTCGGCGTACTCGTCGAAGCTCCGCAGCCGCCTGGCGAGCCCGGTCCGGAGCCCGTCAAGATCCGGGTCGGCGCCCACGTCGGGCTCCCAGTTGCCGGGCAGGATGATGTCCTTGCTGGCCCCGAGCTGCGCCCCGGCCAGCAGGATCTGAGCGACCTCCAGCAGCAGCAGCGAGACGGTCTCGTCCTCGCACTCGCCGCTGGCCACGGCGCTGACCCCGTCCAGGAAATCCTGGCCGTGCCGTGCGATCCGGTCGGCGATCGGCCGCCAGTCCTCGGCCGCCGCCTGGGGATCCGAGGGACCGTCTCCGTCGCCCCCCCGGGCCGGCGCAGTGCTAGACATCGAGCAGCCTCCGTCCTTCGAACGCCCGGCCGAGGGTGACCTCGTCGGCGTACTCAAGCTCGCCGCCGACGGGCAGGCCACTGGCGGGCCTGGTCACCCGCAGCCCCATCGGCTTGACGAGCCGCGCCAGGTATGTGGCGGTCGCCTCGCCCTCGAGGTTAGGATCGGTCGCCAGGATCAGCTCGGTGACCGTGCCGTCCGACAGCCGCTTCATAAGCTCGGAGATCCGCAGGTCATCGGGCCCGATGCCGTCGATCGGGCTGATCGCGCCGCCGAGGACATGGTAGCGGCCGCGGAACTCGCGGATCTTCTCAATCGCCGCGACGTCCTTGGGCTCCTCCACGACGCAGATCACCGCGGGATCGCGCCGCGGGTCCCTGCAGATGCGGCACTCGTCCTCCTCGGCGACGTTGCCGCAGGTGCGGCAGAACTTCACCCGCTCGAGCACCTCGAGCAGCGAGGAGGCCAGCCGGCGCACGTCCGCCGGGTCCGCGGACAGCAGGTAGAAGGCGATGCGCTGGGCGCCCTTCGGCCCGACACCCGGCAGCTGGCCGAGCTCGTCGATGAGGTTCTGGACGACGCCCTCGTACACCTCAGAACCTCCCGCCCGCTGCCTGGTCCCCCTTCACTGCCCGTCGGACGGGTCATCAGGCGGCCCGCCGACGCCGGGCACCCCGGGGAAGCCCGGCAGGCCGACGGCCTCTCCCATTCCCCCGATAGCCCCGGCGAAGGGCCCCATCTTCTCCTGCTGCAGGTCGCCGACGCCGTTATAGGCATCGCGCACCGCGAGGAGCACCAGGTCGGCGAGGGTCTCCGCGGTCTCTTCCAGGTCCTCCGGATCGATCGCCGCGGCGTCGATCGTGAGGTCCACCAGCTCGCCCTGCCCGTTGACTACCGCCGTCACCAGCCCGCCGCCCGCGGTCCCCTCCACCTCGGCGTCGGCCAGCTCCTGCTGCGCGGTCGCGAGCTGGTTTTGCATCTGCTGGGCCGCCGCCAGCAACTGCTGCATGTCCAACTGCCCGCCAGGATCCACGTTCTTCTTCCCTATCGCTCGTTCGGCTTGGCCGCTCTGTCGTTCCGAGCCTAAGGCTTACCGGTCCCTGGGGGTACCACCGCGCCGCGCAGGTCCGACTTTCCAAATTTTCCCTAACGCAACGCCGGTCGGCAGGCACGCAGTCACAGGCAGTTACGGGAGGAACGCAGACGGCGCGGAGGCACGATAGCGCCCCTCTCTCGCGGCGCCTAGCCCTGGCCGGTCTCGGGACAGGTCGAACTCCCCGGCCTTCACCGCGGCGGCAAACGCTGCCGCCGCCACAACGGGCAAGCGCAGAGCGTCAGGCGTCGCCGATCTCCTCGATGACCTCGCCGCCCAGCGTCTGCTGGATGAGGTCGATCCCGGTGAGCGCCTCGACCGGGGTGCCGTCGTCGGCGCTGACCCACTCGTCCTCGCCGGATCTGCGCGGAGCCCGCTCGCCTGGGCTACTGCGGCGCGCAGGATTCCCGGCCGCAGGGCCACCGCCCGGGACTGGGTTGTCCGCTCCGTCCCGGGCCGCGCCGACGCCCCCTGGGGACCGCCCCGTACGCTTGGCCCGGCCCGAAGCGTCACCGCTGACCTCCACGGGAGCGTCACCGCCCGCGTCGGACCCGCTGCGAGCCCCGGCCGCGCCGGTCCCGCTGCGGCCGGAGGCAGCCCGGCCGCGGGCACCGGCCTCGTCCCCGTTGTCCCGGGCGCCGTCTCGGCTCCCGGCGGCATCGCCTCGGCTCCCGGCGGAATCGCCTCCGCTTCCGGCGGCGCCGGACCCGCTTCTGCTGACGTCAGATCCGCCCGGCGCGCCCCCGGCACCCGGCCCGGCCGACGTACCGCTGAGGCCAGATCCGCCCCGCGCGCCACCCGGCCTGTCGGGCGGCGCGGCCCCGGAGGCGGCCTTGATCTTCGGGCTGATGCCGAGCATCGCCTGGAGCACGTGGCCGAGATCCTGGTCGTAGTCGCTGCCCGAGAATCCCCTGGCCTCGCCTTCCCTGGTGAACCTCAGCGTGAGGATGTTGTCCTCCAGCGTGTCCACGGTGGCGTTGCTGAGCAGGATCCAGGCCACCCGGCGCCGGCTCTTGACCGCCTCCAGGATGTCCGGCCAGCGCTCCTGCAGGACGTCGGCGTCGGGAGTTCCCGCATTCGCCGGCGCGGGCGCGGCCCGGCCCGGCGCGTGATCATGCGAGGCCTCGGCAGCCGCCGACCCGGCCTTCGGGGCCGGCTCGGGCGGCGCCTTCGCGGGCGCTGCCGACGCGGGCGGTGACGTTCTGGCCGGTGACGCGGCCGGCGGGCGCTGGGCAGGCGCGGCGGGAGCCGCTCCGGGGTCGCCCGAGCCGAGCCTGCGCTCGAGCCGCTCCAGCCTGGCGATCAGGTCCTGCTCTCCGTCGGCCGCGGCGGCCGGGGCCGGGGTGGCCGGCAGCAGCACCTGGGCGCACATCAGCTCGAGCTGCAGCCTGGGCGACGTGGCCCCGCGCATCTCCACGAGCCCCGCGTTGATCGTCTGCGCGGCCCGGGCCAGCCGCTCCCGCCCGAACTTGCCGGCCTGCTCGCGCATCCGGTCCAGCCGGTCGGCGGGCACGTCGAGGAGCCCGGTGTCCGCCGCGTCCGGCACGGCGGCCAGCACGATCAGGTCACGAAGCCGGTCCAGCAGGTCCGCGGCGAACCGCCGCGGATCGTGCCCGGCCTCGACCACCCGGTCCACGGCGCGGAACACGGCCCCCCCGTCGCCCGCGGCGAACGCCTCGGCGACCTCGTCCAGGAGGCTGTCGTCGGTGTAGCCCAGCAGCGCCACGGCTCGCTCGTAGGTCAGCCCGGATTCGTCGGACCCGGCCAGCAGCTGGTCGAGCACCGAGAGCGCGTCGCGCGCCGAGCCCGCGCCCGCCCGGATCACGACGGGCAGCACGGCGGGCTCGTACGTGACGCCCTCGTTGGCGAGGATCTCCTCGAGCAGCCCGCGCAGCACGGCGGGCGGCATCAGCCGGAACGGGTAGTGGTGGGTGCGCGACCTGATCGTCGGGATGACCTTCTCGGGCTCCGTCGTGGCGAACACGAACTTCAGGTGCGGCGGCGGTTCCTCGACGAGCTTCAGCAGCGCGTTGAAGCCTTCCCGGGTCACCATATGCGCCTCGTCGACGATGTAGATCTTGAAGCGCCCCGATACCGGGGCATAGAACGCGCGTTCCCGCAGATCCCGCGCGTCGTCCACGCCGCCGTGCGAGGCCGCGTCGATCTCGATCACGTCGATGCTGCCCGGCCCGGAGGGAGCCAGGGCGATGCACGAGGCACACTTGCCGCACGGATCGGGGGTGGGCCCCTGCTCGCAGTTGAGCGAGCGCGCGAGGATCCTGGCGCTGGAGGTCTTGCCGCAGCCGCGCGGGCCGCTGAACAGGTACGCGTGATGCACCCGCCCGCTGCGCAGCGCCTGCCGCAGCGGCTCGGTCACGTGATCTTGGCCCTTGAGCTCGGCAAAGGTAGCCGGGCGGTACCTCCGGTACAGCGCCGCGGGCGCGCCTGGAGCGCCGCGTCGCGCCGGGTCCGCTGGGCCGGGACTGGGGACGTCGCCTGCCATGGCTTCTCTCTTACCGGGACCGGGAAGGACCCCCCGCACACCCGCCAGAGCCCGCGTACCCTTGCTGCCTTCCGGCCCTGGGGGAGTTGGCGGGATAAACGCCGTGCGAGGGGTCTCCCGCCAGTCTAGCCAGCCAGCCGACCACCCCACGCAGGGATCACCCGACCGCCACCCGCGAGCCCGCCGGCCAGCCAGCTCATGGTCTCGATGTGGAGCACCGAGGGGACTCGGTAGGCTTGCCGGCGGAGGATTCGCCTAGTGGCCTAGGGCGCACGCTTGGAAAGCGTGTTGGGTGCAAGCCCTCGCGAGTTCGAATCTCGCATCCTCCGCCACGCTGACCTGCGACGACGCGAAGTCGGTCGATCCTGGTCATCCTTCCGTCAGCCTCCTTGTCTCAGTTTTTGTCTCATTCGCTGTCTCGGAGCGCCCCGCCGCGTCTGGCAGCGTCGCCCGCAGCTCGGTGAGAGCGGCCAGCACCTCCGCGCTCTGCGCGGCGCGGCCGCGGTGGCTGGCGACGCACTTCTCGGCGATGGCGAGGACGGCGGCGAGCGAGTCGCTGTGGACGGTGACCGCGGCCCGGTCCCCGGTCCCGGTCGGCAGGTTCCAGATCAGGTCGCCGACCTGGCTGGCTACCTGGCTGCGCATCGCGTCGGTCACGTGCTGGTACCGGGCCGCCATGGACT
>Ga0070698_100009170_pt1 | contig 10620 bp, 10 predicted proteins | sample KBSK1502metaG_FD_65477 | JGI IMG/M metagenome (GOLD analysis project Ga0070698, IMG submission 65477) | Corn, switchgrass and miscanthus rhizosphere microbial communities from Kellogg Biological Station, Michigan, USA - KBS K1-50-2 metaG | ecosystem: Host-associated > Plants > Roots >... | reverse complement strand
AGGACGCAGTCCGTTGCCGGTCGGAATAAGATCGAGTACTACACCGAAGGGAATGAGAGCATGTTTGATCCGCGTGACCCATATGAACGCTATTGGTGGCACTATGATTCGAGGCGCCAGCTCTCGATAGCACAAATTATCGCGCTAGGCAGTGTTGATACGAGGACGGCTGCGCTGGCCTGGCTGGCGCTGGAACACGGGGCATCGCTTACCGTAGCCGGCCCGACTGATCCACAGCCGGGCATTGGAAAAACCACCACGCTCAATGCGCTGCTCCAGTTTCTACCGGAAGGGACGGCGTTGGCCTACATGTCAGGCATGTATGAGGATTTCGCCTTCACCCAACTGCCGGATATTGACCCCGCTCACACCTACGCGTTGTGCAACGAGGTGAGCGACCACCTGCCGATTTATATGTGGGGGCGCGTAGCCAGGCGCTATTTGACCCTGCCTGCCAGGGGCTATCACATAGCCACAAGTGTGCACGCGGATACTATCGACGATGTAACTCACATGTACCAACACGACCTGCGGGTAAATACCGAAGATGTACGCCGCCTGGGACTGGTGATAAACATTGGGCTGGTGGGCCGCGTCTACCCGCTGCGCCGTCGCTGGCTCACCATGCATTTCCTGCAGCCCTACGCCGACCCCAAGTGTCCTGATAGAGTCATCCCGGTACCACTTTCGCTTTGGAACGAATTCGATGACACCTTTGAACATGCAGATCAGTCCATCCTGGACGAGCTGGCAGGTTGGGCAGGTATCACCCCTGCCGAGTTCGCTGTTGCTCTCCAGCAGCGTATTGAATGCCTGGAAGATATATCGCTGGGGCAGGGAGTCGATCAGCACCGGATGTACGAGTCAATCCACGCTTTACGGGCACGCGAAGAAAAGCCTTCATCCTGAAGCAAGAGAATTTTTCTTCTCGTAAAGTTGTTCGAGTATAGAGAGGAAAGGAGGCAGCCATGCTCAATACAAAGCACCAAACGCAAAAAGCAAGCGAAGGACGCTGGCCACGCATTTGCGATGAACGTTACTAACAATCGAAGAAGAGGAGCCTACTCGTTATGAGTTTTTCTGTAGCTATGCTCAGCGTCCACACGTCTCCGCTGGATACTCCAGGGCGAACCAGGGATGCTGGCGGTATGAATGTCTATATACACGAACTTGCACGCGAACTGGGTCGCTCCCAGACTACAATCGATATCTTCACTCGCCGGACCAATGAACACACACCTCAGATCATAGAGCTTGGCCCGCATGTGCGGGTAGTTCATATCACAGCCGGACCTCCAGCCCCCATTCACAAGCATGATCTCTATCAATACCTGCCCGCTTTCGCACAAGGTATCGATGCATTCCGCCTTGATGAGGGAATAGGCTACGATGTATTGCACAGCCATTACTGGCTTTCGGGCGTTACTGGCATGCAGCTGGCGCAGTCCTGGGACGTACCACACATCAGCATGTTTCACACGCTCGGGCACTTAAAGCAGCTCGCGAATCCATGCGAAATGGAACCCCCATTGCGCCTGGAAATGGAACGCCGGCTGATCCAGCAGGCTGACCGCATCATCGCCTCTACCAATGAAGAGCGCCTGCAGATCATCCGCCATTGCGGAGCCACACCGGGCCAGGTGCACGTTATTCCCTGCGGCGTTGATCTCAAGCGGTTTGTGCCACACGAGCGGCAGCTGGCGCGTGAAAGGTTGGGGTTAAAGCGCCATCAGCCAGTACTCTTATTTGTTGGCAGGCTTGACCCATTCAAGGGTCCCGATCTTTTATTAAAAGCTGCGGCAATGATGAAGAAACAGGCCCAGGTGGTAATCGTTGGGGGAGAGACGACGGGCGATAAAGAGGTAGAGCAACTGCGCGAAATTGCAGTGCAATTAAAGATCAGCAAACGCGTGCTTTTTCTTGGCGCAAGACCACAGCAAGAACTCCCGGTGCTGTATAGCGCTGCCGATGTGACCGTAATACCTTCCTATCATGAGAGTTTCGGGCTTGCTGCCGTGGAGTCGCTGGCCTGCGGAACGCCGGTTGTGGCTACGCGAGCAGGCGGACTCACGGCGATCGTTTGTCATGGCGAGACAGGCTACCTGGTTCCACGCTCCCCGGGCTTCTTTGCTGAACGGTTAGATACGCTGCTGCAAAATCCCGATATGCTCGAGCAGATGCGCATGGCAGCGCGCCCCTCAGTACTCCAGTTTAGCTGGAAGTATGTTGCAAGCCAGGTGCGCGACGTTTACCTGGATGCGATCAGCGAGGCAAGGTGCCTGGTTGCACAGTAATATGCACTCACCGCTATAAACCTGATTCAAATGTTGGCAGGTGGTATAATCCACCTGCCATTTTTGTGTATACTTCCAGATGTAAGCCACCTTTTCCCTGCTTGTTACCTCTAGCAGGGAAAGTCCAAGCATATCACAATGCGCTCACAAAGAAAAAGAGGCCAGATGGGGGCTAGATTTAGGCTCCCAAATTCCCCAAAGGGGTGGACATTCATGATTTGATATGGTATAATCAATCCAATCAAGAACGAGAACTAGATGTTACTGACGAGGTTAGTTGCTTATGGACTCGGTTTCATCGCTATCACTGGTTGCATCACTGACACAGTCAGTTGCAGATCAGGATGCTACATAGACAATAGGACTAGGGACAGTTTGCCCTGGTTTTTTTTTAACCTTTTCCAGTTTTATACGCACACGGTTGCCGGGCTCATCGATTTTTCTTCATTCTTTGGGCCAACTCTCTGAACACTCGTCGTTTACGAGTGTCAGCATTCTACGAAAGGAGGAAAGAAGAAACCCAATCGAGCTAACGGCGTGCTCGTACGTAGATTTAGACGTGCGCGTCAATGTAGACGACGCACCTACATGCGTATAAGGAAAACAACGAAAAGTGGCCGCGGAGTGGTTGCTAGATTTTAAGGAGAGTACCCACATTGAATTCAAGTATGATCAATAAGATCGCGAAAGCTAAGCGTTACGCGGAGGAACCCGAACGAATTCAGTTTACTCGTTTTGAAGCGACGTTCCGGGGTGAGAATGATGTTCACACCACCACCTACGACAACGGTGAATGGCACTGTACCTGTCGTTTCTTCCATGACTGGGGTGACTGTAGCCATACGATGGCAATGCAGCGAGTATTAGGCGTGACTATTCCAGCAGCACACCGACACGGTATTCCTGCTGGCCTGGGCACCGGCCCCCTGTTGCACTAACCCGGGCTTCCTATATCTGGCTTGCTTTGAGGTCGATCCTGCCTCTACGAAAGCCACTCGTGAAATATAAAGAAGCGCTGAATCTACAAGACCGATCAGCGCTTCTTCATTTTTGATAACATCCTCACCCTCTATCCAGCAGGAGAAACTCCTGCTTCCCCGGTGAAGCCGCCAGACTTATCCGCCTATCGCGGGCACAAAATGCAGTCCAATAAGAACTGCGAACATGACCAGCGCCAGGATCGCGATATAAATGAGGTCTCTACGCACGTAGCCGTAGTGCTCTGCCGTAATGAGCGTCATGGATGAACGCTGCTGCGCCTTCTGTGCTGCCTGACGGCGAGCAGCCAGCCGTTCCGAAGCGCTTGCATTGTGCGTGGCAATAGCTTTCGTACTCTCGCTTTCATCCATTTCTTTGGGAGCCGGGACTGTGGCTGTCTTTTTACGTTCTTTTTCACTCACGGAGTTCGCAGTTGTCAATGTCACTACGTCACTGTTTGCCGGCTCCGGGCTGTCTTCTAGCTCAGCTTCTTTTTCTATTGCAGTTTGACGCACAAGTTCAAAACTCTTCTGTGCTTTTGGTCTGTTGCGCTGTGCTGTGCTGCGCGTACGCGCAGTTTTTTTCGCCATTGTTACATACTCCCCGCCCGGCAGACCTCTAGGCTTTTCGGGCTTGTTTTTATTGTGCTATTCGCTAAACCTGTTTGCAAAGTTTGCAACGCCCCTATGACCTGGAACGTCTCGTCTCGTCTTTCCTCAACTACTACCTCTCCGACCGGCTGAGCGTAGCGCACTCCTTGCAGCTTGTCTGAGCGAAGCTAGAACGCAGTTCGTTGACAAGCTGGCTTCCAAGAAGGACGCAGTCCGTTGCCGGTCGGAATAAGATCAACTTAGTAATGCACCACGTTGATCTGTTAGCGCCATTATACACGAAAGGGGGGCCTGCGTCGAGAGGGATGCAAGCCCAATACCATTTGACAACGCAAGCTCTCTGTGCTAACCTTTACGTGGCACAAAAGGGCATCACCAGCCAGCACACACAAAAATGTAGGTAGGCGTAACATGCGAAGACTAGCCCAGGTGGCTAGTCATTTTTCTATACGATTTTAAGGAATCCTCACATATATCTCAGGAGCAGGAATCATGGCGAGAATAGTCGTCGCAATGAGCGGCGGCGTAGATAGTTCGGTAGCTGCCGCGCTACTCAAGGAACAGGGCCACGAAGTGATTGGCATGATGCTACGCCTGTGGTCAGAACCCGGCGTGATCGAAGACGACGGCGTCGAGCGCGTGGTGCAAAATAAATGCTGCTCCCTCGAGTCGGTAGATGATGCGAGGCGCGTTGCGCGTAAGCTCGACATCCCTTTCTATCTCATCAACGTTGAGCAAGAATTCAAGGAAAATGTGGTCGATTTCTTTTACCAGGAATATGTTGCAGGCCGCACACCAAACCCGTGCCTGGTCTGTAACCGCCATATCCGTTTTACTTTGCTGCTCAATCGCGCCCTGGCACTCGACGCCGACTACCTGGCAACGGGTCATTACGTGCGCGTTGATACTCACCCGGTCACAGGCAAGCGCAGGCTGCGGCGCGGGCTTGACCAGGGCAAGGACCAGTCCTATGTGCTGCACGTCCTTAACCAGCAGCAGCTTACTCACGCCTGCTTTCCCCTGGGACCCTACACAAAGCCCCAGGTGCGGGCAATGGCAGCGGAACGAGGATTGACCGTGGCAACCAAGGCTGAGAGCCAGGAAATCTGCTTCGTGGCGCAAAACGATTATCGCGGCTTCATTGACCGCTTCGCAGCATCTCTGGCGGAGAAAGAGCCTGTTGGGGCCGGCGTTGGTATGCAATCACAAGCCAACGGCACCATCCAGCTACCGAAGCCCGGACCAATCTATGACCTGAATGGAAAGTCGCTGGGCCGTCACCGTGGCCTGGCCTACTATACTATTGGGCAGCGCAAGGGCTTGGGCATCACCTCTCCAGAGCCGTTACACGTGCTCAAAATTGATGCTGAGCAGAATACCTTGATTGTAGGCCCGGCAGAGGCGCTGCAGAGGACAGGCTGTACCGTCGGCAAGATGCATTATGTCAGCGGCGAAACGCCTGGAGAACCATTCGAGGCCCTGGTACGAATACGCTACAAGGCGCCTGAACAAGAAGCAGTGGTAATCCCCCTGGAGGGGCATCGTGCGCAAGTGACATTTTCACGCCCACAGCGCGCCATCACTCCCGGACAGGCAGCCGTCTTCTACGGCGGTGAGGATGGTGATGAGGTGTTGTGTGGAGGAATTATAGAAGCATGACAGACCAGGCACATATTAGAAATTTCTGCATCGTTGCTCACATAGATCATGGTAAGTCTACGCTCGCTGATCGGCTGCTGGAATATACAGGCACGGTATCCAAACGCGAATTGATAGAGCAGACACTCGACCAGATGGAGTTGGAGCGAGAGAAGGGCATTACCATCAAAGCCCAGGCTGTGCGCATGCTCTACACCGCGCTCGATGGTGAACAGTACGAACTGAACCTGATCGACACCCCTGGTCACGTTGATTTCACCTACGAGGTATCACGCAGCCTGACCGCCTGCGAAGGCGCCCTGCTGGTGATCGATGCTACCCAGGGCATCGAGGCGCAAACGCTCGCTAACCTCTACCTGGCGCTTGAAGCCGAACTGAATATCATTCCCGTAATCAACAAGATCGACCTGCCGAGCGCTGATCCTGAGCGTGTCATGCAGGAGGTCGAGGATGTCATCGGCCTGCCCAGAGAGGAGAGCATCCTGGCTTCGGCAAAAGAGGGCATAGGTACGCAGGAAATCCTGGAAGCCATCATCAAACGCATCCCACCTCCAAGGGGCAATCTGCACCAGCCACCACGCGCCCTGGTCTTTGATTCCCATTACGACTCGTACAAAGGGGTGATTGCTTACGTGCGTATTGTCGATGGCGAGCTGCACGAAGGCGAACGCATTGCCATGATGGCTGTAGGCAGCACCACAGACGTACTGGAGCTGGGCTACTTCCAACCTCGTTTGATTGCTACCAGCACGCTGAGCGCCGGTGAGGTGGGATATATTGCCACGGGCTTTAAGAACGTGAAAGATTGCCGCGTGGGAGACACCGTGACTGTTCCCGGCGCGCTAGGCCAGGTCGAACCGCTCCCAGGCTACAAGCCTGCCAAACCAATGGTCTTCGCTGGCATCTACCCGGTGGAGGGCAATGAGTATCCGCTGCTGCGCGATGCGCTGGATCGCCTGCAACTGAATGACGCCTCGCTCTCCTACGAGCCAGAAACTTCAACCGCCCTGGGCTTCGGCTTTCGCTGCGGCTTCCTGGGTCTTTTGCATATGGAAATCTTCCAGGAACGTATTGAGCGCGAATACAACCTGGACATCCTTGCCACTGCACCGAGCGTGGAATACTACGTCACTAAGACGAACGGCGAGGTGTTGAAAGTCGACAATCCGTCGGAAGTTCCCGACGCGGGCGAAATCGAGAAGATCGAAGAACCCTGGATGGATATTTCTATCTTCTCGCCCAGCCGCTACATTGGAACAATCATGGACCTGGTGACAACGCGGCGCGGCACTTTCAAAGAGATGAAATATATCGAAGCCGAGAGAGTGTTACTCACGTACAGTATCCCCCTGGCCGAACTGATTACCGATTTCTATGACCAGCTTAAATCACGCACCCAGGGCTACGCCTCGCTCGATTACACGTTCGGCGGTTATCAAGAAGCGGACCTGGTGAAGCTGGAAATTCTCGTTAACGGGGTGCCTGTGGATGCCCTGTCGCTGATTTTGCACCGCGACAAGGCCTATGTGCAAGGTCGCACACTGGTGGAGAAGCTGCGCAGAATAATCCCGCGCCAACTCTTTGAGGTGCCTATTCAGGCGGCTATTGGTTCGCGCATCATTGCACGCGAGACGGTCAAGGCGATGCGTAAGGATGTGCTCGCCAAATGTTATGGCGGCGATGTCACGCGCAAACGCAAGCTGCTCGAGAAGCAGAAAGAAGGCAAAAAGCGCCTCAAAATGGTGGGCAATGTGGAGATACCGCAAGAGGCATTCATGGCGATTCTGTCGCTGGAGGATTGATCCTGATTTGCGAGCCGGAAAGCAGGATATAGTTCCAAAAAGCAGAAGGGCCTGGACAAGTCGCAGTCCAGACCCTCTGTGTTTTCTTCTGCACAACTCCCGTGGCACGTTCAACCGAGTTCTATTACATTTAAGGGGCATGGAGTTATAGATATGCCCTCAGTAATTTCCTCTGGATACCTCTGCCAACCTGCAGCGAAAGCCGCCGAAAGACCGGCTACTCTGTGCAACCAAGAGATAGACGCGGTATGCCAGGTACTGGCTAACTAGCCCAGAGGCCCGGTATGCCCGCCTTCACGGGCCCTACTGGTCGATCTGAAATACCATCCCTAAGAGGCGTATTGGTTTCTTCATTGGCATACTTGTTCTCCTTTCGGATTACCAATGCGAGTCCGCTCGCCAAGTGCCAGGGTCTCTTCGCTTCCCTGGGGTTCCCTTTGTGGGAACATACAAATCATACCACGGGGTGCGGTGAAAGTCAAGGCAAACGTCAGTTCCAAATTGCACAGGACAACATGAAACTGAAGATAATGACACAGCGTGCATACTATCTTCAGTTCAATCTCTTGGATATCTCCCTCTAACACCCGGTATTTATACCGTGGTCTCGAGGCGGCACTCTATCACGCGTTCCTGTCCGTGTAATCATCTGCAGGGCGCGTAGGATCCGGAGAAAATCCCTTGTCAGGGCCGCCCTGGATGATGTCCTGGTCCGTCACAGGGCGATTTGTAGGAGTGCCAGTAGTACCACTGTCTCCCATGGTAGCGTTTTGACGACTGGTGGTCTGACCTTTAGCAGCCGCGCTACCGCTATGGAAGAGATAGTTAGATGACTCGGGGTCCAACGCTCCCGGTGGGGCCTGATCCACCATGCGGGCAAAATTGTCCAGGTCATGCTGTAGAGACTTCTCAAAGCGGCTGCCGGCACCGAGCCTCTCACCAAGAGCGCCCAAAACGCCGGCGGGCGGATTATAGTCGATGTAAACGTCTACCCGGGTCTGCATAGGTCCGGTAGCCTGGAACGTTACCCTGCCTTTGTTTTCAAAGCCGTTGGTGGAGCGCCAACCAACCTGGCGATCCTCAATCCAGTCCTCGTTCACAGCATCCCATTCGTGATGGCCAACGATCTCGGCTACCCAGTGGCTGCGCTGGTCATCGTAGTACTTTACCTCCTTCACGAAGCTCATAAACTTCGGGAAGTCGTTGAAGTGTGTGAAAAGGCTGTACACCTGGTGAACCGGTGCATTCACTGTTACTGATGCATGATGCTGCACCCAATTTTTTACATTACTTTGTGTCATACTATTTCCTTCCTTTCGGAGTTGCATGTTTCGCCACTTCAGATTGAGATCAACCCGCTCGGCTGATGCTCAAAGCACATTTACCCTGCACAAGGTTTCTTCGTTCTGCGTCCCTGATAGCAAGGACATGCATAGCATACCACAATATATGCTCATAGATCAACTATTTAAACACTTCAATAGCGATCTCTAATTGTATTCTAATCATACGTAATTATAGAGATTGCTATTGTTTAGTTCGATTAGTACTGATGGCCTGGCGCAGCTTTAACAAAGGGGGTATTCACGTTATAATTATTGCTCTGTAAGAATCGTAGGCTGTGAATGACGGCCCCACGAAATATCGGGTAATTGCCCTATCCAAATATCGGGTAATTGCCTATTCCTGGGAACTTGCACATACTCTTATAGTATGCAATAGAATAGGTTATAGTACAGTCATCGCAATGGCAGCCTACTGTCATTGCGGATATGAGACGCATACCAGGAACTAAAATTTTCTTTGAGAGGAAGTAATACGATGAGTAGCAAGCGATTTAAAGCCGTGGTCATGATGCTGGCCGTACTGGCGCTTGGTAGTATTTTGCTGGCGGCCTGTGTACGCCCGGGCACTACTACTACCACCAGTACCGGAGGAGGAAGCACCGCAACCAGTACACCGAGCGGCGGGGGAGGCGGAGGTGGCTGCGCGAGCGGGACTGTGCATATGGATGCGAACAATTTTGTGCAAAGTTGTGCCAATATCTCCAAAGGCTCGAAACTCACGCTTATCGACGATGTCCAGGTTCTGCACCTGATTAGTAATGGCATGTGGGATAGTAGCGGAAATGTAAAACAGGTGACCGAGCCTGGAGCACCTGCCGTCAACAATGTGTCGATCGCGAGCGGGAGCGCTGATATTGGCCCATTCAATACGGCGGGAACGTTTCATATCTACTGCTCGGTTCACCAGGGCATGAACCTGGTCGTTAACGTAAAGTAAGGAAAAGCACTGTGAGAGGGCTGTAACAGAATTGAGGGTAAAGCCACCAGGTTACAGCTCTCTCAGGTCTCCTACCCCCGGGTCCAATGGTACCTGGTCGCTGTTGCAATAGGAATGTGGTACCCCCATTTTTGGATTTTCGCACATCTACTGTACTATAGACGTTAAAGAGATTAGATGAATTGGAACCATGCCATTACTCAAGTGTAACCTATTGCCCCTGGTTAACGTATTGAGTAATGAAAGTAGGTTCGTAGCGAAGCGCGATAGCTCTGGTAATTGTATTTGTCGTTTGTTTGTATAAACTGTCTCGTCAAAATCGTAGTCAAATGAGGTAAGCGATGATGGCAACCGCACCTGACACAACTGAAACCAAACTGAATCGCGCATTAGAGCTGGTCGGTGGTTCTATTGACCCTGAAATTGCCGAATCGTATTCCTCTCTCGAGGAGCGTATTCTGGCCCAGGCACTCGAAAATGTGGAACTGGCTGAGCGCCGTTTGCGCGAGATTCAAAAACTTGTGGGCGACCTCGCCGAAGTTCTGGTCTAATTACTGTGTAATCCGCTAAGAGGCCGTGAAATTTTTCTCATGCTGCCTGGACTCTCTTGCTTCAAACGGCCTCAGTGAGCAGCAACCCCTCCTCATAGATGCGGCGAATCACATCCTCAATCTCTGGCTCTTGAAAAGTAACATCCCGCAAACGGTAACGCGCTCCCAGCCAGGCCACGAGTTCATGGGCGGGTAGAGCGTCCCGGCCAAAGCCGAGCCAGATACGCGGCACTTCGGCTTGCACCTGGCGCACCCCCTCCGGCAATTCACCCAGCACAGGCTGGCCCTGTGCATCACGCGCTATAGCCGCAATTTCGGCAGCATCCAGTACCGCGATGAGTGTGCGTTCGCCACCGAAGCGCTCACGAATCTCACCGACGGTCCCGTCATAGAGCTTGCGGCCATGATCGATGATCACCATGCGCGGGCAGAGCATTTCTAC
>Ga0070698_100009169_pt1 | contig 10621 bp, 8 predicted proteins | sample KBSK1502metaG_FD_65477 | JGI IMG/M metagenome (GOLD analysis project Ga0070698, IMG submission 65477) | Corn, switchgrass and miscanthus rhizosphere microbial communities from Kellogg Biological Station, Michigan, USA - KBS K1-50-2 metaG | ecosystem: Host-associated > Plants > Roots >... | reverse complement strand
CGGTGCACGTAATGCGGCACCTGGGTCGACGACCAGAGCGTCAGCTTGCCTTCGCCGTCGATCGCGCCGACCGCGGCGTGCTGCTCGATCGGCAGGTGCGTGTTGCCCTCGAAGAAAAACACGTCCTCGAACACGTGATCGGAGCGCGCGAGCGCCTCCTCGACGTCGCCGAACGAGTAGGCCTGCAGGCGGTGGATGTTCCCCTGCTCGCCGTAGTCGTGAATGCGCGGCTCGGGCGTCGCGAGCGCCTCTTCGGGCGAAGCGATCGTCGTGAGGAGCCTGTACTTGACCTCGATCAGATCCAACGCCTCGGTCGCCGTCTGCTCGTCCTTTGCGACCACTGCCGCGACCGGGTCGCCGACATAGCGGACCGTGTGCGGCGCAAGCGCGTATTCGTCCTGCGTGACCGGCAGGATGCCGAACGTAATCGGAAAATCCTTCCCGGTGAGGACGAGATGAACGCCGGGATGCGCCTCGGCCCGGCTCACGTCGATCGACTCGATCAGCGCGTGCGCGTGCGGCGAGCGCAAAAGCCTGCAATGCAGCATGCGCGGCAGCACGATATCGTCGGCGAAGCGCGTCTGGCCCGTGACCTTGGCTCGCCCGTCTACGCGCCTGCGCGCGTGACCAAGAACTTCCAGCTTTCGCTTGCCGCTCACTCCCGTTCCGCGCGCAGCTCGTGCGCGGCCCGCTCGATCGAATCGACGATCTGCTGGTAGCCGGTGCAGCGGCAGAGGACCCCGGCGATCGCTTCCTTGATCCGCTCGCGGCTCGGCGCGGGCTCCGCGTCGAGCAGCGCTTTCGCCGTCATCAGCAGCCCCGGCGTGCAGTAGCCGCACTGTGCGCCGCCCAGGTCGGCGAACGCCGCCTGCAGCGGATGCAGCGCGGCGCCGCGAGCGAGCCCTTCCACCGTCTCGATCGCGCTGCCCTCGCATTCGAGCGCGAGCGTCAGGCACGAAAGCACCGGCTCGCCATCGACGAGCACCGCGCACGCGCCGCATTCGCCGAGCTCGCAGCCGTGCTTGGTTCCGGTCAGCGCGAGCTCTTCGCGCAGCACCTCGAGCAGCGTCTTGTATGGCGCGAACGAGACCTCGGCTTCTTCGCCGTTGACGCGCATCTTCAGGTGCACCGGCGGCTGCGCGCGCCGGATGACGGTCACGCCCATTGTTTGGGCCCCAAACTAATTGCCGGACGCCACTGTACCGCAGATTTGCGGAAGGACTTCGCTGATCGAGCCCTGCAGCACGGCGTCGGCAATGTTGTCGAAAGGCGTCTCCTGGGCGTTCAGGATGATGACGCGCGCGCCGGCGGACTTCGCCATCGGCACTGCCCCGGCGACCGGATACACCTGCAGGCTCGTCCCCACCGAGAGGAACACGTCAGCCTCTGCCGCCGTGCGCAGCGCGCGGTCGATCACTTCCGGCACGAGCGCCTGGCCGAACGAGATCGTCGCGCTCTTCAGGATCCCGCCGCAGAGCTTGCAGGGCGGATCTTCCTCGCCGGCGCGCACGCGCTCGAGCGTCTCCTGCATCGGGCCGCGCCAGCCGCAGCTCATGCAGACGGCCTTGCGCATCGTGCCGTGGACCTCGATCACCCGCTCCGCAGAGTTGCCCGCGAGCTGGTGCAGCTCGTCGATGTTCTGCGTGATGAGCGCATGGAGCTTGCCCCTGCGCTCGAGCGCGACCAACGCATGATGGCCCGCGTTCGGCTGCGCCGACCACGCCGTGTGATCGAGGCGGCTCTGCCAGGAGAGCCTGCGCACCTCGGGGTCGCTCATGTAATAGCGGATGTCGGAGAGCTTCTCGGCCTTGGGGTTGCGCGTCCAGACACCTTGCGGGCCGCGAAAATCCGGGATTCCCGAGTCGGTCGAGATGCCTGCGCCGCTCAGGACGACGACGCGCTGGGCGCCGTCGATCCATTTGCTCACCGCGTCGAGGGTCGCCATCATGCGGGGCGGCGTGCGATCAGCCGGTGCGCGTCCTCCGGTCTTTGCGCCTTCAGGTAGGCGGCGGCGAGCGTTTTTTCCACCAGGTCGCGCTGCGCACGGCTGCCGCCGATTCGCACCGTCTCGGGCAGCGCCTGCTCGAGCCACCGGATCGCCTCGTTCCAGTCCTCTTTCGCGTACGCGCTGAATCCTTCGGCCAGCGCCGGCACCACGCGGCCCGGCGCGAGCTTTCCGGCCTCGAGCCGTGCGTTCATCTCGCTGACCAGTTTTTCCAGCGCCGCGAAATCTCCGCTCGCCACGCAGGCGATTGCAGTGTGCACATCGGCAAACGGGACCCCCGCCTTGGGGAAGGACGCAAGCGCGTAGTCGCGCGCTTCGCGCCACAACTGCGGATTGCGCGTCTCGCCGGCCAGCTCGGCGCGCCACAGAAACGAGGCGGAGTCGGAGACTGCGTTGAGCGGCGGGCCCCACGAGCCGCCCGGGTGCGCTCCTGCCCGATACGCCTGCCAAGCGCGATCCCGATCGCCCACGGCGAGTGCGAACAGCGCCACGTGCCAGGAGAGATGGCAGTGCATCAACCCCTCTTTTGGATATCGGGGCATCCACCCATCCAGGTACTCGAGGGCTTTCTTCATCTCGCCCATTTCGTAGAGCACGTGCGCCATCACGTGCGCACCGTGAGGACTTTGCGGATTCGCCGCCATGCTGCGCTCGATCAGCGGCAGCGCCTCGTCGACGCTGCCGCTCTCGCTCGCAGCGAACGCAAGCATCGAGTCGAACCACCAGTCTGCGCCGTAGTGCGGCGCGAGCGAGCGCATCAGCTCGTACAGCTCCGCCTCGCGCTCCTGCCGGCCGCTGAAGCCGATCAGGCCGAAGACGCCGGTCGCAGGCGCAAGCACCATGGCGTCGCGCGGATGCTCGGCCAGGTGCACTTTCGTCGCCGCCAGCGAATCCGGGACCTTGCCTTCGACCGCAAGCGCGATCGCGTTGACGTGGCTGCGCTCGCGCGGCGTCGCGGTCTGCGCAAGCGCCCGGGCGCGCGCCGCCGCCTCGCGCGCGGCGGCAACGTCCGCCTTCAGGAACCGGAAGCGTGCGAGCCCCACGTGCGGGAGCGAAAAATCCGGGTCCGCTTCGAGCGCGCGCTCGAAATGTCGCTCTACGCCCGCGGCCGCGGACAGCAGCGCGTCCACGCCGGCGACGTATGCGTCGCGGGCATCGCGCGACGCGGTCGAGAGCGCAAGTCCGTAGCGGTCCGTTTGCATCGTCAGCGCTTCGCGTGCGCCTTCGCCCACTGCACGACGCGCTGCTGTTCGCGCGCCTTGACCGAGGCCTTGAGGCGGATCCAGTCGGCGACTTTCTCCGCCTGGTACAGCGCGCCTGCATCGAGGTGGGCCCTGGTCAATTCCATCAATTCGTCGGCGCGCGCCGCATCGGCAAACGGAACGGCGGCTTCCGGGAGCACGTAGACGCGTCCGCGGGGTGAAGCCTTTGCATAGACCTTGGCGAGGTTGGCGCGCACGAACTGCCATGCCGGCTCCGGGTTTTCGCTCTGCTGCGCGACATGATTCAGGTTCCAGACCGCTTCGCCGGGGGGCAGCTCGTCGCTCAGCAGCAGCTCCATCCAGCGGCGCTGCAGCGCCGGCTCGGCGACGTGGCGCAGCGCCGATTGGACCTGCCACTTCGATTCGACGTCGGTCGCGCCGCGCATCATCCCGAGCAGCGCATCGAACGCGGCCTGGTCGGCGTGGCGCCCCACGACGTTGAAAACGGCGGGACGGATCGCGGCATCGATGGCCTTGGACTCGCGTGCCGCGAACCGCGCTCTTGCCTCGCGCACGATCTTTGGATCCCCCGCAAGTCCAAGGGCTTCGATCAGCGAGCTGCGCAATCCGGGCGTCTCTGCGCTTTCCCCGCGCGCAGCATCCCAGCCCGCCTTGCCGAATGGCTTGGCAAAGAGGCCGGCGGCGTAACGGTCGAACGCGGCGCGGTCCGCAGGGGCTTCGATCAGCTCGCGCAGGAACCGCAACGACTCGATCACCTGGCCCCAGACTGTCCGGTCGGTCTCGCCGCCCAGCCGGTCGACGAGGCGCAGATAGCGCGTCACTTCGGCTTGACCGGCCTGAACGAGCGCAAACGTATCGGAAAGCAGCCGCAGGCGCTCCGCAGCGTCGAGGCGGGCGAGCGAACCGACGAGCCGTGCGAACCCGGCGTCGTCGTATTGCACGCGGTAGTAGCCGCCCTTCACCGCGCGCACGGGCTCGCAACGCGCAAAGCTCGTTTCGGTCTTGCCAGGACCCAGCAGAACGGTTCGCTGCTGGCTTCCGGCTGCCGAAAGGGTGACCGGCACCTTCCATGACAGCGGCGCGGCTTTCGGATCGTTCAGGGTAAAGCGCTCCTGCGTGAGCGTAACCACCGAGCGGCCGCCTTCGCAACGCTGCCCGATCTTCACGAGAGGAAAACCAGGCTGCTCGGTCCACTGCGCGGCAAAGACCGTCACGTCCTGCCCGGACGCCTCCGACAGGTGGTGCCACAGGTCCGCCGTAGTCGTGTTCGAGAAACGGTGCGCACGCATATAGCGGCGAACGCCCTCGCGGAAGGCGTTCTCGCCGAGATAGCCTTCGAGCATGTAGATGAAGGCTTCGCCCTTGTTGTAGGTGATCGAATCGAAGAGGTCGAACGCGCGGCTGTCCTGCTCGACCGGCGTCTGCACGGGATGCGTAGTCTTGCGCGCGTCCTCGAGCATCGCCTCCTCCACCCTCGGCGTCCTGCGCAGCTCGGCGCGCCACTGCGGGTGGAATTTCTCCGCGGTCTTGGTCGCCATCCACGAAGCGAACGCTTCGTTCAGCCACAGGTTGTCCCACCACGCCATCGTGACGAGGTTGCCGAACCACTGGTGCGCGATCTCGTGGGCAATCAACCCGTAGATGCTCTGCTGCAATCGCAGTGAGGTGTCGGCAGGATCGAGGGCCAGGCGTGACTCGATGTAGAGGATCGCGCCCCAGTTCTCCATCGCGCCGCCGAAGCCGCCGGGCACGGCAATCTGGTCGAGCTTGGGCAGCGGGTAGCGTTCCCCGAAGTACTCGTTGAAATAGCGCACGATCTCCTTGGTCGCCTGCATCGCGAAATGCGCCTGCGCTGCCTTGCCCTTCACCGTGTAGATGCCGAGCTTGATGCCGTCCACTTCATCCTGCAGCGAGTCCATCTCGCCGATGAAGAGCGCGACGAGGTAGGTCGGCATCGACACCGATCGGGCGAAGGCGACCTCTTTCCGCCCGCCCGGCAGAGGCGACACCCGGAGTACGGGCATGTTGGAAACCGCGGTCAGCCCGTCGTCGATCTCCGTAGCGATGTCGAACGTCGCCCGGAAGGCCGGCTCGTCCCAGGAGGGAAACATCTTGCGCGCGTGCACCGGCTCGAAATGCGTCGCGAGCATTTTCTTGTCGACGAGCTTGCCGCCCTCGCGCACCTTGTACGGCACCTGGAAGAAACCCTGTGAATGCTTGCCGATCGGACCGGTGTAATCGATGCGCAGCCGATGACGTCCCGCCCGGACCGGGCCGGATGCAGGGATCAGCGTGACGGTCTCGTTCGCAGCGTCGACGCGCGCGCTCAGCGCTGCCTCGTCGCCGCCGGTCACCAGCGCGGCCGAGCCGACCGTGAGGTTGGCGGCGTTCAGGGTCAGTGCCTCGACGGGCTTCGCCACGTCGATATCGATCTCGATGCGGCCCTTGAACTGATCCTTCGCGATCTCGGGCACCACCCGCAACGAGTAGTGCACGGGCACGACCTCCTTCGGCAGTTTTCCCGGCGTGGAGTGGAACGAAAAGCGCGGCTCTGCGTCCGCTGCACCCGCAGCGAGCAGCGCGAGAGCCAGCAATCCGTTTGCGAAGCGTTGCGCGAGCATTGTTCCCCCTTGAAATGATAGTCTTGCACAGGAGGCCGGAACATGAAAATCGCTTGCCTGCGTGGTTTCGCTTTCATCGCACTTCTTGGAGCCCTCATGAGCGCACAAGCGGCCTGTCCCGGATTGCTCGACCAGAAGATGGAGTCGCTCACCGGGGACGACACCTCGCTTTGCAAGTACTCGGGCAGCGTATTGCTGGTCGTGAACACGGCCAGCCGCTGCGGGTACACCCCGCAGTACGAAGGGTTGGAGAAGCTCTACCGGCGCTACAAGGACAAGGGGCTCGTCGTTCTCGGCTTTCCGTCGAACGATTTCGGCGCGCAGGAGCCGGGGTCAGCCCAGGAGATCGCGAAATTCTGCGAGCAGAACTACGGCGTCAGCTTTCCGATGTTCGCCAAGACGAGCGTCACGGCGGGCGCCGCGAACCCGTTCTACGAAAAGCTCGCCACCGCGAGCGGCAGCCGTCCGCGGTGGAATTTTCACAAGTATCTGGTCGACCGGCGCGGCGCGAAAGTCATTCCGTTCGACACCAAGGTCACGCCGCAGGATCCGAAGTTCGTCGCCGAAATCGAGCGACTGCTCGCCGACCGCTAGGCGGTTGCCGGCTTCGCGCCGGCGACGCTAGTCCCTATGCTTCTTGGGCTTGTTGTGGCCCTTGGCCCAGCCCTTGCCCTTGCCGGGACCGCCACGCGGCTCCCAGTACCCGCGCTCCTGGCGCCACTGGGATCCGCTCTGAACCCATCGGTCCGGCACCCAGGCGTACCCGGGCCGCTCGACCACATAGCGACCCCTGATCCAGATGTGGCGGTCGCCATGCCATGCGTAGTAGCCCGGCACCCAGACATATCCGGACCGTGGGGCGGGAATCACCTCAACCACAGGCGCAGGCGGCGGGACTCCGACTTGCACTACTACATCCACGCGCGCAAACGCCGCAGGCATTGCGGCGATGCTCGTCATGAAGCAGAGTCCAAGCAGCTTGTTCTTAAATTCCATGTTGTACCTCCACCCCGCGAAGCGGTCAGGTCAGATCAGTAACGATCCCTGTAGCGATAATACCCGTATGGCCGGTAGGCGTAACCACCGCCGCCGTAATAGCCATAGGAGCGGTACCCGGGCTCGTACACGGGGACAGCAATGCACCCGGATAGTCCAAGCGCGGCGAGCAGTGCGACTGCAATCATTTTCATGAGGAATCCTTTCGTTGGCCCGATACCATTAGAACGCGCCATCGACGAAGCCAGCCGGGCTAATTTGTTACAAGAGGTTTCGCATCCAATGCGTTGGGCAATCACGACACCGACATCGCAGGAGAACAAACATTGAGCACCCTCTCGATCTCAATCGCCGATTTGCAGGTGAATCGCCTTGGATTCGGCGCCATGCGGCTGTGCGGGCCGCAAGTCTGGGGCCCGCCGAAGGATCGCGCCGCGGCGCTCAGGGTGGCGAAGCGCGCGTACGAACTTGGTTACAACTTCTTCGACACGGCGGACAGCTACGGCCCGCACGTCGACGAGCAGCTGATCGCCGAGGCATTGCATCCGTATCCGAAGGACCTGGTGATCGCCACCAAAGGCGGGCTGCTGCGACCCAGTCCTCCGCAATGGGTGTCGGACGCGCGCCCCGAGCATCTGCGCAAGGCGCTCGAGGGCAGCCTCAAGCGGCTGAAGCTCGAGCGCATCGATCTGTACCAGCTGCACGCGCCGGACTCCAAGGTGCCGTTCGCCGATTCCGTCGGAACGCTCGCCGAGCTGCAGCGCGCGGGCAAGATCCGCCACGTCGGCATCTCCAACGTCACCGTAAAGCAGCTCGAGGAAGCGCGCCGCATCTGCCCGATCGTCTCGGTGCAGAACGAGTACAACATCGAGGATCGCAGCGCCGAGAATGTGCTCAAGGCCTGTGAAAAAGCCGGAATCGCGTTCCTGCCGTGGTATCCGCTCGGCGCGGGCGCGGCGCTGCGTTCGGCGCGGGTCAGGAAGATCGCCGCGAAGCTGGGTGCAACGCCGGCGCAGATCGCGCTCGCCTGGCTGCTCGCGAGATCGCCGGTGATGCTGCCGATTCCCGGAACCGCGTCGATCAAGCACGTCGAGGAGAACTTCGCTGCGGCGAAGCTCCAGCTTTCCGCGGGCGACCTCGCCACATTGAACTGATAGACTCGGATTCACCTTCTGGTGCGCAGAAACGAGAGCGTGGTATCGAGATCTTCGGCGGGCAAACGCAAAGCCACTACGCGCAAGCGCGCCGGTGCGGCGAGTGCGGCCGCGATCCAGGCGGGTCTCGACCGCTTGCCGATCGGATTTGCGCTGTTCGACGCCAAATGGCGGCTCGCGGCCTGGAACGGCGCACTGGCTTCGATCTGCGGCTATCCGAAATCGCTGCTGTCCGCCGGAACGCCGGTACAGGATTTCCTTCGCTTTAACGCCGAGCGCGGCGACTACGGCACCGGCAAGCCCGCGTCGCTGATCCGCAAGCGCCTAGCGGTGCTGAACCGGCGCAGACCCGCGGTTCGCGAGCAGCGACTCGCCGACGGCCGGACGCTGCGGATCTCGGCCCGTCCGGTGCCGCCGGGTCACCGGCTGGTCACCTTCGAGGACGTGAGTGAAGCGCGCCTTGCGGAACATCGCTACGAAATCGCGTCGCGCGCAATCAACGAAGGCGTCTACGACTGGGACATCCCCTCCGGCAAGATCTACTTCTCCGAGCGGGTCTACACGGCGCTCGGGTTCTCGCGCAAGGAATTCCGCACGCTTGCCGACTGGCGGGGGCGAATCCACCCGGAAGACCTGCCGCGCTTCGATGCAGGCGTCGTCGAGCACCTCAGGAACAGGACCGACCGGTTCGAGTGTGACTACCGCTTTCGCGCGCCGGACGGCAGCTGGCGCTGGGGACGTACGCACGGTATCGCGTTGCGCAACGCGCAGGGCCGCGGCGTCCGGATGATCGGCTCGACGGGCGACATCAATGAGTTGAAACGCACCGAGGAAGCGCTCAGGAAGAGCGAAGAACGCTACACGCTGGCGATGCGCGCCGCGACCGAGGGCGTCTACGAGTGGGACCTCGAGACCGACAAGCTCTACATCTCCGATACCACCAAGGTCTTTTTCTGGTCCAAGGCCGAATCGCTCACGCCCGCGGTCTGGAACGAGCGCATCCATCCCGACGACTTTGCCGGCTACCGCCAGGCGATCAGTGCCCACTTCAAGGGGCTCGCCCCGCACCTCGAGCGCGAATACCGCGTTCGCGATCCGGCGGGCGGGTACACGTGGGTCCTCGATCGCGGCATCGCCGTGCGCAACGCGGCGGGCCGCGCGATCCGGCTCGTTGGCGCAGTAAGCGACATCACCGAGCGGAAACTCGCCGAGCAGCAATTGCACCGTGCGCACGAGGAGACCGGTGCAGCGCTCGAGCGGCAAATCGCGACCGCGGAGATCCTCAAGGTCATGGCGCAATCGCCCTCCGACGTGCAGCCGGTGTTCGATGCGATCGCGTCCAGCGCGACGCGGGTTTGCAATGCCTCGTTCTGCGTCGTGTTCAGATTCGACGGAACACAGATCCACGTGGCAGCGGACGACGGCCGGGCGCCAGGGACGCTGGACGTGGTTCGATCGGCATACCCCTCGCCTCCCGGGAACCAGAGCGTTGCGGGTCGCGCGATCCTCGAGCGCCGCGTAGTCTCGATTGCCGACGCCCAGGACACGCCCGACTCTCCCGAACGAGCAGCGCGCGCGCGCGCGATCGGCTACCGCAGCATCCTGGCTGTTCCGATGATGAAAGACGGCGCGGCAATCGGAACGATCAATGTCGCCCGGCTCGAGGTGAACCCGTTCACCCAGACCGAGGTGGCATTGCTGAAAACCTTCGCAGACCAGGCCGTGATCGCGATCGAGAACGTGCGCCTGTTCAACGAGACGCAAGAGGCGCTTGAGCGGCAGACGGCGACCGCGGAGATCTTGCAAGTCATCGGAAGTTCGCCGACGGACGCGCAGCCGGTGTTCGATGCGATCGTAAACAGTGGAGTGCGGCTGTTCCCGGGCGCAATGATCACCGTGGCGCGTCCCGACGGCGGGACCGTGCGGGCGGCGGCGATCGCGCACGAGGACATCACAATGGTCGCTGGATGGAGAGAGAGATTCACGACTCCGCTCTCCCGCGATCGCCTGCACGCCGCCGCGATTCTCGACGCCAAGCTCATCGATATTCCGGACGCGGAAGCCGAGAAGGAAGGACCGCTCGGGCCGGGCGTCTGCAACTTCCTTCTCAGCGGCAATCGCGCGGTCACGATCATGCCGATGCTGCGCGGCGAGAGCGCCATCGGCGCAATCAGCGTGACACGCGCCGTTCCCGGTCCCTTGAGCGACAAGCAGATCGCCATGTTGCGCACCTTCGCCGACCAGGCCGTGATCGCGATCGAGAACGTGCGCCTGTTCAACGAGATCAACGAAGCGCTGAAGCAGCAAACTGCGACCGCCGAGGTATTGAAGGCGATCAGCCGCACGACGTTCGATCTCGAAACGGTGCTCAGGACGCTGCTCGAGAGCGCTACCCGATTGAGCGGCGCCGAGCGGGCGATCCTGCTGCGGCCGGATGCAGACGGCGATTACCTGCCGGCGGTCGCCTTCAACTATGGCCCTCAGTCACCGCTTCTCGCACGACTGCACGCCGCCCCGCTTCGACCCGGTCGCGACTCGATCACCGGCCGGGCCCTGCTCGAACGAAGGGTCGTGCATGTCGAGGATGTACTTGCAGATCCAGAGTACAAGCGCATGGACCTG
>Ga0070698_100009168_pt1 | contig 10621 bp, 14 predicted proteins | sample KBSK1502metaG_FD_65477 | JGI IMG/M metagenome (GOLD analysis project Ga0070698, IMG submission 65477) | Corn, switchgrass and miscanthus rhizosphere microbial communities from Kellogg Biological Station, Michigan, USA - KBS K1-50-2 metaG | ecosystem: Host-associated > Plants > Roots >... | reverse complement strand
CCGAATTCTTCTTTGAATCCGATGCTCTGCATCCAGAGATTTTACACCGGGAGACCGTGATAAAATCCGCCGCAATGTTCCGGAAAGATTCGCATGAGCGATTTCAAAGTCGGTGACCACGTTACGTTCAAATTGTCCGTATCATTCTCTCTACAGGCTTAGCACGGCGGTGACGAATGGCTCGACGAACTATCCGAAGTGGGGACTGTCATGGAACTACGACCGCTACGGCAACCGAAACGCACAGTCCGTTATTTCTGGGTGCGTCGCTCCCATGACCTGCCCCACCAACTCGGTGGCTATTGACGGCACCACGAATCGCACTCCGGAAGTCCGTACAATTACGACCTCAACGGCAACATGACCAACGATGGAATCAACAGCCTCATCTATGACGGAGAAAATCATGTGGTGACGGCTGCTGGCTGGGCCTACGTCTATGACGGCAACGGCTTGCGCGTGCGGAAGTGCGCTCCGAATTGCTCCTGCCCCACGTCTTCGACTCTTTACATTTTTTCCGGAAGCAAAGTCGTCGCCGAGTACGATAATAGCGCAGCTGTTAGCTGTCCTTTCCGAGAGTACGTCTATTCCAAAAACTGACATCGGGTTACTCGGCGACCTTCGGACAGAACTATCGTGCCCCCAAACTCCGCACGGAATCATCACTCTTTTCAGCATCGATTACGTTTTGCATTTTGCATTTCCCCTTGAAACTTGCTTAAAAAACCGTTTCTGCCAGACAACTGGGCGAGGTCCCGTCAATCAAGAATTCACGCGGAGAACGATCCGGTGAATTTTATTGATCCGTTCGGCCTGTTTATGGTCTTTAGAGGAAGTGGCGATGACAGCGGGTTCGGTGGCAGCAATAGTTGTGACGGAGAAATGTGGCCGGACGGCGGCGATGGCTTTATTCCGTTAAGTTTTGCGTGCATGAATCCTCCTCAGAGGCCCAACGGCCCTCGGGATGTCTCCGGCGGCGGTGGCGGACAATGAAATGCCCGCAATACCTGACGGAAGGAATCGTCCTCCTGCTTCCCATGCAGCGCATCGTCGCTGGTGCGGTCGAACATTTCTTGCAGCGCTCGCGACGTTCTCGATTCCACATCGTCCTGCTTCGATTTGCCCCCTGATCTGGTGCAGTCCTATAACTGTTCTTCAAACCTGATCGCGGTTCTAAGGGTTTACCTTATTGACTCACGCAGACTTCTGGACAGACACTTCGTGTTACTCTCACTTCGGACCAATCAATAGGCAGGGCGCAGAAGAAGAGAAGGCTTTTGTGCCCTGCTCCTCCAACGACCATTGCAAGGGTCGCAGTACGAATCGAGCACCTATTCAAGCATGCCAGAAACGCGGGAGAGTAAACCTTCAAACAGCCAGGCCGGGCGGATGTCGGGACAAGGCCCTTCTGGTTGGCGCGGCGCTAATTAGTCTGTGTAATCGGCGGCGCAGCGTTCTGGATAGCAGAGGACTACCATGTTAATTCCAGCGTGGGTGTTCTTTCTTTCTGTTGAACTCTTGAACTCTTTACTTACGGTTTCTGTTTTCGCAAATTTCGTAAAGGATTTCCGGACTCATTTGAGAAAGCCCGCATTTGTTGCCTTTCTTGTTGTCTGGGGCATTACACACGGCGTTGTGGTGGTGGTCCTAATGCGCCGGACGTTCTGTGTATGATGAACGGGTGACGGCATGCGATGAGCCGTTGAAGCTGATCGACCCAAATTGGTACACCTCCTGCGTGCTATCCGGCTTCGGCAGCGGCGAAGCTATCGTTGGCCGCATTGCCGACCCGATGCGCCAGCCAGTGCGTGATAAGAAGACCTTGACAGGTTTCAAGGACATCGTAGTGCCGGGTGAGAGCGATAAGCGCTTGTTCATCCGAGAAGGCGAAGCCGCGTCTGTCTTTCAGCTTGCAGCGAAGAAGGATTCACGCGCCGACATTAGTACTAATTTAATTTATGCGGCTTTTTTAGTATGGCGGAGAGGGTGGGATTCGAACCCACGGTAGGGGTTAACCTACACACGCTTTCCAAGCGTGCGCCTTAAACCGCTCGGCCACCTCTCCGAAATGATTGCAGGACGTTGCTGCAAGATTTTCAGTTTAGCAGAATCCCGGAGCCTGCGCATGAGGGGCCTTTTACGGCTTCGACGGCCGAGTGCTTTGGCAATTTTCCACTCGATCCGCCTCCGAACGGATCGTTGCTTTGACAAGCATACCGCGTCTTTTGTACAGTGCCCACAGGAGAGAGTACTCGATGCCCTCCAAAAACAAGGACAACAAGGACGAAGACAACTCACCAGAGAAAGCGAACGTCACTCTCCCCGGAACGGTTGAAAAGATTATTCCAGCTATAGGAGACCAGGTGCCGGAGAAAGCGCAGATCCATGTCGAAGGGGCAGACGAACTCTACCGAGAGATCAGGATAGATAACACATTGGAAGATGCCGACGGCAATCCAGTGAGCCTGAAAAAGGGTGCGGACGTGGACGTAACAATCGAAGCGGACCCGAACGACACAAAACCCAAAGAAGACACAAAAACCAAAGAATAGACTGGTCGCTTTGCTTCTGTCCCGCCTGGTTGCCACACGTAAATAAGGGTTTTTCCGCATACCTTTGATTCGCACAAAGAGCCGGTCTCATCCTCTCTGATGACCTAGCTGCTCGAATTGCAAGCCGATTTTCACCTCCGCAAAGATCGACGACAATTCGAGAACTACTCTTTACTCTCAAGGCGGTGTTTTCCACGGCCAGCGTTCCTATCAACCTGCGCAGCGTGGTATTTCCCCTCAACCGAAGCCTTCCAAAGTTAAACCCATCGTTAACCTTCCCGTAAAACCGTCTCGAAGCGCCTCCTCTAGATTGACTGTGCTGCATCGCAACGCGACCACAGGTCGCTTACAGACGGAGAGACACCGAAATGAAAGCAGAGCATGCTACTGAAATTAATTGACCGGGCGCAGGGACGGAACGTGATTCGAAAATTTCTCTTGCCGGCGGTTGCGGTTTTGCTAGCGGTCGCCGCTACACCTGCCATGGGCGCCACGCGGGTAATTGCCGGCGCAGAGGATAATAATGAGGAGGGGGACCACAGCGTTTACGCGATCGGACTCTGGGGCGACTTACCCTATTCGGATGAACAGGCGCTTGTCGGCGTACCGAATCTGATCGCGGACATGAACTCCCAGCAACTCGCGTTCACCGTCCATGATGGCGATCTCAAAGCCGGCACGGAATTCCCGGCTCGAAAACGGTCACTACTTGCGACAACGCCTTGTATACGCAAGCTCTTGGATACTTCAACTCCTTGAAGGCGCCGGCAATTTTTACGCCCGGCGACAACGATTGGACGGACTGTGATCGTCCGGCAAACGGCGGATTTTCGTGGGCCAGCATCGCCTGCACCAGGACGTGCAAACAGCGCCTTTGTGCCTGGGGGTAAGCGGCGACGTGCCGTGCGTTGAAAACCGCCGCTGGATACTCTGAGGCGTGGTCTATGCGACGCTGAACATCCAGGGATCGTGCAACAACCTCTGCGACACCAAACCAGATCCACTGGAATTCGCGGCGCGCAACGCGGCGGCACCGGCAAGGCGGCGATCGCGACGAACGATCGCGAGAACGCTTCAACTTCGCCTGGCTGTGCGCAGGGCGAAGTTGAAGTTTCAGCTCCGTTAAAACCAGGCCGGCGCACCGAATTTGACCCTCATACGCTGCTTGCGGCATGATGTAAGTCGAGCGTTTGCAACCATTCCGGGATCGTCTAATCGGTAGGACATCAGCCTTTGAAGCTGAGTATCCTGGTTCGAGTCCAGGTCCCGGAACCATTCCGCTCGCATCTCGACTAAATCTCGCCTCGCTTCAATTCGTTCATCAAATAATCGCATGAACGCACACAGAGGGTCATGATGGTCAGCGTAGGGTTCTGGCAGGGATTGGAGGGGAAGCCCGACGCGTCCATCACAAATAAATTTTTCACGTCGTGCGTCTGCTGAAACTGATTGAGTACGGATGTCTTTGGATCACTGCCCATCCGCGCAGTGCCCGCTTCGTGCAGCGCCCATCTCGGGGCGGAAGGAAGGGCGTAGGTGTGAATATTCGTCGCGCCCGCGGCTTCCAGCATTTCGCCCGCGGAATCTCCCATGTCCTTGATCATCGCCCGTTCGTTTTCGCCGTCTTTCATGTAAATCTTCAGCACGGGAATTCCGTACACGTCTTTCATGTCGGGATCGATCTCCAGGCGATTTTCCCAGCGCGGTAAGACTTCGCCAAATCCAGTCAGGTCAAAATTCACCCGAGGCTCGCGCAGTGCCTTCTTGTACTCTTCGCCAAATCCGGGTGCGCGCCAGTTGAACTCCACGCTCGATCCGCCTTCGTATCCAAAACCGCGCAAGAAATTCTTGGCAGGCGCCTGTCCTTTCAGATTGCGAAACCTCGCAACGTAAATTCCAACGGGCTTCGTGGGCCCTCCCATGCTCGGTGGTTCCCCGAATGCGGGCAGTTCCCCGTCACCTCCGCCGCTCCTCACGTGCGCTGTCAGATAGTGTCCCAGCACGCCACTCGAGTTAGCGAGTCCGCTGCTATGTTCGCGTGTTCCTGAATTCAAGAGAATCCTCGTGCTCTCCTGCGTCTGCGCGCAGAGAATCACGACTCGAGCGTGTATTTCCCGTGTTTCGCGCGTATTGCGGTCCACATAAAGAACGCCCCTGGCGCGATTTGTCTCCTCATCCAGCAGGACCTTGTGCACCATGGCATTCGAAATCAGCGCGCAATTCCCCGTTCGCAAAGCATCCGGCACCGTCGTGAACGCCGCATTGAAATAGGAATGTGTCACGCATCCGCGTTCACAGGGCCCGCAGTAGTGGCACGGTCCCCGCCCATTCTGCGGTCGAGTCAAATTCGCCGAGCGAGCCAGCGTTACCGTCCGACCCAACTTTTCCTTGACGCGATTTCGAACCAGCGTCTCCTGGCAGGTCAGCGGCATCGGTGGCTGAAATTGTCCGTCGGGCAGATGTTCGAGCCCTTCCGCCAGGCCCGTAACGCCCACGTATTTTTCCACCAGATCGTAGTAAGGCTCCAGGTCCTGGTAACCGAGCGGCCAATCTTCCCCATACCCGTCATGCGAAGCCGCTTTCAGGTCCCAGTCGCTGAAGCGCAGGCTCACGCGCCCCCAAACGTTTGTTCGCCCGCCCGTCACACGCAGACGCCCCATCCACAAAAACGGCTGGTCCTTCGGCGTTGTGTACGGCTCTTCTATGTCGTTTACAAACCAATCAGCGTTGTACTCGCTGCACACCGAAAAAACAGATTGCACCGGCCGCGTCTTGCGCAGAATTTCGATTGCGCGATTCCGGTACGGCAACTCGAATTCCGGTTTATGCTCCGAAAAATTCCGGTCCGATTGCGGCTTGCCCGCTTCGAGCAACGCTACCTTCAGCCCGGCTTCCGCGAGTCGCTTCGATGCCCATCCACCGGAGGCACCCGAGCCGACCACAATCACGTCGTACTCCGGCTTGTTGTTCCTTTGCATTGCGGAGCATTCCTTTCGCCACCCGCGGAATGGTAACATCACGCGCGGGAGAGTGAGAGCTTTTGAAGATGGAAACTACGAATGACGCTCGCGTTCTGCCGAACGATGCGGGGCCAGCGCGCATCTCGCGTCGCGAACTTGCGCAAATTTTTCTAACCAGCCTGGCCGCCGACATTCTTTTGCCGCTCTCATCCTCGGCCCACCCGATCCGCAGGCATTTGTTGAATGGCCGGCTCCTCGATTTCGCCGATGTTCATCTTTCCGCTCGAAGCAAACCCCTCTTCTTGTCCGCGCGACAGGTCGCGGCTCTCGATGTGCTCTCGGAAGCCGTGGTCCCGGGCTCCCGCAAAGCCCAAACCGCATCGTTCATCGATCTTTTGCTCAGCGTCGACACACATGAAGTTCAACAGGACTTCCTGGCCGCGCTGTCGGCAGCCGACCTGAGCTCGCACAATACCTACCACGCAGAAATCGTCGCACTTAGCCCGACTCAGCTTCACGAGCTGCTGACCACGCTCTCCGCATCCCATTCCGCCGAATACAAACATTTCACTCATCTGAAGGACTGGATCTCGGCCGCCTACTACTCTTCCGAGATCGGCATGCGCGAACTGGGTTGGACGCCCAACCGCGTCTTTCCGACTTTTCCCGTCTGTTCGCATCGCGACGGCCACGTCTAGGGACACTGCACCTCAGGAGATCACTGTGGAGAATCCTGCAAGCCGTAGAGATTTTCTGAAAACCGCTGCCGTCGTTGGCGCCGGCATCACACTGCCTGAGTTTTTTGCGCTTCCACCCTCCAAGTCTTTGCTGGTCTTTACAAAATCGTCCGGATGGGAACACGACGTGGTGAAACGGAACGACGGCAAGCTGAGCATCGTTGAAACCGCGGTCACCGAACTCGGCAAGAAGCGCGGCTTCGAGACGCAGTGTTCGAAAGACGGCAGGATCTTCGATTCGCCCGAATTTCGTTCTTTCCAAGGAGTGTTGTTTTACACGACGGGCGATCTCACGCAATCAGGAACGGACAAGAATCCTCCCATGAGCGCGCAAGGCAAACTGGCTCTTCTCGATGCCGTGCGCGGCGGCCTGGGATTTGCCGGTGTGCATGCCGCAAGCGACACATTTCACACCCAGCCAGACTCTGAGGATCGCGCCACGCGATACGTTGCTTACGGCGAAAAATCCGATCCTTATCTGCGCATGCTTGGCGGCGAGTTCATCATTCACGGCAGCGACCCGCGCCTGCAAACCACCGGCCTCGTCGTAAACGACCCGAAATTTCCCGGTCTCGGAGGTGTCGCCTCGCCCGTCGAATTCAACGAAGAATGGTATTCGCTAAAAGATTTCACGCCCGATCTCCACGTCATCCTCACCATCGACACCAGCAAACTGCGAGGTGAGTGCTATCAACGCCGCCCGTATCCCGGCGCCTGGGCGCGCATGCACGAAAAGGGCCGTGTCTTCTACACCGCGATGGGCGACCGTCCGGAAAACTGGCAGAATTCGTTTTTCCTGAATCATCTTGCAGGCGGGATCCGCTGGTCGCTCGGCCAAGTCAACGCCGACATCCCGACGAACCTCGAAGCCGTCACTCCAGGTTACCGAGACATCCCGCCGCAGCAACCAAAGAAAAAATAGTCAAGGCCCCCCTCTTCCGGGCGCTTTTACCCGTGGCGGCCGGCTGAGGCGCAGCACAACGCAGCGCCGCCTGCGATTCCGGAATTTTCTCCGTAGTGCGCTACGAGCAGCGGGATCTCTCCGTACCGCGCGTTCACACACCAGTTCTTCATCCGCGCGTGAATCTCGCTGAAATGAGGCTGCAGCATCATCGCTACGCCGCCGCCCAAAATCATCACCTCCGGCTCCAACAGGTCCACGATATTCCCCAACCAGATCGCCAAATACTCGATGGTCTCGGACAAAATCTCCCGCGCCAGCAGGTCTCCCGCATCCGCGGCCTGCGCCACCATGGCGCTGCGAATCCCCGCGGCGTCGCCGCCCGCTAAGGCCAGCAATCCCGCGCCTCGTTCGGAATCCGCCCTAATCGCCTCTTGCACCCTCCGCGCAATTGCCGTCCCCGAAGCCAGCGCTTCGATACATCCCTTTTTCCCGCAATTGCAGCGCGGCCCGCGAAAATCGATGCTCACGTGGCCGCCTTCGGCCGCCGAGCCTGTGCGCCCGTGAAAGATTTTGCCATCCAGGACAATCCCGGTGCCGATCCCGGTGCCGATGCACGCATAGAACACGTTGCCACATCCCCTGCCCGCTCCCCACAGACTTTCCGCAAGGGCCGCAGCGTTCGCGTCGTTATCTACTCGCGCATCCACTCCGTAGCGCTTCTGGATCTGCGCCGCCAGCGGGAAATTCCGCCAGCAGGGCACATTCGGCGGATTGAGCACCACGCCGGTCCAGGGATCGAGCGGCCCGGGAGCGCAAATTCCAATGGCGATTTCGGCGCGGCTGCTCGCTCCCTTCTCCTGCAACAGGCGATCGAGCACAGAAGTCACGGCGGCAAAACCCTCGTCGGCTGTACCGCGCGGATTCATCGGTACACGCAAACGCTCGCCCATCTCCCCGCTGGCGTTAACAAATCCGGCGGCCACTTTTGTTCCGCCCACATCCACGCCAATCATCCAGCGAGCCTCTTCGCGCACGCTCATCCTCAAAAAGGTTTCATCCTGATGCACCCTTCGGTCAGGCGGGAATCACGGGTCGGGACCCGCGAAACGCATAGTAAGCGATGTAGAGATAGCAGATCACCGGTAAAATAAACGCGTGATGGATGCCGATGCGGTCGGCTATCGCTCCCTGAACCACGGGCAGAATCGCACCGCCGACAATCGCCATGATCATCAGTCCTGAACCGTCTCCCGTCAATGGCCCCAGCTTGGCTATTCCAAGCGTAAAAATACTGGGGAACATGATCGAATTGAAGAATCCGACCAAGATGACGCTCCACATGGCAACCGTTCCCGTCGTCAACATCGTGGTGCATACCAGAATCGCAGCAACTAACCCGAAAATTCCCAGCAGTGTCCCGGTCTTCACCTTCTGCAGCAACGCCGATCCGATAAACCGGCCGATCATGGCACCGCCCCAGTAGTACGCCACGTATTTCGCCGCGACGATTTCCGGCATATTGCCGATACTTGGCTGACTCAAATAGTTGATCAGAAAGCTCCCGATCGAAACCTCCGCGCCCACATAAACAAAAATTCCCACCATCCCCAGCACCAGGTGCCTGTATTTCCAAATGCTCGCCCCGGCACCCTGCTGCCCGTGCCTTTCCGCCTCCGGCATTGGCGGCAGTTTGAACATCCCGATGAGCACCGCAAACGCAATCAGGGCAATCCCTATGATGGTATACGGCAGCTTCACCGACGACGCTTCCTGAATGCGGTAGGCATGCAGAGCTTCTGCTGACATTCTGCCTAACGCGTCCGCGGAGCTCGCATGCGCATTCAGAATGAACAAGCCGCCCAGATACGGCCCGATCGTCGTCCCCAGCGAATTGAATGCCTGCGTAAGATTCAATCGGCTCGATGCGGTCTCAGGCGGTCCCAGAACCGAAACGTACGCGTTCGCCGCCACCTGCAGCGCCGTGATTCCAGCCGCCAGCACCATCAGCGCGCCCAAAAATAACGGAAACGATGGCACGCTTGCCGCGGGGATAAACAAAAACGCGCCGACCCCCATGGTCACTAGTCCCGTTACCATCGTCTTCTTGTAACCGATGGTGTCGATCACCTTCGCCGAAGGGATGGAAAAAATAAAATACGCCGAGAAAAACGCGAACTGGATCAACATCACCTTGGTGTAATTCAGGTCAAAAATGGACTTCAAATGCGGCACCAGGATGTCGTTCAGCACGGTCACAAATCCCCAAAAGAAAAACAGGATTGTCACCATCGCCAGTGCTGCGCGGTAGGTCTGCCCATCGGATTTGCCGCTGGTTGTCGGCGCACTCCCGGTTGTCACAATCGCCATAAGTCCACTCTCTCCCGGACTGCTTCCTTACAAGATTCGAGGGCCAAAAATTGCCTCGCCTACCCTACTCCAAATCGCGCTCCGTGTATCCCAAGAAAACGCCTTCCCCGGCACCCGGCCCGTCAAAGTGGTGGACTCCAACGCGAATCCGGCGTGCAGACCGACCTGCCCTGGGAAGGATTGCATTCTCGATCCGAGGAGGTCGCTAACCCAAGCGATTTTCGAAATGAGGGGGAACTTCGGTGTCGTGACGGCAGGCCCTAAGGGAGCAGTGCGGTATTAGCTTTGACGTTGGCGCCGGGGTGAAAGAGCTCTTGGAGCTATCTGATGCGCAGAAATTTCGCGCCCGTAGAACCGGTGGTCACAGGCAGCGCACCGATAAGGACGGACCCGCAAAGCACGCAAGAGGTATCGTTCGACGAGCCCATGCCGGCGAGATCGGGAAAAGCGCCAGCTGCCGCAACCGGGGCAGCCTTTCCGCTTGGAGGTTGACGGTTCCATAGGGGAGGAATGCCCTATTATGCCGCCACTGCTGCCGCTCGCGAGGATCCGGGCTGATCTTCCTCCCGTAACGCACGAATGACCGCCAATTCGACATCGGTCGCGTGCCAAGGAGACCGAATGACATCGAAAGCGCCCTTCGTCATGGCCTCAAAGTAAAGTTCCCATTCGCCGGTTCGCGTGGTTACTACGACCCGCGGAATCCTATGATCGCAATGACCTCGGTGGATCAAATCGCAATAGGAGCCGTCCGGCAGATGTTCATCGCAAAAGACAATTTCAACCGCCTGCGCGGAAAGCACTTCCTCGGCTTGCACTCCGGTCGAGCATACAATGACGTCGGCGGTCAACGCTTCCAATGTCCGGACGAGAGGCCGGCGGACCTCCATGTGAGGAGAGACAATCAGAACGCGAACTTGCCGCGGGATCCTGGTGCTCTGATTTGGTCGATTCGTGGTTGAAGCAGGCTGAGTCTGAAGGGAGGGCACGGCGACACCTCGGCGCATGAAGACGTGAGCCGGGGTATCCTTGATAAGGGAGTATAACTTCCCTGTCAATACAAGAATTCCAGTAGATTGCGTGTCCGATTCTCGACACACT
>Ga0070698_100009165_pt1 | contig 10623 bp, 13 predicted proteins | sample KBSK1502metaG_FD_65477 | JGI IMG/M metagenome (GOLD analysis project Ga0070698, IMG submission 65477) | Corn, switchgrass and miscanthus rhizosphere microbial communities from Kellogg Biological Station, Michigan, USA - KBS K1-50-2 metaG | ecosystem: Host-associated > Plants > Roots >... | reverse complement strand
GCAGGGACCAATATCTTTTCATGATTTTATGGAAATGGCCTTATACTACCCGAACCTCGGGTATTATACGTCTTTGCCCGATAAAATCGGGAAACAGGGTGATTACTATACGAGTCCTTACTTCACAAATGTTTTTGGAAATGTTATTGCCAAACAATTCGAAGAAATGTGGCGCCTGACAGGCAAGAAAGATTTTACAATAGTTGAATATGGCGCAGGAATGGGATCATTGTGCAATGATATTCTCGAACAACTTAAACATAATAAAGAATTTTTTGAAAAGCTGAAGTATTGCATCATTGAAAAAAGTGAAGCAATGCGCCAAAAAGAACAGGCCTTCATTGATCGTGAATTACTAAATAAAAAAGTTTCTTGGTTTAATTCGATTGAAGAAATACCTCCGTTCACCGGTTGTGTTTTAGCAAACGAGGTGCTTGATAATTTCTCCGTACATAAAGTAGTGATGAAAGAAAATGAGCTTACCGAAATTTTTGTCGGCTACAATAATGGTTTTATCGAAGTGTTGAAACCGGCTCATGATAATTTAAAAGATTACTTTGTTCCATTAGGCGTTGAGCTGCCAAATGATTTTTGCGCTGAAGTAAATCTGCAGGCAATTGATTGGCTAAAAAATATTTCTTCTTCTTTAGAAAAGGGTTTTTTGTTAATCATTGATTATGGTTATCCCTCTTCAGAATTATATCAACCTTATCGCCGGCTGGGAACAATAGTTTGTTATAACAAACACACGGTAAATGACCTTCCCTATAATAATATCGGGCAGCAGGACATCACAGCACATGTAAATTTTTCTGCATTGAATCTTTGGGGAGCAAAACATGGCTTAACTAATTGCGGCTTTACCAATCAATCACAATTTTTATTAGGACTTGGATTAACCGAGCACCTGAGAAAACTGGAAGAAAAAGAGAAAAATAGTTTTGAAGTAAGAAGAAAATTAATGCTCCTTCATGGGCTGCTGATGTCGATGGGCAAAAAATTGAAAGTGCTTATTCAACAAAAAGGATTAAATGATCCGTTACTTTCTGGTTTAAAATTCTGTCAGCCTCTTGTTTAATCGACTCCGTTAATTGTGCCACAATAGCAGCTTAATTGCGTCGGCATAATTTTTATGCCCTGTTCATGTTATTTATTTTTTAACTAAAAAAGAAAAAACATGTACTACAATCAGTCATGTGCCGCAAAAGGCAACAATTACGGAAACAGGCAAGGCCAGTTTATCCGGTCAATGCAGCGGGCCGCTGTAAACATTTACAAAACTGACAGCAGTTATGAAATGCTGGTGTTTGCGCCCGGTCGCATCAAAGAAAATTTTCATATTGATGTAAAAGGAAATGAGCTTACCGTCTCTTACACACCGCCTGAGGGCTTTCAAAAACCAAATTGGGTATTAAGAGAATACAGTCGTGGTGGGTTTGTAAGAACTTTTACACTCAATGAAAGTATTGACACGGCAACTATTGCAGCCAAATACACAGATGGTGTACTGCAAATAAGTTTGCCAATTATTGCAGGTAAAGAAAACGAGAAGAAAGAAATAGTGATCAACTAACCTTTCTTTTAGGTGCAGCCGTCCCGGTAAATCGGGACGGTTTTTATTTTACTGATTCATAGCAACCCTTAATCTAATAGTATATTGGTGGCTATTTGCATTCGCAATGAGTTGAAACGGTTTTATCAGGACATATCTATCTCAAGACCTTCTTTTGCCAAAATAGCGGGTGGCATACTCCCTGCATTCTTTTTAAATGATGCAAACATATCATCAAGAAATGCATCTGTGTGCGAAGGATCGTGATGGCTTAATAAGATTTTTTTTACCTCCGCCAAAGACGCAAACAGGCATGCATCATCAATTGAAGAATGCCCCCAACCTTTTCGTAACTGGTATTCCTGTTGTGTGAATTGGGCATCATGCAATAAAAGATCAGCTTCCCGGGCAAGATCAAAACCTGAGACCCATTTTTTTTCTTTTATCATTCCTTTATTTCCTAATGAGGGCTCATGATCGGGGATAAAAGTAAATACTGCCTGTTTGCCGGTGACCCTATAACCAACGGTCGGACCGGGATGAATGATATAATTTGATTGAATGCGAAAAGGGCCTGTTTCAAAATCACTGTTCCCGATTTCATGTAATTGTAATTTGCAGGGAAGATCACGAAGAAGCACGGGAAATAAAGGTGGCGACAAATAACGACTAAGACGAGAAAATAACGATTGAGAACTGCTGGCTGGTCCCCAGATATGAATTTCTTTCGATTCATCAAACAAAGGACTAAAAAAACCAAGCCCTTGTATATGATCAAGGTGAAGATGAGTTAGCAGAATATCTACCCGTTTATTTTCCGGGTAATAATTTCCGGTTAATTGTCTTATGCCAGTACCCCCGTCAAGTACAAGCACATAATCATTATGTGATACCGTCACACACGAAGTATTGCCGCCATAACATTCCGTGTCAGGGCCGGTGGTGGGTATTGACCCCCGAACACCCCATAATTTAATTTTCATGCTGCTTTATTTTCCAAAAAATAGCAACCGCTCCCAGAAATTTTCCTTCCCGGCTAATTATTGGATAAGATGTAACCGAGATATTTTGCCATTCACCTTTTAAACTTTCTATCTTAAAACTTTTATGATAGGGAAATTCATCTCTTAAAGTTTTTACCAGGGGTAATTCCCCGGGTGAAAGAGGTTTGCCATCTTCATCAAGAGGATTGAAAATTGTTGACCATTCCTCTACGGGCATTTCACCGGTTTCTTCAAAACGTTTTCCTAAAACTTTTTCGGCAGGTTCATTATAAAAAATAAGGTTTCCAAGTGTATCGGTAATAAAGACAGGGATAGAAAGACAATCGGCCAGTTGGCGGTTAAGGATTATTTCTATTTCATATGCAGCCATAGCTTTAAAGCTGTTTGCGCTTATCTAAATTTAAGGAGAATAGTTTTGATAATCGGGAAACTGCCGAAAGATTTAAATTTAACGGCACAATTCTTTTATGATCGTTTCATGTTCCGGGTATATTGCTGATAATGCATTTGCATCAGCCAATTCGAAATCGTCAAATTCGAAACCGGGAGAAACGGTACAGCCAACAAAACAATATTTACTTCCGGCGGCAGGACGACTTGCGAACCAGCAATTGGCCGGCACCACATGTTGAAAGGTTTTCCCATTTTCAAAATCATTTCCCAAAGAAATAGTTTTTAATTCTCCGTTTTGTTCAATGATATAAATAAGCAATGGGTCACCTGCATAAAAATGCCAGCATTCATCACTTTTAATACGATGAAAAGCAGAAAAATTTCCTTGTTCTAATAAAAAATAAATTGCAGTTGAAAAAACTCTGCTTCCACCAAATCTTTCCGGCAATGCCGCTGCAATTATAAATTCATTGCTCTTATAAGTTTGGCTGAACCAACCACCTTCGGGGTGTGGCCCTAATTTATATTGTTGAATGAGTTGATTGACCGTTGACATTTTGGAAATAAGTATTGTCCTTCAAATTGCTATTGAACCTGATCTGAAATTTTCTTTTGCATAATTATAAAGTTTATTGATCACAAATGGTGCATCCTCTATTATTCCAAAAATTATCGGTGACTTTCGGCTTCTTAACCAGGGATATCCGAGAAAATATATTCCCGGAAACTCCGGTATTCCATCTTTATGCTTCAAGTTGCCTTTATCATCAAACACAGGTAATTTAATATAGCTGTGATCATGATCAAAACCCGTGGACCATACAATCGCGTTGATATTGCTTTCTTTCAGATCAAGTGAACCGATAGAACTTACACAACTTGCATTTATATCCGGTTCATCAGCTTCATCATAATGTGCTCCTGGCGCCTGCAATTTATTTTCAGAAATATGATCATCTATCATCTTTTTTATTTCCCGGGAAAATTCATCTGCAAATTTTACATGTTGCGCTGCATCAGTTTTAAAAAATACATTGTATTCATCTGCATTATTCATTTTACCCAAAATGACAGCGCCTCTTTTTGCCAACGATTGTAAACTCACGGTGTCTTTACCGCTACCTGTTCCTGATACTTGCGGTGGTCTTAGTTCAAGCAGTTTTGGATCTTCTATTTCCTCAGCTTTTATATCATAGAATTTTGTTTCCTTTATCCAGTAGAAAATATCTTTTCCGCGGTACCATCTTGGAATTCGTCCCACCATGCTGGTAGAGAGATAAACTTTTCTGCCTGCATTAAGTAAGTCTTCAGTGATCTGGCAGCCAGATTGTGCACTGCCTGCCACTAATACTGCCCCTGCCGGTAACTGATCCGCATTGCGATATTCACTTGTATGCAATTGCTTAATGTTTTTTGAAATGTTTTTTGCCAGCGAAGGGATTTTAATTTCATTAGCCACGCCTGATGCAATGAGTAACTGCCTGCAATGATATTTTTTGATTACAGTAGCTGATAAAACAGTAACAACAAAATATTCTCCCGGCTTTTCAATGGAAATCACTTTTGAGTTTTCTTCAACCGGCAATTGATGAATTTTTACATACTGCTCAAGAGAAGAAACAAATACAGGCGCCGATGTAAATGCGTCCGGATTTTCAGGATCCGGATTTTCTCCCGGCAATACATTCAATTTATTGGTCGAATTGAACCTGAAATTATCCCATCGTTGTGAACGCCATGACTCACCGATCTTTCCACGTTCAAAAATGATATGTGTTAAGCCATACTCTTTCAGATGATAACTGGCGGCTAAACCAGAATAGCCTGCGCCCACAACAATTACATCAAATATTTCTGTCATAAAAAAGTCAACAATAATTTAAAAAAAATAAAAATACGACAGTATGGGGCAAAAAGTACACATAGAAGCGGCCTGAAATTTGACATTATTTATTAACTAAACTAAATCATCATGGCAACTACATCTAAAAATAAAAAAGAAGAAAAAAACAAAAAAAACCACGGTTTAGAACCTGATCCTGAGACCCTGCACACAACTGACCCGCAGGAACACATGAAAGGACCAGTTTCTTCTGTTATGCAAAATATCAAAGAAGAAGGCAAAAAAAACGATAAGGTTTCTCAAGGAGAAGCCGATAGGAAAAGAGAAGCAAATATGTAGCTATTAGCAGGTAACTATTAAATGAAAAGCCTTATTGTTTACGATAAGGCTTTTTAATTTATTGCTATTTCGATGCTTTGATTGAAATGCCGAGATGTATCGCATCCCGGATCAGGTCATCCGGTTTGCCAGGGTAAACTATCCCCCATTCTTTTCGATCGATATTGAATTTTGCGATTGCTTCTGCGCTAATTCCTGAAACAGTTATACGGGCAGGAAATTCAATATTTTTTGTTATTCCCTTTAATGTAAGATTTCCGCTAACCGTGTGCGTCGGATTTGTTACTTTATATTTATTGATCTCTTCTTGCCTTGGATCTATTGTATCTTTTATCGCATCTCCCTTATAAGGTCTTACATCCGTAACCTCGAATATCCCTTCAGGGTTCTTTTCCACATCAAAAAAATCAGCCGATTTTAAATGACCTGATAATTTTTGACTGCTGGCTGAATCAACGCTTTTTGGTCCTGTAACCTGCAGGTGAGCAAGATCTATAATGAATTTCCCACCGGTTACTTCACCATTTTTTATATACATCTCTCCGCTCTTCAAAGGCACGGCACCTATATGATAACCGCTGACTTTTGTTGCTACCCATTCAATTTTACTATCCGAAGGATTTAGTTTCCATATTTCACCAGTTTTATTTTCGCTTACCTTTTTTGCTTCTGAAGTTTTAGCTTCATCACTTTCGGGAGCATTGGTGCAGGAAATAAATACAAATAATCCCATTATCATTGCTGCCATTAAAGATCTTGCTTTCATTTTTGCTTTTTTTGAAAACAATACAAACAATGTACCGTTCACCTTATTTTATCACTTATAATTCTTCCTAACTTTAGCGCTATGAATCGTATCGATCGCCTGGCGGCAATTCTTATACAACTTCAATCCCGGTCCTTAGTAAAGGCGCAGGATATTGCAAAAAAATTTTCTATCAGTCTCCGCACTGTTTATCGCGACGTAAAAGCTTTGGAAGAAGCAGGAGTGCCGGTGATTGGTGAAGCAGGCACCGGCTATCGTCTTATGGATGGGTATAAGCTTCCCCCTGTTATGTTTAACATGGATGAAGCAACTGCATTACTCACTGCCTCCAAATTAGTGCAGTCAAAAACAGATGCAGGCATATCCAAACATTTTACAGCTGCATTGGATAAAATAAGGGCCATACTTCGTCATTCAGAAAAAGATCATATGGAGGAAATTGATGATCATATCGCAGTGATGACGCATCCTTCAATTGTTCATCAGCCAAAAGCAGAATTGCACCTGCAGGCAATATTAAAAGCTATTGGCGGTTCTTCAGTACTTGAAATAAATTATACTTCTGTTGAAAAGAATGAGAGTACCCGCCGCAAGGTAGAGCCGGTTGGTATTTATTATCTCGGCAGTCACTGGTACCTCATCGCTTTTTGCCGGATGAGAAAAGACTACAGGAACTTTCGCACAGATAAGATCACACAATTAAGTATTACTGCTGAAGTAAATTCAAAAACACATCCTCCCTTGCAGAGTTTTATCAGTCAAATGTCTGCCGACCGGCAGGTGATCAAAATAATAGTAGATGTGGAACCGGGCATTGTAAAATATCTTGGTGAGCAGAAATATTACAATGGTTTTGTAAAAGAAGAAAAGGCCGGCGACTATGTTCGCATGACTTTTTTATCGGGTTCGCTCATGGGTTTCTCCCGCTGGTTCATGTTATATGGCGATCATGCAAAAATTGTGGAACCTGCTGAGTTAAATGATATGGTATCCCGGATCGCAGAAAATATTTTAAAAAAATTAGAAGAAACTCAATTGCTACTGACATAGGGCTGTCACTGTCGTGTTGTTTCTTTGAGTATTAAAACAAAACACTATGACATTTATTGAGTTTTTTAAGAAGCAATTTATTGATGAAGCCGCAACAACCCGTAAAATGCTGGCCCGTGTTCCCGATGATAAGTTTGATTACAAACCGCACGAAAAATCCATGGTGATGAAATCACTGGTGACACACCTGGCCGACCTGCCTGGTTGGATCCACTTTACACTCACCACCGACGAACTTGATTTTCAAAAAGCATATGAACAACCCGATATTAAAAACAATAAAGAGCTGATGGACTATTTTGAAAAAAGATACAATGATGGGTTGTCAGCGCTGGTACCCGAAAATGAAAAGGTATTGGATAAGCCATGGACATTGAGAAATGGTGAAACGATCTATGCTACTAATCCAAAGATCGATGTATTGAGAATGTCTTTTAGCCAGCAGATACACCACCGGGCACAACTCGGTGTGTATTTAAGATTGCTGAATGTACCTATCCCCGGCAGCTATGGTCCCAGTGCTGATGAAACTGATTTTTAGGATTATTAAATGGAGTTGCTTTATTATTTCTTCGATTATCCGAAGCCTCCAATTTGAATGAGATTATATTGAAGCTCATGGTTTTTTCATGGGCTTTCTTATGTTGCCGGCCTTAGTAATTCTATTTGGCTGTTTGTTGGGTCACTCACTTGTACTTTCTGTATTACTATTCAGCTTTTGTCCACCCCCAATTTGAAATTATCACATGATGGACCTTTTGTGAATCCCCCTTATTATCCTTTTGAAAATGGGAGTGTCTCCATTCCCCCTTTGTAAAAGGGGGGGTTGAGACACTCCGAGCACTGGAGTAGTTGTAAGGGGGATTCACGAAAGGAAGAATGGATACGCTCGGCGTATGAGATAAAACTGAAAGGAAGATTTCAAAAACTCAGTAACTTCAAAAAAATGTACTGGCTGCCTTACAATAAAAACCTCAAAGAGTTTTCACGCAAGCTGCGAAACAACTCTACATTGGGCGAAATACTACTCTGGCAAAAACTCCGTGCCGGCAGCATGATGAACTTTACGTTCAACGTCAAAAACCACTTGGCCGTTACATTGTTGATTTTTATTGCAAGCCATTGAAACTGGTAATAGAAATTGACGGAGCTTATCACTTTGAAGCAGAACAAAAAGTAAAAGACAATGAAAGACAGAAACTGCTTGAAGAAATGGGTTTATTTTTTTTACGTTTTTCAGAACAGCAGGTAAGAAAAGATATGGATATTGTGTTAAAAGAAATCGGGAATTATGTTGATGAATTTGAGCAGAGGCATTGCATTCCGCAGCAAAATGTTTCAGCTGATTCCAAATTACGTTGAATAAAATTCCCGAATCATAAACACTTCGCTTTGCCCGGTGCCGGCTGGCCGACGTGCCGAAGGCACTCCTTCGGAACAACAAGGCAACAAGGTCCAATAGCAGCAATACAACCAACTGCAAAATCATTCTATAAATTCTTCGAAGGATTCACCCGTACGTACACAAGTTTTATATTTCTCCTTCCGGATTCCCGCTCATCTATTTCAAAAAGTCCAAGACTTCTTATCAGCTGTAATAATTTTTCAAAGCCATAATTGCGGGGGTCAAAATCCGGTCGCTTCTTTAATAACATATTTCCAAGATCGCCTAAAAAAGCCCAGCCATTTTCATCAGCAATATCATTGATACTGGATGTAACAAGATTCACCAAATTCTTATCTGCTTTGCTGATCACCTTTTCTTTTTTACGAAGATCACTCAGCTTAATTTGTTTTGTACTTGGTTCGGGCTGATCCAATATTTCTATATAAATAAATTTATCACAAGCAGCCCTGAATGGCGAAGGCGTTTTTTGTTCTCCCATACCAAATACCTTCATTCCTGCTTCACGAAGTCGTGTAGCAAGTCTTGTGAAATCACTATCGCTGCTCACGACACAAAAACCATCTACCCTGCCTGTATATAAAATATCCATCGCATCAATGATAAGTGCAGAATCAGAAGAATTTTTTCCTGTAGTATAACTGTATTGCTGCACCGGGGTAATTGCATGATCAAGCAACACGGCTTTCCAACCCGCTACATGTGGTTTTGTCCAATCCGCATAAATGCGTTTGAAAGTTGGCACGCCATATTTGGCTATTTCTTCGAGTATCCCGTTTATAAGACGGTGTGGTACATTATCGGCATCAATTAAAACAGCAAGCCTGAGATCTTTTGAATTATCCATTTATAAAATCGATTTACAGGAAAGATAATAATTAAAAAAATACCGGTTTAAACGTAGTTATAAGTGGATTAATAACAAATTCGTCTTCTTATAAACAATTTATAAAGAAATGAGTGTCAGAATCATCAAATGAGGGAAACTTTAACTGCCTCTCTGGGCTTTAAAGATTATCTTACCGCCTCTGCAGATAACAAAATCGGCAGTTTAAACAATTTTAAATGTCAAATCTTACCCAGGTGGTGAATGTGGACAAGAATCTGAAAACGCTTAAAAAAACTGTGCATGCATCCGACATTGATCAATTGCTAAGCAGCAGTGGTCCTTTTACTTTTTTTGCGCCATCCGATACTGCATTTCAAAAATTGGAAAAAGGATTATTGGAAAAATTATTTGAACCTCAGAATCGCAGACGTCTTGCCGATCTGCTGAGCAATCATATTGTAAATGGAAAAATAGCTTATAAAGAATTGAAAGACGGTGATAAACTTACCGCTGTAAATGGTCGGGAATTAAGAGTGCAGGTAAATAATGGCACTGTTAGTATCAGCGATATCCCTATTCAACCCCGTGATGCAAAGATTATGAATGGTGTAATCCATGTGATGGATTCAGTGATAATGTGATCTCCGTTCGTACCTTTTACTCTTTGTACTCTGTGACCTACTATTATTGTTTTAACAGTAATAGCATAAAAAAATAGCAACAATGTATTATAACACATTATTACTATTTTACTAATTTACAAACAGATCAGCTAACCCTGTTCTCTTAACCATTTGATAAGATCGTCCTTCGCCTTGCCCGTTTTTTTCTGTACTCTTCCCCAAAATTCATCATCCCTCCCCTCTTCATATTTAAGATCATCGTCTGTTAATTGAGCATATTTCTGTTTAAGCTTTCCTTTCCATTGGTTCACCTGACCTTTTACTTCCATTTTGTCCATAACAAATTTTTTAGTTAATAATATACATTAGAGGATAAAAAATTGTGCCAGAGGAAAATGCTAATATGACATTTATTGATCAAACTATAATGAGACGAGGCATAAAGTTTGGGGAATATAATGACTGTTGTATTTTTTATACGGCTAAACAGTGAAATGATTTATTAATTACAAAAATCACATCAAATGGAAACAAAAACACAACGAAAACAAGATGTAAGGCAGCAGGACACTGCTTTAAAAAACGATATTGTAATACATAGGGTTTTCAATCTGCCAAAAAAAGTGGTTTGGCTGGCATTGACAGAGCCTGAATATTTTAAAAAATGGTGGGGACCTAAAGGTTTCACTTGCCCTACCAGTAAAATGGAAGCAAGAGTAGGCGGCAAATACCTGAATTGCATGCGTGGACCAGATGGAAAAGAATACTGGTCAACAGGTACAGTGAAAGAATTCATCCCTGAAAAAAAACTGGTGGTTA
>Ga0070698_100009164_pt1 | contig 10624 bp, 5 predicted proteins | sample KBSK1502metaG_FD_65477 | JGI IMG/M metagenome (GOLD analysis project Ga0070698, IMG submission 65477) | Corn, switchgrass and miscanthus rhizosphere microbial communities from Kellogg Biological Station, Michigan, USA - KBS K1-50-2 metaG | ecosystem: Host-associated > Plants > Roots >... | reverse complement strand
TCTGGCGCTCGGGAGGCGTCCAGTCTCACGCGGAATTCCTCGACGCGCCCGCCGTCATTTGTCTGTGCTATGAGGCGCTATCCGAGTGGCATTTAGGAGAGACCGCCCCTTGCCAAGCGACCATGGCGGAAGCGATCTCACTAGCGAAGGAGCTGAATGATACGCATGGATTAGCCGTGGCACTACATTTTGCAGCGTATCTCGCCCACTATGAGCGTAATCCTGCTGAAGTGGAACGCTTGGCATCGGATTTAATTGAACTGTCAACGCGTCACAATTTTGCATCTTGGCTGGCTATAGGAGCCATATTCCGCGGTTGGGCGCGCAGCGCCTCCGGTGACACAGTTGAAGGCATCTCGTGGATCGAGGAGGGAATAGATGACTGGCGGGCAACCGGCGCGATGATCGCCCTGCCATATCACCTAGGAATAAAGGCTGAAGCTTTGCACTTAGCGAATCGTACCGTTGAAGCTCTTGAGGCAATAAGGGAGGCAGAAGCGCTGGTTGCAAGATCTGGAGAGCGTAAGTGGTGTGCCGAACTGCACCGGCTTCGCGGTGTGTTTCTCGCGACTATCGGTGCTGATGAAGCTCAAATTGAGGCTTCGTTTTGCGCAGCCATCAGAATCGCAAAGGAGCAGAAGTCCGTCTCGCTAGAGAAACGCGCAGAAGCAACCTACTCAGAATATCAGAGGCAAAAAGCGAGCGCGTCAGGAGGACACGGGTTCCGACTACCTCTTTGGTAACTTCTTGCAGCGCCCTGCCTTTGGTTCAAGGACCCGACAGTCCAACCGCAGCACCCTGACCGCCTCAGTCTCCCCCGGACGAGAAGTCGTTGACACTGCTTTCGGTGCTCTTCATAGTTGCGGGCGTGCTGAAGAAGTTTATCCCCCATACGCCAGGACAGACGGCACCTGCGGAAGACGTCGGGTCCGGGGAGAGTCCACCAACTCCGCCGGCCGCTAAACCGTTAACTGTAATACAACCAACCTCCGTGGTGGACAGCCATATCAGAATTCTATGATACAGTAGACTAGTCTAGTGCACCGTTTCATTTAATTCCAAAGCAATTTTTGGTACGATTGGAAACGCTCTTTGTAAGACCATTTAATAGGCGCTGCTTTGCGATTGTAGGGTTGCACCAGGTGCGAAAGTCGTCGGTCACTCGGTTGCGCGAACTCGCTGAGCCACGTCGCCGCGCGGCGCTGATCTGCTTTCTCTGTCAGAGCTACCGCGACGCCCTCGATCACTGACCCGCGCGCACGAACCTGTCTCGCAGCGCTTTAGCTTTCGATTCAAGCGCTGGATCCAGCTGGTGCAGCTGGATGGCTTGATTGTAGTCGCCGATCGCTCCGTCGAAGTCGCCCTTTTGGTCTTAGGCCATTCCCCGTTTGAGGTAGGCAAGGGCAAATTTTGGATTGAGTTGGATGGCTTGGGTGTAGTCGCCGATCGCTAAGTAGAGGTCGCCCTTCCCGTAGTTGGCAGTGCCCCGATCGAGGTAAGCGTCGGCAAGTTTTGAATCCCGGCTAATGGCCTGATCGCAGTCGGCTATCGCTCCGTCGAGGTCGCCTCTCTTAAGCTTCGCATTTGCCCGGTTGAGGTAAGCCTCGGCAAGATTTGGATCCAGCCCGATGGCCTGATCGTAGTCGGTCATCGCTCCATCGAGGTCGCCCTTTTGAACCTCGACAATGCCCCGGTTGTAATAAGCCTCGGCAAGTTTTGGATTGAGCTGGATGGCCTGACCGTAGTCGGCCAACGCTCCATCGAGGTCGCCTGTCCTAAACTTGCCATATGCCCGGAAATCGTAGGCAAGGGCAACTAGCGGGTTAAATAAACCGTTGGCAGCCAGCAGCCACAATGCTGCGACCGGTAGTGCAAAGGTAAGAATGCATGCTACCAGCATTCCCCATGCCGAGTTTTTCATCGAATTCGACCTCCTCTTTTGCTTGTTGGGCAAGAAGTTGGGTGATTTTCTCACTTTAAAATAAACACATGATAACCCAGGCAGCAATACCACGTTCGGGTTACTGAAAAACGCTCATACCTTAAGCGGTCACTCAGCATGCTAGCCCGGAACTCCTCCAACATCAGTCTGCCCCACCAACCCCACCAACGCTTCCTAACTTCCTAGAAAATAGGCTAATTCCTTGTAGGTTTAGATGTGTTGGTGGGATTGGTGGGATTGTGCCCCTGGTATTTCGTAAGCGCCACACCATCCCACCCTATTCGTGGCTATTGCCCGGCATTGAGCCTGACGCGGACACGGGGCAAAAACCGGGATCACAATCGCAGGTACAACGACCGAGGCATTCTTTTTAAGAGCCAAGCGACAGGTGTCCACCGGCGAGTGATATAGACCTCACGCCGGCGTTTTTCTGCGGCATCCAAGATCTGATCTGCGGCTTTCTCCGTGGTAGCTACCCAGAACCGTCGCGGCAACTTATTCAAAAAGAAAGAGAGTCGCCAACGTGTAGCGGCTCTCAATCTTTTGTTCGGGAGAGAGCCGTTACATCAAGGAAAGAACCCTCAAAGTCAAGACGCAATTCTGCGAATCCACACGGGTGTTCTTGAAAAAACATTTCGTTACGGGCGGCTAGGAAATTAGGAACACTTGGGATGCTGAACGGCGTCTAACAGATCAAAAGGGGTCTCGGTGCACTTTCGTGCCTAATCCTTTGCGAAATCGGCTGTAGCGGTATCGTTCCTTCGGTTGCCATAGAGCACCGCGCTTCGCCAAAAGCTCTATGCTCTGGATTGTTTGGACCTGAATCTCTTCTCATGAACATCGGACCCAAATCCCAACCGAGGCTCCAAAAATACGAGTCCATGACTGTTTCTCCGTCTTTGGTAGGCGCATATACCTCGGGGTTGAAACTCAACGAGTACTTAACGACCTCGGGATTCCTGGAGAACGCCGCGGCGTCGAGAAGATCGATGATGCTATCGGTAGCGGGATTGGTCCCTGCCTTTCTCAGTACCTCCAGACGGCCGTAAAATGCCGCCCCTCGCAAAGCCGTCGTCGTACTCTCAGAATCATGGGGATCCGCCGGCGTGAACGTTAGGGCTCTTTGTGGTAACTTGACCGTTAAGAAGATGGGTTCGTCCGTTCGTCCGACGTTTACGATCGGACTTCAGATGCTTGTCGCAGAGGTTTTTGAAGGCTACCTGAGCAATACCGATCTCCGCTATGACTAAAACAATGATGAGAGCGTCAGACGAACTCTCGGGTTTGCCTCCATGAACGATGAATCTTCACCCGAAATCAGCTCAAAGAATGAAGGTGGCGTCGTCATCAAGCCTTGGTTGAGTGGGGGGCTGGTAGTAGCACTCGTCGGCAATTTTGTTCTCTCCGGGGTGCTCATTTTGCAACTGGGTACTTTTGAGGACGCAAGGCGACAAGCACAGGAGGTCGAGGCTGGAATTGCAAAGACTCGAACAGAATTGTCGACGTTGCGGATCGAGGTTGAATCTCTGAGAAGGGAGAAAGATGCCCTCACGCCAACAATCGTTGATTGGGAAAAACGCGTCAAAGACAAGGCCGCGGCTGAGGCCGTGTTGGCAACATTGGAAGGCAAAAAACGACAGACAGAGTCTGACATATCACAGGCCGGCAAAAGCCTGGAGGAAGTCAACCTGAACTTGGTGAGCGCGCAGAAACAACGGGCTGAGCTCAACTCGGAGATTGAGAAGCTCAGGGCTGAAGTTGTTTCACTAACGAAGACCAAGACCGACGCAAAGGCGCTGTTGGACCTGGCGACAGAGGCAGAACGCCGCCTAAATGATGCCCAGAATGCACTCACAAACGCGGAAGCGCGACGAAAGCAGGTCGAGACGGATGCCAACGCAGCTCAAGCGCGCTTTGTCCAAATTCAGAAAGAAACCGATGATGTTCGTCAGGCCCGCGAGAAGCTCAACACGGAAGGGGCGGTGCTGCGTCAACAAATCCAGAGCCTGAAAGACGAACTCTCCGCATCGCAGTCCGAGTTGCAAGCCCGCCAAGCCTCAGTTCAGCAAGAAGAACAGAAGCTGACGAAACTCCAGACGGACACCAAGACGGTCTTAGCCATGGCTACGGAGGCCGCACGCCGCAGAAATGAGGCCCAGAATACAGTCACAAGCGCGGAAACGCGACGAAAGCAGGTCGAGACGGATGCCAACCAACTCCAGAAAGAAGTCGATGACGCTCGCAAGTTCCAGGACAAGCTGAACACAGACGCAGCAACACTGCGTCAACAAATACAGACCCTAAAAGATGAACTCGCCGCATCCCAGTCCCAATCATCCGAGTTGAAAGCCCGTCAAGACGCCGTTCGGCAGGAAGAACAGAAGCTGACAAAACTTCAGCAACAGGTGACCTCAGCCGAAACGCGACTCAACGAACTTGACGTACAGGAAGAGAAACAAAGGCGCGAGTCGGAGGGGTTAACGAATCGCTTGGAGCAGATTCATAAAGAGGTCACCGACGAGGAACTGCGCCGGGACACGGCAAAGGCCGATTTCCAGAAAGCCGACTCCGACCTCTCTGCCGCACGCAAACTTCTGCAAGAGGTTTCCGCGAAACACGACGGACTCGTTCGCGAGTCCTCTGGTCTCGAAACCTCTATTGACCGGCTAACAAAGGAAAAGGAGACGAAGGAGAAAGAGCTTGGCCAGTTGGACGCCCAGCAGCCCACGCCCCCAAAGGCTGACCGGTGAATGCTAAAATTCTCTAAGGGTAGATAACGATGCAGTTCACGCAACTAGTCCAATGGTCTCTTTGGGGACTCTCGCTGGTGGCAGGAATCGGCGCAATTCTTGCGCTGTTCAAGCTCCGCATCTCCGAACGGTTTCTGCCACCTTGGAATGAATTGAAGGAACTCGAAGCCACGCTTCCGGTTCGGCGCGAGGAACTGCGCCAGATCACCGAAGCCATGCAAACGCACCGCCAGGAACTTGCAAAACTTGAAGGCGAAGTCGGACACCTACAACAATTGCGCGAATGGCAAGAGGCCAACCCGGATGCACCGGCCCGCATTCAGCAAATGATGACCGACTTAGAGCGGGGCAAAGCCGAGCTTACTGCCGTTCAGCAGAAACTCGCTCAGGAAGAAGCCCGGTTGAACGATATAGCCCAAGAGGTTCAACGTTTGGCGCAGGAGAAGGCACAGCTTGCCGAACAGATTCCCCCGCTTCGCGACCAACTTGCCGGACTGCACAAGCAAAAAGGTGGTTTGGAGACAATCTTGCGCGACCTCGATGATCAGCGTCGTCAGGTCGAACTCAAACTCAGCGGTCTGAAAAACGACCTTCAATCGAACGAAAATCGTCTGACCACGCTACGCCAGCAAGTCCAGCTGGCGGAGCAGGAAAAAGCAAAGATAGAGCATGAACGGAAAGAGGCAGAAGCCGCTCGCGATGCAGCCCGCGCTGAAAAGGCCGGATTGGAAAAAGCCATCGAGCAGCTTAAAGAACTCGCCAAGGGAATGCAGGTAACCCTTGAGCGCACCGGTGTCACCAGCTCCAAAGGATATGCCGACCTCTTCGCCCCGGTTTTTCGTGACGAACCGAGAAGACCGCGTCACCTCCCACCGCTCGGCGCCACCTCAGAGGAGCGAACCGCTCTTGAACTCACCCGCGACTATATCAAAAGTAAAGGGTTCATCTTCCCCGAACGGGTCCTCCATGCGTTTCATACTTCGCTTAAGGCGAGCGACATCTCCCCACTGGTGGTGCTGGCCGGTATCAGCGGCACAGGTAAGAGCGAGTTACCCCGGCATTATGCCGACGGAATGGGCTTCCATTTCTTGCTCAGCGCCGTGCAGCCTCGCTGGGACAGCCCCCAAGATCTCTTCGGCTTCTACAATTACCTTGAGAAGCGATACAAAGCCACCGAACTCTCTCGCGCGCTCGTCCAGTTCGAGATGTTCAATCGCGAGATCCTGAAGGAGATTGCCAAAGACCAAGCGGAGGAGGGCCGCAGCGACCTTGACGACCGCAGCGACCGAATGTTGCTCGTCTTACTCGATGAAATGAATCTCGCCCGAACCGAATACTACTTTTCCGAATTCCTCTCGAAGCTCGAAACCCGCCGTATGGTGGACGAAGGCAATGCTCAGGACCGTGCCCGTGCGCAAATCGAACTCGACATGGGCAGCCTGCTCAAGGGGCAGAAGTCTCTCCACCTCTACCCTGGCCGCAACGTCCTATTCGTCGGCACTATGAACGAAGACGAGTCCACGCAGGCACTTTCTGACAAGGTGATTGACCGGGCTGGTGTCGTGCGCTTCTGGAAGCCGAAGAACATGTCGCAAGTTCAGAGACCGCACGAGCGTTCAAAGCCAGAGCACGGTCTCACGTTCGAGAACTGGAAGCGCTGGCTTAGGGATCCGGCAGACCTCGACGGCAACGAGCAGCAAGTCGGCACTTGGATTACTGAGTTGAACGACGCGCTGGAGAAACTGGGGCGCCCCTTTGCCTTCCGCGTGGATCGCGCCATCCGGTATTACATCGCGAACTACCCACGCGAGGGAGTTGCCGATTGGCACAGACTTGCTATGGCCGACCAAATCGAGCAGCGCATTTTCCCGAAACTGCGTGGGGTGGAAACCGAGCAGGCACATAATTCACTACAGCGTATCGGGAACGTGATTGAGGACCTTGGTGATGAACCATTGAAACAAGCCTACAAAGCCAGTTACGAAAACCAACCACGTTCCTCTTTCGCGGCGTGGTCCGCAGCGATGATTAAACTATGCAACCGCTCGCGCTTGCAGAACCGTGGGACTGGTTGCTCGGAAAGCATCAGACGCTAAACGCTACCGCCACGCTAGACGGCTGTGCGTCACCTCGTCTTTTAACCGCACAAGATTCCCAGCCATCGGCAACGTTACCCACAGGGCAGGCTCCGCTGCCGGCCGCGTCTTTCCCCTTTTTGCTCGGCGCCGCGCCTGCCCAGGCTTGGCACTTGCCCACCGACCCAAGCTCCCACCGCCGCCAGCCCTACTTCGAACTAAAGCTTTCGTTGGATCACGAGTTGGTGGACCTAAATTTCCGTCGCGTCGTATGCCGGCCGCCACCGCAGGCGGCAGAAAACGTGAACGTCGAGCCGCTCGGCCAGGCTGTCGCCCAATGGATTGATTGGCAAGTACGTGCGTTCCAACAACTCGGTGACGTTTCAGAGAACAATGACCCCGACTACGACGCTGTTATCAGCGCTGCCGTTGTGCGGCGCACTTGGCCTGCTGCGCGCAATGTCTGGCTCAAAACGGAGACTGATACCGCCCGCATGGCACTCATTGTACGACTCAGCCGGGATGAGCAGTTACGTCGCGCCCTGGACTCAGTGAGCCAGCACCCGCATCGCATCCTCCAGCGGTACCGTGCAGAGACGCCGCTGAACCGCGTTCAGGAACTTGATTCTGCTTGCATTCGTGATTTTGCCCGTCGTCCCGGTATCAGCGCCGCTGAGAAAGCTGGTCCTCGCCAGCGCCTACTCGCCGTTCTCCGGCGCGAGCAACGCGACACCCTTGAGAACCGCGTCACCTGCTGGGTAATGGAGGCCGCAGCCGACCTTGCTCGCGAATACTCTTTGGCCAATGCCAGTTTTAACCAGGACGATAAGGTGCAGCAGGTTCGCTCTTTCGGTAGGCGGAACATCGCCTGGCGACGATCCGAGTGGTTGGCCGACGTTACGTCACTCCTGCACTACACCGAAAGCCCGAACTACCCACTTCAATTCGAGCCTCGCTACAAGCTTGTTTGGAGAACCTATCTCCGCATTCAACGCGAGAACTCGGTGAAGGACGATGCATGGGCCTGGCAACGAGTTCTCTGGGGGGAAACCGGCCGTCAGCTTATCGGTTGCTGGCTCGAGAGTCAGTTCACGCCTGTCGCTATCAGCACTCCGATCTATAGGACTGAGGCGCGACACGGCTGTTGGGTGGAATCCCCGGTTGCACCCGGCCCCTTCTCCTGCGCCGCCTGGGGCGAATGTCTTGTCTTTGACAGTCGCGACCTGGATAGCGCTTCCGGCCATTCCCGGCACCGCTGGTTAGAGCATCCGCCTTTTGGTCGTGCTGAATTTCGATACATTGGGGCAAGCGGTTGCGATCAACTATTGCTTTGGCCGAAGCTCAACCGCGCCTTGCTGGTGTGGCACTTTCTACCACACATCTCTCAGTGACGGCGAAGGCGGTCTGCAAAGAATTTTATGCCGTTGCGGCCAAGCCCTGGAGCAACTAACCGAGGACATCCGCCGCTTCGCTCAAAGTCAAATTCAATTCGGTGGCTTGTTGCTCGTGGCCGACCTTGGCCGCAACGCTACACAGCTTCACAAGGGACACGCAACCTGCGTTGTCCTTGAACCCGGCCCTCATCTGAGCACCGGTAGCAGGGTCAATGCTTTATGCCTACCCCCGGATGTGGACGCATGGGAGCGTTTCGTCCACGACTTCAGGGCGGGCTTCGAACTCGTCGTTAAAGAACTTCTTGATGGGCCATGAGCGAAATCGTCGGCATAGGGATCGACCTCACTCAGCACGTGCCGCTGGTGAGCGTCGCCCTCTGCCCGGAAGCCCTCCGTGCGGATGACGCGGTAGACACCGCGTCGCTTGCGCTTCACTGGCCACCAAGAGTCGAAACTCGCGAGCTTCGAGACCTTCGAGAACCTTTGGAGTTGTTTCGCGAACAACCGCCTGTCTGCGTATTACCACTAATGGCGGGCGAACCATTGCTCGTGGCAAATGCTGCTGCTAAGCATCGGCGTTCCGCTGGGTTGCCGTGGCCACCCGAGGCAAAGGTCCCTTACGCCGGTGATTCAGCGTGCGGACTCGGACGCATCCCGCTCGTGGCTGCCTGGACGGCACTGCTGCCACCGCCCGGCGATGAGGAGACGATGGCCCGACGGGACGACGTGAAGTTCAAGTGGTGTCCAGACGGACGCGAGCACGCCGTACGTGCGGGCCGGATCCTGGCTACGAGCGTGAGGGCTTTCCTCAACGCCGCTCGCTTGTTACCCAACTCTTGCCTAACAGCTATCGTGGTCCCCGACGGCCTGGACGAGGCAGGTCAGCAAATTCTCCTCGACAATCTAGGAGAGATTGGTTTGCCAATTGATCTTGTGCACCTACTACCGCGACCTCTCGCTGTCGCTCTTCATTGGTGCAATACCGCTCAATCCCTTATAGCGAAACAGGCAGTCGAAGACGAGGAGGGCACGGCGATTGGACGTTTGCGTGTTGCCACGATGTCGTTGGATGTGTGGGAAGCCGTCTCGCTTGAATTGCGTGCTCGCCGAAATGATGGGCGAGTGTGGCTGATGCCGGTGCGTGACCGGGTCCGTCTGGCGGGCGCTTTGCCGGAACTTGAGACGCTAGGCATAAGCTTCGCCCTAGGCCTGGCGCGGGCCAACTCGAATGGTGAACCGCTGTCCTGGTGGCATCGCCTCTTTGCAAGCGATTGGTTGACGCGACGACTTGCCGCAAACCAAGCTTTAGCGCCTCACGAGATTCAAGCAATCCGCGAAGTTCGTTCTACCACTCCTTCAGAAGGTTTGCGCCGAGAGCTGGACCAACTCGCCTCACTTCAACCTGTCTGGTTTCGTTTTTTTCAGGATAGTCCGCCTATCCGGGATGCCATTAGCCAAAAGTGGGAATCACAAGAACGCCAGTTGGGCACGACGTCATTACCATGCGCCGCTGTACTGGCGGATGGTGCTTTGGCTGGTCTTCGGGGAGAACGAGGAGAACCGCTCGGCCAAGTATTCACCGCGCCAACGCCTCTTCCTACGGCCCATGTCTGGGCGCCCGGTAAACCAATTGCCGCAGATGGAGCAGCGCTGGCCGCCGCCGCCATCGCCCACGGCTTGCCTTGCTATCGCGAAAAATTGTTGCCGCTGGATTTGTATGTCATGGGCAAGGACGAATACGATGATCCGGCGCCGCAATGGAAAGAACTCGTCGCAGCCGGGAGCGTGGAGGCCGGCCGACTCTGGCGCTCACCTGCGCCGGTCACCGGACTGCAAATCCGGGAAGCCCAGGATAACTTGCTGCTTCCCTTGCGCAGAGCGCTTCGTGACCAGCTCATGTTCCGCAGAGTGCATACCGAACTCGCTACGCCGGCGAAACACGACGAACCGGTGCGCGTCGAGGTCGAAGTGAAACCCGGTCAGGGCTTCGCCCGTGTTCGAATAGAATCTGTGACGCCAGGAGTGTTTGCCAGCCGGATCGACTGGCGCACGATGGAACAATGCGCCGAGCCCGAGTGGCCGAAACTCGCTTACCCGCCTGGCGTGTCTCGCATTCTCCCGGACCGGGAAATGTTTCGACGTGCCGAGGATACAATGCGGGCTGCGCTGGATGCCTTGGAACGGCGCAGGCCTACCGCAACCGAGCGGCTCCGCGAGCTTATCGGGCTCTTAAACAAGTACCCACTTGTCCACTATGTCGAGCGTGCGCGTGGTCACAAAGTCGACAAGAACTTTATGCTTCATTACGGTGTCATCGGTTCGGCCGGAGAGCTCGAAATCTTGCCGGCACCCGGTCTGGCACGTGCGTTGCGCAGCGAGATTGGCAGGCGATTTACCGAGTTGCCAAGTCCTGGACTGGAGCGTGACCTGCTATTGCGTACGGGCGGATGGTACTATCTGGCA